>SDBU01010706.1_pt1 | contig 10140 bp, 9 predicted proteins | sample 2277071 | NCBI WGS metagenome assembly SDBU01 (sample SAMN10397929, study PRJNA504765) | marine sediment metagenome | isolation source: marine sediment core GS08_GC12, 126 cmbsf | place: Arctic Ocean: Gakkel Ridge, Loki's castle | collected 2008 | reverse complement strand
CCATTGTAGCAGAAGCCGAGAAAGTATTGGGAGGAGGCGATAATAAGCCAGATCTACCTAATCCTATATCGGGTCCACAGCGTAAACGGTTCTTTGCGATTTATAGTACGGCAGGGAAGAAGGAACCGGAAGTTAAGGAACATCTAAAAAACAAATACGGGATTACATCAACATCACATATCCAAAAGGAATGGTACGATGAACTGTGTAAGTGGGCTGAGGTTCCGTTTTAATGTCTGAATTACTCTCAAATTTAAATCTTTAAAAAGTGGAGGATAATTTATTGAACAATGTAATAATGCAATTCCTGCATCGGAAATTTCCCTAATTACATTAATTGCCTCCTCAATATCTCCAAGACTAGCCATTCCTGTTGATTGTATAACAGGTTTATTAGTCTTAGCAATCTCCTTTAAAAAAGGTAAATCTACAATTTCAAAGGATGCAATTTTGTAAGCTAAAATATTAAACTCTTCCAGTTCTTTTATGGCTTTCATATCAAAAGGTGTAGATAAGAAAATAAGATCATGAGATCTTGAATAATCAGCGAGTTCACCTTGCCATTCTCTTGGTAATTCAATTTCTTTTATCATCTGCCATAGGGATTTTTGATCAATTTCTTTTACAAGATAATCCGGGGTTATGGTTTTTTTTGAATATAATGTTTCAGCAGAATATGTTTGAAATTTTACAGCATCTGCTTCGGTTTCTGCTGCGATCTCGATTAATTTTTTAGCCTGATTTAGATCTCGATTATGATTTGAGCCAGCTTCAGCAATTATAAAAACCGGGTTATTATCTCCGATTTTTTTTTCCCCGATTGAAAAGCTTTTCATTATATTTTCACTCGAAATAAAAGTTTTTATTTGTCTATTATTTGAATATAAAATATTTATGATTATTTGATATATTTATGCTTTTTGAAGAAGCTCTTTCCAATTTGGTTAAAAATTAGACAATACTTTTTTGTGTTGAACATGTTTGTTGATATCCATAAGACTAGGATTTTTTTCAATTAATTCAATGATATCATAAATAGAAAAATCATAATTTTTACCCTTTTCAATTAGTTTTTTATAAACTTCCCTACATATCAATAAATCGTCTTCCTCATCTATTGTCAACCTAAGATTCTCGAATTTTTTAAGATTCTCAATGTTATAAGAGTACAGTGTAAATTTTTCTGGATGTGTGTAAATGTAAAAAGTTACATGTTCTTTTTCCGGCTTAGTTTCTGCCCGAGAGAAAATTTCTTTTAATACTTCAATATTGAAAATTTCTATTTCAAACCCTCTTGAAAAATTTGTTGTTTCATCAACATTTCGAATATAATCATAATTTTGGTTTTTATAGAATTCAATCATATCATCCAATACCTTTGGATCAATAAAGGGGCAATCTGAAGTAACACGTATTATTATATCTAAATTAAATTTCTTAGATGCTTCATAATATCTCAGTAAAACGTTTTCTTCATCCCCTACAAAAGAAGAAACATTATGATTATTCGCTACTTCTATAATAACCTTATCTTTAATATCTGTAGTAGTAGCAATTATAATCTCATTGAGTTTTTTACTTAGTTTAAGTCTTTTTATTAAAACGTCAAGTACTCTATCATTTTTGTATAATTTCTTAAGAACTTTGTTTGGTAATCTAGTAGAACCCATCCGTGCTTGGACAATTACACCAACCTTAGTTCCCTTCATGATTTAAACATTTTAAAATAGAATATTCGAAATAATAAAATTTTTCATATTATTTGGGGTTATCCTTGCTTTTCAAATAAAAAGTATCCTCTTTTATCTCCAAATCCCTCTTCTGGTCCAATTTCTCCTTCAATTACTATTTTCACATTGAAATTGTCTAAAACAACTTTTTTAAAATTACCTCTCCATAATCCAACGTTATCTCTATAAGGAACTTTTTCAAACTCTTCAAAATCATAATTATACTCCATCATTAAGAAGTATTTTTTTGACACACGTAAAATCTCTTTAATGGCATCCTTCAATGTATTAGGTTCTAGATGAATTAAGACACCAACGGTCAATACGAGGTCAAAAAAATTAGCTTTATAAAGTATATCATAAATATTACCTACCGTAAATGAAATCTCCTTATTGTCTCTGGCTACGACGATACTGTATGGATTGATATCAATTCCATATAAATCGTACTGCCCACAATATGAGACCGCTACTAAATTGTGACCCCGATTGCATCCAACTTCTAAAATCTTATCAGGTTTAATATCTTTTAATATTCTCTTATAAAATGGAACTAATTTTTCAGGTATAATTTTATTTCTAACAGTATATCTTATTCCAAAATCTCCGTACCAAGTTCCCTTTTTCTCATTTTCATCTGACATATTTATAAAAAATTTTCCTCTCCTTTAAATTTTGATTATGCTTAAATGTAAGAATATTATAATTTTAATTTCCTTATATTTATCTTATTATTTATCTCAATAATTTTATCGAAACAATAAGAAAGAGATTCTATTTATATATTCTTACATTAATTCCATGTTCTTTTAGGTATAATTTTGCTTCTATGGGGGTTTGTTCTGTGAAATGAAAAATGCTAGAGGCAGCAACAGCATCCGCTTTTCCTTCACGAATAGCTTGGAGCATATGTTTATAATTCCCCGCACCTCCAGAAGCAATTACAGGGATGGATACTGATGTAGAAACTCGTTCTATTAATTCTATATCATACCCCTTCATTGTTCCATCACGATCAATCGAAGTGAGTAAAATTTCTCCCGCATTTCTACTCTCGACTTCTATTGCAAACTCAAAAGGATCTTTCCCTGTAGGTTTAGTCCCACTTTCTGTAAATATTTCGTATTTTCCATTATCATGCTTTTTTACATCTAAAGCAACTATAACACATTGTGATCCGAATTCAGAAGCAATTTCATTAATAATGTTTGGATTATTTATAGCTGATGAACAGACTGAAACTTTATCTGCCCCTACAGCTAATAATTTTCTTACATCTTCAATATTTTTAATTCCACCTCCAACGGTTAATGGCATGAAACAATCATCAGCAAAATCATCAACTAAAATAAAATCTGGTGGTCTTCCCTCCTTAGTTGCTGTAATATCAAGAAATACTAATTCATCAACTTGACGAATGTTATACACTTTAATAGCTTGCATTAAAAAACCAACTCTTCTCCAACTATCAAAACTTACACCCTTAACTAGTGTGGTATCCTTGTATAATAGTGTGGGCATCACACGGACTTTTAGCAGAATACTCACCTATAACTCAAGAAAGTTTTTCAATATCTCAAATCCAGCAAGTTGGCTCTTTTCTGGATGAAATTGAACTCCATATACATTTCCATGGCCTACAACTGAAACAAATTTGTCACAATAAGGCGTATAAGCTAAAATGTCATCTATATTCTTACAAACAAAATTATAACTATGAACAAAATAAAAATCTCTTCCTGACTCTAAATTATTAAATAGTGGAGATGGTCTATTAAAGATTACTTCATTCCAACCAACATGAGGGATTCTAGTCTTAGGATCATTTGGTTTAAGTAAAACTACTTTTCCTTCAATTAAACCTATACCCTCAGTCTCTCCCCCTTCATATCCTTTTGATGCTAAGATCTGCATTCCTAAGCAAATACCTAAAATTGGTTTATTCTTCTCTAGAACTTGTTCTATTATTATAGGCTTAAGTCTATATTTTTCTATATTTTTAAGTGCTGTCGCATATGATCCTACACCTGGCAATATAATTAGTGAGGCTTGCTCAAAATCAGAATACCTATTGGAAACAATTGGTTCACCCCCACATTCCTCAATTGCTCGAGAGATCGAATCAATATTACCCATGTCATAATCGATGATTAAAACTTTCTTCAAGGAATATTACCCCTCAATTGAATATTGTAATTCTTGCTCAACATTATCATTGTTAATTTTGAATAAATTACCCCATTTATCCTTAAGTAATTTACCTTGAGAATCACACTTGAAGAGTTTTTTATTTGTAAATCTATCACAAATTTTAATGAATTCGTCTAGTGTGATATCTAAGGATTTCAGAATTTCTTCAATAGGTTTTCCAAGATAAGTCCAAGGAAATTTTCCATCATGTATTTTTACAAGATTCAATCCATCTTGTCTGGAAATTCTACCTCTCCTTATATGAAGACATGCTATATCTGTAGCACGCCCAAATCCAAATTTCAAATATTTGAAATAATCATGAATTCCAGTTTGATGATTATCAAGATTCTCATAATTAACACATGAACCCTCAATAGTTGTCTGATATGTATTAAAACCATGTCCTTGAGCGATTAATGCATTAGAATAACCATCCCAAGGAATATAATAACCAAGAAAGATTCCTGTGACCCCAACTCTCTTGAGTTCCTCATCCCTAGGATAAGTGTATGGAATCAAATGTTTTTTCTTGATATCTTCCATCCCAATTAGGTCAGATACTCGTAAACCTAATAATCCTCCGAATTCCTCTAACCACCTCCTTGTTAAAACTCTATTTGCCGCATCTGCAGCAGGTCCCCCGTATTCATTCTGAGAATTTTCTCCCCATATTATTAAGGGTACGTTATATTGAACAGCAACTCTTACTGGTATGGTAAAAATACTCACATGCTCTGGCCAGGATATATCACCGATGTATTTTAAACCAATACGATTGAGTTTCCGGCGTATTAGTTTATTTGGTGATACTTCGATGTAATCTACTCCTAAATTTTTAATACTTTCAATATTTTTTCTTCCGATTTTAGAGAGATGGCAAGTGGTAGATGTAACACATAAGGGATTCATACCAAATTCAAGTATACGAATAGTTTGATAATGACTGTCTTTACCCCCACTAACAGGTATAATACAATCCCAATTTTCTCCATTCTTGGATTGATACTTTTCTAAGATTTCCACAAGTTCTCTTTCCCTATTTTTCCAATCAACTCTATGGCGATCTCCAAAACTTCGGCATGCGTTACAAACTCCAAACTCATCAATATGTAAGTCTGGTTTAGTTTCAGGTATTACGCACTTTCTACAATATTTAATATATTTACTCATATCTTAAAACCATTAAAAATTGAAAACCTATCTTCTAAATCTATAAATAAGTTAAATATTTCTAATAAGTTCATCCCTTAGTTGATATTGAATTAAAAAATGTTAGGTTGCTTATATTAGTTAAAAAAATATATATATTATTCTTTAAGTTACGTATAATATCTTATAAAATAATATTAAGAATCATTGAATTAGAATGAAACATTGTACAAAATGCTTAATCCCCGATACCCGACCGCACATTATTTTTAATGAAGAGGGTGTTTGTCAAGCGTGTCTAAATAACGAGAAAAAGAAATTAATTGATTATGAAGAAAGATTTAGTGAATTAAAAGCATTGTGTGATAAATATAGACGTAAAGATGGATACTATGATTGCATTATAGCTGTATCTGGTGGAAAGGACAGTCATTTTATTACTTATACAATGAAAGAAAGATTAGGAATGAACCCTCTTTTAGTTTGTGTTTCAGATCCTTTCACTCATTCAGATGTAGGAGAGCATAATCTAAAAAATTTAACTATTGCTTTTGGGTGCGATCTAATTGTGTTTAATATTAGTCAAGATACATTTAAAAAAGCTACAAAGATTGGCTTTGAAGAGTTATGTGAACCTCTTAGGTTTGTGGAAGCTGCTATTTATACAGTCCCATTTAAGGTTTCAGTGGCATTTAATATACCTTTAGTTGTTTTTGGTGAAAATGCGGCATATGAATATGGAACTAGTGAAGAAGAAAATTATAGTGCAAAAAAATTCATTGAAGCAGGCCATAGTTCTGCTGGAGAAAAGTTAAGTAAAGAAATTCAGGATTTCTGGATCAAGAGAGGTTTATCTAAGAGAGGGATAAATGCAGTTATCCTCCCATCTAAAGAAGATTTGGATCGCGTTAAGCCAGAACCTATCTTCCTAAGCTACTTTACTCAATGGGATGATGAAAGAAATTATCTCATAGCTAAACGATACGGATTTAAGGATTTACATCATGATTGGCAAAGAGAAGGGACTCTTGAAAGTTATGGCCAAATTGATTCAATTGCATATTTTACACATATATGGTTGAAGTACCCGAAGTTTGGATTTGCACGTGCTACGGATATAGCTTGCAGATGGATAAGAAAGGATAAGATTTCTAGAGAAGAGGGGATTAAATTAGTTATGAAAAATGATCACAGAATGGATCAAAGAACCTTGGAAGACTTCAATAATTTTATGGGTTATTCAACAAGAGAATTTTGGGATATCGTCGAAAAATTTTGGAATAGAGAAATTTTCATAAAAATTAATAGTATCTGGAGATTAAAAGAACCATTATGGAAACTAGAAAATGATGAAAGCTATTTATCTCTCCCACCACATGTTAATTTAAAAGAAAAATAAAATTAGGTTTACAAACCTTATTACAACTAACTAGTGGTCATACTCTTATTGATGAAGTTTAATTCTTATTACTTATCTAAAAGAAAAAATCAGATTAAAAAATAAAATGAATTAGAATGAAAGATTGTATAAAATAATGTTTTTAAGTACCACGCACACTTTAGAGGTATTGAAAAATTAGAAGGTTTTACTTTTTGAAAAGAAAAAGCAGATTGAAACAATAATTTCGTGATTTGTATTTGAGTATGAGTAGAGATGGTTTTAACCCGGTAAAATCGGATTTGAATTATTTCTTATTTATCTATAAAAGAAGTTATGAACAACGTCTTATTGAAGTCATTTTCAATGACTTCATTCTACAACAAAATAAAAAATTTTTATTTATTTTCATTTGAAAGTAAAAAAGTTTAAAGTTAATTTATTGTGTTTTTGTATATTAAATCATCATGTAAGTTGTTCTAAAGGGGATTAAAAATAATTAGCTCCATTCTTAAAACCATTCTTAATAACATCATGAAACTTAATCCTTCATGGATACTAAGGACAAATTTAAGAAGAATTGGAAGTTATAAAAGTCTCCCCTATATAAAGCCTTTTTCTAAGACGGTACTTACTTCAAATACTCATGTAGGCAAAAATTATAGTTTTAATGTCATGGTGATTCATGGTTCTGGTAAAGTACTTATTGGAGATAATTTTCATTCAGCGCAAGATATTTTGATTATTAATTCGTTCCATAATTACGATCAAGGAGAAGAAATCCCATATGATTCGACTGTTATAGATAAGGAAGTTAAAATAGAAGATAATGTATGGTTAGGTGCTAGAGTAATAATAACAGGAGGAGTAAAAATTGGAGAGGGGGCTATAATTCAGGCAGGAAGTGTTGTAACTCAAGATGTACCTAAGTATGCTATTGCAGGGGGATCTCCAGCAAAAACATTCAAATACAGGGACATCGAACATTATAAAAAACTCAAAAAAGAAAAAAAATTCAATTAATCCTAAATTCACAGAAAATAGAATATAATCTATTGCTTTATTAAAGGAAAAAAACAAATAATGGAATTAGTGGTGAAATAGTCAACTTAAATTAATCCCAATAGCATGTTTATGATTTCTCGTTAGCGTTTAATATTATTTTAACAATTTTCTCAGTAGGAGGATTATTTCGATCAAAATAGGAGTATTTTTGTGATTTTTTTTTATAATCCAAAGCATATCGATCTAAATCTTGCTTATTTTTAACTAAATTATTAATATTTTGAACTAGTGATTCATAATCTTTAGTGATTATTAATGATTCTTCATCTAAAAATAAATATTCTCCTGTAAATTTGAAATCTAAATTAATGAAATCTAAAATAATAATTGGAATTCCAATAACCATTGCTTCAAGTATGGTCGTAGAACCCATACTTACAAATATATCAGATGATTTAATAAGTTCAAATATTTCATAATTTTGAACGATTATTGGTTCAACCTTATGTTTTCGCATAATTTGTCTATGTAAAACTCCATTTTCCCGAGGGTGTAATTTTATAATTAAATTGTTAATTAGATTTAACTCCTTTAGAGCAATTATCACTGTTTCAATTACTAATTCATTTGATTTATCATCATATGGAGATGTTGTTAAAAGGATTGCTATTTTATCTGGAGAAAACTTATATATGCGATTATCGAACATGTCCTTTACTTCATCAAGCTTTTTTACTCCTTTTTCATATAGAAACTCATATCGAGGTCTTCCAGTTACGATAATTTTTGTGTTTTGATCAATTTTATTCAAAAAGAATTGTTTTATTCTTTCACCTGATGCTGTTATATAACTGAAATTAGTTTTAGCGGATATTCCTTTAATATTAGAAATAGATCCATGGGGAACATAAATACTTGGGATGTTATTTTTCTCACAATATGGTAAGTAGGTTCTTACATCATAACTCAGGTGATCACAGAATATAATAGCTAAAGGTGGAATCTCCTTTAAAAAATGTTTAAAATGAAAATAATTATTAAAAATTTTTATTGACATAACTAAAAATTCATAGTCGAAGTAATAGGTTATTAAGGGTTGTAAATTAAATGAATCAAAATTACAAAGGTCTAATATTTCTCTTTTACATTGACCAATATTTCTCCTGATCTTTAAAAAAAATTTTGTAAAACTCCTAAGGCTGTTGGTGGGGATGAAATTTATATTTTGATATAAGTGTGTATTAATATCATCATATTTTTTTAGATGATTAATAATTGGTAATACACTTTCAAATTGATTTTTAGAATTTGTAACAAAAATAACATTTCTTCTATTTACATTTGTAGAATCTTGATTTTTTACTGGTTTCTTTCTAATATAAAATGCAAAAGATATCCAAAATAGACGAAAAATATATTTAAATATGAAATATTTGGATAATTTAGATAAATTCATATAAATTTTAGTATTGTAAAATTCAACTTTTTTTACATTTACAACATCAGATTTTAAAAGAGAAGGTTTGAAATTAAGTAATACTATCTTATCAAAATCGGATACGTGTAAGATTTTTTTAAATAGCTCAAATTCCCCAATAATTTTGGAAAAAAATCTATAAATGTAAAATTCAAGAGCTTTCAAAATGAATACATTTTCTATATAAAGCCATTCTGAATTTAATAGGTTATTGTAAAGATTTACTACCAATTTTTTAGAAATATTTGATACATTTCTTTTTATTTCCATAAATTCTGTATAGTTTAACCCTACTCTAAAATCGGATAATCTTTCAATTATTATATCATCCTCAATAAAAAATCGTTTTTTGCTATTAGTTATGATTTTAAAATCAATATAATTAGATTCAATATGCTTTATCTTTGTGATTAAGCGCTTTAAAGTCTGAATTTTATACTTAAATAAAAATTTTAAAAGAAATTTTGGTAATTTGACATAATTTTCAATATTGAAAAAATTATCAAGAATTAAAATTTTTTTCCTTCCGTTCATCACTTAAAATAAGAATATCAACTATAATTTCTTTTCGAAAATCATTCTCAAAATAAAGATCATTTAGTTTTTTCAAGATAGATAATAACTTTTAATAAGATTATTATATTATCTGATAATTAGAATTAAGGAGTTATTCTAAAATTAAATATCTTAATGTTTTACATGAAAATTATCAAGTCAATGGTAAGGAAATTTTATATACTTTTTTATAAAGTGTTTAAAAACAATTTTTGATGATATTAGTTGGTTTAAAGGGATAAAAAGAGCTTGGAATGCACTTAAAAATGATCGACATATTAAATTTTCTATAGATTTATTTAAATTAGGATTAGGTGTGATCTCATCAACCAATTTTAAAAAGAGAGACTTTAAAATCTTATTTAATTAGAAAAACGTAACCTATTAATTTAATTAGTAAGGTTACCCTTACTAATTTCCAGATTTATGGTTGTTTTAGGTACAACCAATATGCAAATAACAATGTAATCTTGAGTTTAGAACTAAAATAAAGTTTATTTAATGATTTGTTCAATAAATATCCTTTTATAGACAATTGAAACTCTTATATTATTTACAAGAAAGTCATTTACCATCTAGCCTATTTTGAAAGAAATGGGTCAAATGAAAAATGATAGAATAACCCCTTTATTATAATCCATAAAATTTATAGA
>SDBU01010705.1_pt1 | contig 10140 bp, 13 predicted proteins | sample 2277071 | NCBI WGS metagenome assembly SDBU01 (sample SAMN10397929, study PRJNA504765) | marine sediment metagenome | isolation source: marine sediment core GS08_GC12, 126 cmbsf | place: Arctic Ocean: Gakkel Ridge, Loki's castle | collected 2008 | reverse complement strand
GGCTGAAAGAGGAGATATACAAAGCTCTGGACATCATCCGAGTTTATACCAAGGCTCCTGGGGAGAAGCCAGATTTAGAACAGCCGGTGATTCTCAAGAGGGAGAGCACGGTTGAGGATGCTGCCCAATCTATCCACAAGGATTTTCGCAGCAAACTAAAATATACTCAAGTTTGGGGCTCAGGAAAATATAGCGGGCAAAAGGTCAATAGAAGACATATCCTTGAAGATGGCGATATTATAGAGCTTCATATTTGAACTATGAACTCAGTTTGGATGCCCAATGAGAAATATTAGAATTTGACAAGGGATTATCTTGTGCTAGAATTAAAGCAAGGAGGTGAAAGATGAGAGCAATAGACATTCACATGCATTTGATGACACCTGAGTATTTTGATGTAAGTATGAGGACATGGGCTGAGAGCATGAGACCATATTATAGGTTTCCTAAAGTATCTCCAAGCCTAGAGCAAGTGATTGAAATATACCGAAGGGACGATGTTAAAGTTACCCCTGTAGGTTGGGATGATGAGACCTTTACCGGAGACCCAGCTTATAGCCATGATCATTTAGCCAAGCTGATGCAAGATTACCCCGATGTTTTTATTGGTGCCTGGGCTTGCGTTGACCCCTGGAAGGGAAAGCTGGCTGCGAGAGAGCTGGAGCGATGTATTAAGGAGCTAGGATTTTTGGGGGTTAAGTTTCAGCAAGGGGCACAACACTTTGCCGCCAATGATAAGCAGTTTTATTGGTTATGGGAGGAATGCGTAGACCTGAAGTGTGCGGTCCAACTCCATTCTGGGCACACTGGGGTAGGTATTGCAACGCCTGGCGGTGGAGGTGTCCACTTAAGGTATTATGACCCATATATAATAGACGATATAGCTGCTGACTTTCCCGAGCTTACTATAATCGCTCTGCACCCTTCCTGGCCATGGCAGCAACAGATGATATCAATTCTACTACACAAAGGGAATGTATATAATGACCTATCCGGTTGGATGCCGAAATATACCTCTCCGGAGCTACAGAGGGAAATCCGCACTCGGCTTCAGGATAAATTCCTCTTTGGCACCGAGAACCTTATAGGTTTTGGGATAGACCGGTGGATCAAGGAAATGAAAGAGATGGGTGATATTAAGGACGAGGTGATGGAGAAAATCCTTTATGGAAATGCTTTAAGGCTTTTCCCACAACTAAAGGAGAAGGTGGGCTGATCAACAAGACTAAAGCGAGCCTTATATAGGATATAAGCGTTGGATTAAAGAACCAACGCTTATATTTTTTCAAATATAACACAACTCCCTGACCACTCAAGCATAAGAGTATCCTTGAGATTTCTGATCTGGCTATGTTAATATAAAATAAAGGAGGTGCTACGATGACAGTGGAGGCTTTTGTGCTAATCGAGGTAGAGGTAGGGAAGACGAAAGGAGTAGCGCAGTCTCTCCAACAGGTAAAGGGGATAAAAACAGTGCACCTGGTAACAGGACCATACGACATTATTGCCATAGTGGAAGAGGAGAACATAGACGCCATAGGGGATGTAATCACCAAGCAGGTTCATTCCATCCCGGGGATTTCCAGAACCACAACCTGTATTGCTATGAAACTCGATTAACTATCTTACTCGGTTAAAAGGGAGAAGGTGGACTTTAGCTTCATAGCCTTGCTTGAAACAGAAGGAGAATAAGAATGGATTTTAATTTGAGTGAAGAGCAACAGATGTTGAGGAAGATGGCTCGCGATTTTTTCATTAATGAATGCCCCAAATCGGTAGTAAAGGAAATGGGGAAGGATGAGAGGGGTTATCCTCCAGAACTATGGCGCAAGATGGCTGAGTTGGGATGGATGGGGCTAATCTTGCCTGAGGAGTATGAGGGCACAGGGGGGAGTTTTCTTGATCTAGCAGTTTTACTAGAGGAGATGGGGCGTGCCTGTCTACCCGGACCATTTTTCTCCACTGTGGTTTTGGGCAGCTTGACTATCCTAAAGGCAGGGAGCGAAGAACAGAAAAGGAAGCTTCTTCCCAAGGTAGCCAGCGGGGATTTGATCCTTACTCTAGCCTTGACTGAACCCAGCGCCAAATATACCCCTGATGGTATTAGTATCAAGGCAGTTAGAGAAGAAGAGGAGTATGTTATCGATGGCATCAAACTCTTTGTCCCCGATGCCCATGTAGCCAATAACATAATCTGCGTGGCTAGGACGAAGGAAGGCACCCCGGAGGAAGGAATTACCTTATTTCTGGTAGATGCCGCTAGCCCTGGGCTGAGCTGCACTCAGCTAGTGACCTTGGCTGGAGATAAGCAATGTGAGGTGGTATTTAATAAGGTAAGGGTTCCAAAGGAGAACATGATAGGTGAGCCAGAGCAAGGCTGGAAATATATAAAGGAGATCTTACAGCTCGCAGCAGTGGCAAAGTGTGCTGAGATGGTAGGTTGTGGTCAGCAAGCCTTAGAAATGGCTGTAAGCTATGCTAAAGAGAGGGTGCAGTTCGGGCGTCCTATAGGCAGCTTCCAAATCCTGCAGCACTACTGTGCTGATATGGCAACCTGGGTTGAGGGCTGTCGCTTTATCACTTACGAAGCAGCTTGGATGATAAGTGAAGGGCTCCCCTGCACTAAGGAGGTAGCTGTAGCTAAAGCCTGGGTTAGCGATGCTACTCAAAAGATAATTGGTCTAGCTCACCAGGTTCACGGGACTATTAGCTTTACAGAGGACCACGATATGCCTTTCTACTATAAGCGTGCCAAAGCTTGGGAAATTGCTTATGGGGATGCTTATTTTCACCGAGAAACAGTAGCTCAGGAAATGGGTCTATAGATATCTAATTGAGGAGGAAAGGTGGATTTCAAGTTTACTGAGGAGCAGGAAAAGTTCAGACAAGAGGTTATCGAGTTCTTAGAGGAGGAGCTACCGAAGGAGCCACATGCTGGGGACAACGATATGTGGGTATCTATAAGAGGCTTTTCACTGGAATTCTCCCATAAGATGGGTGAGAGAGGCTATATAGGTATCACTTGGCCAAAGAAATATGGGGGACTGGAACGGACCTGGATAGATCGGCTTATTCTCTACGAGGAGATTTTTCGCCGTGGAGCACCAGTTTATGCACACTGGATGAATGACCGCCAAGTGGGTACAATCCTCCTCACCTTTGGCACTGAGGAACAAAAAGAGTGGTTTCTACCCCGCATGGCAAAGGCTGAAATACTCTTCTGCCTAGGTATGAGCGAGCCTGAGGCTGGCTCAGACCTGGCTTCACTTCGAACCAGTGCAGTGGAGAAAGATGATTGTTTTGTCATTAATGGGCAGAAACTGTGGACTAGCATGGCACAGCACTGCCAGTATATGTATATGATGGCAAGGACAGACCCAAATGCTCCCAAGCATAGAGGGATTAGTGAATTCATCGTGGATTTAAGCACCCCTGGCATCACTGTGCGCCCCGTAATCGATATGTGTGGCGAGGATCACTTCACCGAAGTCTTCTTCGATAATGTGCGGATCCCTAAGGATTCATTGCTCGGTCAAAAGAACAGAGGCTGGTATCAAAATATGGCTCATCTGGATTATGAGAGGGCTGGCATTGAACGAGCCATGAGCAATCACCCCCTCTTCATGCAGACCATTGAATTTGTTAAGCAAACAGGACTAAACAAGGTGCCCTGGATTCGCAACGAGCTAGCTGATCTGGAGGTTGAATATCAGGTAGTGAGGTTGCTTTGTTATAAGGTAGCTTGGATGCTAACTCAAGGGATGACTTGCACTGCTGAAACAGCCGAAGCAAAGGTTTTTGGCATGGACCATGCCAAACGCTTAGCCAATACAGTCAGCAAAATCCTAGGGCTCTATGGGCAATTAATGCCAGAGTCGAAGTATGCCCTTTTTAAAGGATATGCAGCGATAAACTTATTATGGGCACCATCCTATACCTTCGGAGCAGGCACATCAGAAATTATGAGGAACCTTATTGCCATAAGAGGGCTTGGGTTGCCTGTGGCTTAGAGAGGAGTAGACCAATAGCAAGGGAATGTATCTTCTGCCGAATTATAGCTGGCGAAACACCAGCCAATATCCTTTATCAGGATGAAGAGGCTATTGCTCTGCGAGATATCGAGCCCCAAGCTCCGGTGCACCTTCTGATAATACCCAAGGCGCATATAACCTCCCTAGTCGAGCTTGACACGGGACAAACTGAGCTTATTGCCCATCTGATTTATGTAGCTAATGAGCTGGCTAGGAGGGAGGGGGTGGCTGAAAGGGGATATCGTTTGGTAATCAATTGTGGTCGGGAGGGCACTCAAGTGGTGCCTCACCTTCATCTGCACCTCCTCGGTGGTCGAATGCTATCGGGCACCATGGGATAGAACGATGGACTTCGCAGACAAGCTCCGTCAAGCGGTTCGAAAGAATAACAGCCTGGTTTGTATTGGTCTCGACCCTGACCCTGGATTGATGCCCGAGGTAGGTATTTTTGAGTTTAATAAGTCAATCATCGATGCCACCCATGACTTGGTATGCGCCTATAAGCTTAACTTTGCTTTTTACGAGGCTTCGGGAATCGAAGGACTCATCGCCTTGCAACGCACGGTGGAATGTGTGCCCAGCGATATTCCCGTTATCGGGGATGCCAAACGCAGCGATGTTGGGCATACCGCACGAGCTTATGCCAAAGCCATATTTGAAACCTTCGGCTTTGATGCAGCTACAGTGAACCCCTATCTAGGTTATGACTCCATAGAGCCATTCATTGATTACCTCAGTAAGGCTATATTTATCCTTTGTCGCACCTCGAACCCCGGAGCAACTGATTTCCAGTCTATCCGCTGCGGAGATGATAAGGCTTTATTTGAGTTGGTAGCGCAAAAAGCTAGGGACTGGAATCGATATGGCAATATAGGGTTGGTAGTAGGTGCCACCTATCCCAAAGAATTAGAGAAAATCAGGAAGCTATGCCCAGACATGATATTATTGATACCTGGCGTTGGAGCCCAAGGAGGAGACCTAGCCTCGGCGGTTCGCTATGGTGTGGACGCCAATAAGGAAGGGGCAATTTTTAGCAGCTCCAGGCAGATTCTGTATGCCTCCAGGGGAGATGACTTTGCCCAAGCAGCCCGGCAAGCCACTGAAAAATTACGTCAACAAATAAATTCTGAGCTGACTTTAGGATAAGTTGATGGAAGTCGAATTGGGCGATGTGGTAAGATTAAAGAAACCACACACTTGCGGCAGCTATGAGTGGGAGGTGGTGAGGCTGGGGGCTGACATTGGCATCAAGTGTCATAAGTGCCACCGCAGGGTGTTGCTGGAGCGCAGTGTTTTTGAGCGAAGAGTAAAGGGGATTCAAAATGCAAAAGGAGAAATTCAGAATTGAATTTTTGCCTTTTGACCTTTAAATTTTGAACTGAAGAAGGAGGTGATAGCATGGCAGAAGAGGTGGAAATCGGGACGGTTAGCGATTTCTTTGCTCGACCGGTGGTGGCAGGCATTGAGTTAACAGCCGACCTTAAGTTAGGGGACAAGATTCATATCAAAGGTCAAACCACCGATATGGAGCTTGAGGTCAGCTCAATGCAGATCAATAATGTGGACGTGAAGGAAGGCAAGCCAGGGGATGCTGTTGGGGTAAAGCTCCCTGACCGAGTAAGGCGTGGGGACAAGGTATATAAGATTATTTCGCCATAACATAAATGGTATGGGGCTCTTATGAGCTGGTTATAGTCTTAGTCAGGTTTGCCATCTCGATGGCGCTCATAGCGGCTTTAAAGCCAAGGTTGCCTTCTTTTGCCCCGGCTCGCTCAATAGCTTGCTCCAGGTTGTCAGCAGTAATTATGCCGTAAGCAACAGGGACGCCTGTTTCCAGCCCTACCTCGGCAATCCCCTTGGTAACCTCCGAGGCGATATACTCAAAGTGAGGCGTCCCCCCTCGAATAACGGCTCCAAGGCAAATAATGGCGTGGTACTTCCCCAGTTGAGCCATCTTCTTAGAAATGAGGGGTATTTCAAAGGCGCCGGGTGTCCAGGCTACCTCTATGTCCTCCTCCTTGACACCATGACGAACCAAGGCATCCTGTGCCCCCTCAAGCAACCTAACCGAGATAAACTCATTAAAGCGAGAGACTACCAGCCCAAACTTTAAGCCCTCCCCCAGCAACATGCCTTCATAATGCTTGCTCATAGCTTCTCCTTAATTGGTTTTCTCCTCAAACTTTTGTGTCATTCTCTGACCTCCTATGAATGCCCTTCAGTCCAGGAATAAAATCAATCCCTTGATGTTTCCTCTACTCTCAGAAGGTGTCCCAATTTCTTGCTCTTAGCCTCCAGGTAAGAGGCATTATATGGGGTTGGTGGAGCTATAATGGGCACGGTCTCCACCACCTCAAGCCCATATCCATCTAAACCCACTACCTTCTTGGGATTATTGGTAAGCAGACGAATCTTATGTAAGCCAAGGTCGACCAGGATCTGAGCCCCAATACCATAGTCACGCAGGTCAGGGGCAAATCCCAGAAGTTCATTGGCTTCAACAGTATCCGCCCCCTGGTCCTGGAGGGCGTAAGCTCGAATCTTATTATGAAGCCCAATCCCCCTCCCCTCCTGCCGCATATAAAGGAATACTCCCCTTCCCTGTGCAGCGATTGATTCCATCGCCAGAGCAATCTGTCCACCACAGTCACAGCGGAAGCTTCCAAAGACATCCCCGGTGAGGCACTCACTATGCACTCGTACCAAGACCGGCTCACCCCCAGATATATCCCCTCTGATTAAAGCCACGTGCTCATCAGGGTCAATGGCACTCTTATAAGCAACGATTACAAATTCACCATACTTTGTAGGGAGTTTAGCTTCGGCTACCCGCTGGACTAACTTATCATATCGGCGGCGGTAGGCAATAAGGTCAGCTATGGTTGCTATCTTAATCCCAAACTGGTTTGCCATCTCCTCCAATTGAGGTAAGCGAGCCATAGTGCCATCATCATTCATAATTTCACAGATAACTCCAGCAGGGTAAAGACCAGCCAATCTAGCAAGATCGACAATTGCCTCAGTATGTCCCACCCGAACTAGCACTCCTCCCTCTCTAGCTCTTATAGGAAAAAGATGACCAGGGCGAGCCAAGTCATCTGGCTTAGTAGATGGATCAAGCATTGCCTTTATAGTTGTCGCCCTATCGTAGGCGGAGATGCCTGTACTCACCCCCCGTTTTGCCTCAACTGATACCGTAAAGGCGGTGGAGAACCTTGAGGTATTGTCCTGAACCATCATAGGGATCCTTAGCTCGTCAAGCCTCTCCCCAATGATAGGCATACAAATTAACCCCTTAGCATGCTTAGCCATGAAGTTGATCGCCTCTGGGGTAGCCTTCTCTGCGGCTATAACTAGGTCCCCCTCGTTTTCCCGATCTTCATCGTCGACAACGATGAGCATCCCCCCAGCCCTTATATCTTCAATTGCCTCTGGAATCATAGCTAAGCCCATACTCCTCCTATCGGCTCCGACTCAAAAAGCCATGCTCTGCCAGAAAATCGAGAGCAATACCTGAGCCTGCTTTCTGTGTAAGCCTCTCTACATATTTAGCTAGGATGTCCACCTCCAGGTTAACTAAGTCGCCTGGTCTCCTAGCACCCAGGATGGTATGCTCCAAAGTATAGGCAACCAAGGAGACTCTGAAAGAGGTAGCATCATAGTCAATGACAGTAAGGCTAACGCCGTCAACAGCAATAAAACCTTTCTCTACTACATAAGGCATAACTTCTGGAGGAGTAGCATATCTGGCTACCACCGCCTCAGCTTCTGGAACCATAGAGACAACCCTGCCTGTAGCATCGACATGCCCTTGCACCAGGTGCCCCCCAATACGCCCACCCATAGCTAGAGGTCGCTCCAGATTAACCTGACCTACGGGGCGTAATAACCCCAGGTTGGTGCGGCGCAGCGTCTCAGGCATAACATCTATACTGAAAGAAGCCCTATCGAGAGCAACGATTGTCAAACAGGCTCCGTTGACGGCTATACTATCGCCCAGTTTCATTTCCTCCAGCACCTTGGTAGCAGAAATAGTAAGCCTATCCCCTCGCACTGACTTTACTGAGCCTACCTCTTCCACAATGCCAGTAAACATCTAAACTTTTCTCCCACAATACCCGCTGATCAACACATTATCTTCAAATCGTTCCACCCTAACTCGACTTAATCTTATCGCTTGAGCTATTTTATCTACTCCTTTGCCCTCCACAGATGTCTTTGCTTCTTCCCCCCCAATGATTGCGGGGACAATGAAGGCAAGCACCTTGTCTACCAATTCATGCTCAAAGAGGGAGCCAAAGAGAGTGCCACCGCCTTCCACTAGACAACTGGTAACCTGGCGCTCCCCCAATACCTTCAGCAGCTCCTCTAGGTCTACCAGCCCATCTTTTGAAGGTAAGCGCAGCACCTCGGCACCAACTTGAGCTAATTTACTTGCCGCGGTTGGTGCAACAAATTCAGTTGTTGCCAACAGAACTTTCCCTGGTGACTTAAATAATCGAGCAGTTGGAGGTGTGCGACCCCTGCTATCTACAACCACCCTCAATGGTTGTTTCTCTGTTTCTCCTCCCTCTTTACCAGCTCTTGCAGTAAGCTGGGGATCATCAATAGTGATAGTGTTTACCCCTACCATGATAGCATCTACCTGATGGCGCAAGCTGTGAACATATCTCCTCGCATCCTCATTAGTGATCCACCTGGAGTCACCCGTTTTAGTGGCAATCTTTCCATCGAGGCTCATGGCAAATTTAGCCGTAACAAAGGGCAAACCGCTGGTTATAAATTTGATGTAAGATTCGTTGATCTCTGAGGCTTCCTCTTCTTTCTCTCCAATAAAGGTCCTTATCCCTGCTGCCTCCAGCTCCGAGACCCCTCGACCACAAACCTGGGGATTTGGGTCAATCATAGAGAGGTGAACCTCAGCTATGCCAGCAGCAATGATAGCTTGGGTGCAGGGTGGGGTGCGAGCATAGTGGCAGCATGGCTCTAGGGTGACATACATTGTGGCTCCTCGGGCTTCTTCCCTTGCCCTCTGTAGTGCCACTACCTCAGCATGAGCTGAGCCTGGTGGTTGGGTATAGCCCTCCCCCACAATCGTTCCCTCCTTGACTATAACTGCCCCTACTGCTGGGTTCGGGCTGCTATGACCCAAAGCAAGTTCAGCTAAACAAAGAGCCCGCTTCATGAAGTCCATGGTCTTTTATCCCTCTACAAAATCCTGATAATACCGACTAGCGGTGGGTCCAGTCTGCCCCTGATATTTGCTTCCCAGTCCCTCTGCACCATAGGTTCTCTCCGCAGCAGTGGTAAGGCGAAGGAAAGAGACCTGCCCAATCTTCATCTTATAATACAGCGTAATTGGTAATTTTGCCACATTAGAAAGCTCTAAGGTCAAATGTCCCTTCCATCCCGGGTCTACATAGCCAGCAGTAGAATGAATCAACAGCCCAATCCTCCCCAGGGAACTTTTACCCTCAAGGCGACCCACAATGTCATCGGGCAAGGCGATACTCTCCAGGGTGCTAGCCAATACAAACTCTCCTGGTTGTAAAAAGAAGGGAGCATCCTCTCTGATCTCCACTAGCTCGGTCAAGTCATCCAGATTTTGCCTCACATCGATATAGAATGGGTGTCGCCAGGTTTTGAAGATAAGGAGCTTCTTATCCAAATGGATATCAACACTGGCTGGTTGAATGCAACTCAGGTCTAAGGGGTCGATGACAATCCTGCCCCGCTCAATTTCTTCTTTGACGCTGCGATCACTTAATACCATGGAGATTGCCCTAGCGATTCAGTTTGGTTGCATTCTATCATCCGATGGGTCAAAGTGCAAACAAAAAGAGAGCCCGATTTAAATCGGGCTCTGTAAACTCCAAATTAAATCTGCTAATCAGGCTACTTTCCTGCGCCAGATGAAGACACCGATTCCTGCTATAACGACCACTGCACCCACAACCACCCACACAAAGTTGAAGGAAGAAGGTGTTTCAACACTGACCTGAGGAACCTCATCTAGTGTCTAGTCTCATAAATAGGTTTAATCATCTGACCGCCTTTGCCAGGATTTGTTCCGCCGTTTTTGTCCATACAAAAGGCTTGGCTCCTTCGT
>SDBU01010704.1_pt1 | contig 10143 bp, 14 predicted proteins | sample 2277071 | NCBI WGS metagenome assembly SDBU01 (sample SAMN10397929, study PRJNA504765) | marine sediment metagenome | isolation source: marine sediment core GS08_GC12, 126 cmbsf | place: Arctic Ocean: Gakkel Ridge, Loki's castle | collected 2008 | reverse complement strand
AGATTAGCAGGAACTGCGTAACGATATGAATATTGAAAAGAAGTCCATCTTACCGTTCCTGTTCCTGTGGCGGACCAAGTGGCCGTGAAATGGAAAGTGTCATCGTCAATCACAGTTATCACATAATCGCCGTCATAACCCGTATCGCCAGATAAATTAGCCCTCTCGCCGGAATCAAGGCCATGCTCAGTTGCAGTGCAACTTACCGTACCGGATACAGTGCTGGAATAATCAGCAAAGGCGGTTATCGCCGTAGAGGATACATCGACCGTTGTTCTTATAGTTGCGAACTTCCAACCCTGCTGTGGTCCCTGTGAGGTCAATTCCTCAAGTATCTGGGCATAGACGGCGTCCAGCTTGCGTCTGTCGTCGGAATCCTCGGTTAGACTATCGAGTCTGTTTGCACCTAGTCTTGTTAAAGCAAGATTGTATATTTCCAACCTGTCAGTAGCCATACTTCACCTATAAGTAAGGAGCGGGGCCGTTTAAGCCCCACTCCGTAAAAACAATTATTCAGCAGAAACAGTAACAGAAGTCAATTCATGCGTCGAAACGAAACTGCCTTGCGCACCAGTTACATCAGCAGTCAAAATGGCGGTATTATTAGTGTTCCAGCAGTTGCCAATGTCAAGTGAGGCAGCAGCAGTTGCAGTAATAGCTAATGTATTATCAGAAACAAAACCAGTAGAGGCAGCAACAAGGTTAAATGTGTCGCCACTCGGACCAGCAATGTAATTACGTGCAAATAATACATCCGTACTTGCTGTAGTCTCTGCAAATATAGGAGCAGTAGCGTATGTACCCTGGATAATATTATCTGTGAAAATAATACCATCGCTATCAAGCATGTGCAGAGCAGCAACAGCACTATTACCTGCACCTTGTCTAAAGATGCAGCCTGAAATAGTAAGCCTGTCGGACGCAGCGCCTTCACTATCGATGCAAAATAGAAACTCGTCAGTACCTGTGGTAGTTACAGTAAAGGCACAGTCGATAATAGCACAATCAGTTGATCCCGCTTCAATAACTAGGCCATCAGCTACTTCAAGTATATTGGCATTGAAGACTAAATTCTTTATAGTAACGTTATCAGCGTTAATAATAAAGGCTTTAGAGGTATCATCAGTGTAGTCAAACAGAGGTCTCAATGTACCTGTACCGTGACCAATGATAGTAACCCCTGCTACATCTATATCAACTTCATCGGCAGCGGCTCCCATAGTTTCATTATGACCCTGAGCAACAAGAATGACATCGCCCCTGTCGGCGGTACATAAATCAACCGCTTCGTCAAGGGTATCCTTTGCCCTCGACCAACTCGAACCGTTACCTTCAGTAGTTACCTCGGAATCGACATAGAATATCTTGCCGGTTCCAAGTGCTACTCCAGCTTCAGTCAAAGCCTGCATCTCTACGGCCCAGTCCCACGCCCTGTCCTTAGCCGGATGGCCAGACCATGCGTAACCATTTTGAAACGTCGCTTTATCAGCCGCATTATACGTCAGGCCGGTACAAAACACACCGACCATGAACGTAACCAACGCAATGAACGCATAAAACCATTTATTTTTCATCTTTGTTTCCTTTCTTTATGTAATTTTTTGCTAAACTTAATAAATCAACCATCTTGAAGTGACCGCATTTTACTTTCGGATCGACCCAAAGATCGTAACCTGCTGCTCTTGCTTTGTTGAAAAAGTATATATCCGCGCCCATCTTAAGGCCATCTGTGAAATACTCTGTTTTCCAGTAAGGCCACTCTATCTTGTCGAAGACTTCTATTTTTACCAATAACATTCCATTGCAGGCAACATGAACCTTAAATGGATTGTTTGGCAAATCTTCATAGTCCATCAACTCAAATAATTCTCCCCTTGACAAACACCACTTGAGCTTAAATTTCCGGTACGCCGGATAGACGCCGGATATAATATCCTTATCGTGTCCAATCAGCGTTTTTAAGGTGTTATGCCGGGGCAGAACGTCATAGTCAACAAACAAAATATGTGTCGGCTTTGGCTCTATTCTTCTGGCGAAATTAACAATCTTGTCGTAGCCAATCTCGGCTGCGCCAGACGACGGATAATAAGTAATCACATTTTTCGACTGCCACGCCTCTAACATGCCGATCGTTCTTGCGTCGGCACGAAAACTGCCAGTCAATGGGCATCCAACTAAAACAAAAGCGTCTTTAAGTTTCATGCAGGCTTCCTCAAGATATATTTGACCCGGTTACTTGTGTGTCATAGCTTGACTGCGGACCGTGATCGAGCCAGGCATTAACTTTCCCAGCAGTCAAGGTTGTCGCGCCAATCGTATAGAGCAAACCAATATATCGGTCTTCATCTACATTTACCGGCAACGGCATCCTAAGTATCCACGCACCAAGTGTTAGCGCGGCTATGTCAATTGCTCCAGTTTCGTAAATAGTAGTGGAAGATGCGTCTATATCAGTATCGGTCTCACGCATTAAATCCACCACAAGCGTGCTTGATCCACCGCTTGTAAATGCCTCGGCGACCTGTATATTAAGCCATAATGGTTCGCCTTGACCCATTTCCAAGTCGGAATCGACGAAATCAAGAACATTTGTCGAGGCTTCAACCTCAGCATTAGTATGCGTGCCAAGGTCTAACGCATCATCAAATTCAAACATAACATCAAATAAAGCCATTTTAGGCCCCCTTTCTTAGGTTGTTACCAACTTTCTTAGGTTGTTACCAAAGTGTCGGTTGTACCAATAGAGTCCATTCGCCTTACCGGCATATCCTTGAACATCATCTGATGTTCGCCCCAAGGGCTTGATGGCGGATAATGGACATTGTTTTTGTCCTTGACGAGAATGTCGAGTTGAGTTTCAACAGTCTCATTTACATACATATAGATAGTTCCCGTTCCACGTTTACGGAAATTGTTGCGAATCTGGATGATCTTATCTTCGTCCAAAGTCTTTGCATCCGTTCCTGAATTTGTCGAAATATTACAAAGACGCTTAACCGATCTTGTATCTTCGATGGCCAAGCCGACCGTCCACGCAAATTCAGTGATGAATGCCCACAACTGCTTGTTTCTTTGGGCGGCAGAAGTAGAAGAGGTATCGGACAATGTATAAATAAGGCCCTTGTCCTCTTTCTTTATCCCTGTGCCATTTCCAAAACGCGGGGTAATTAAATAACAACTACCCTCTCCCCATCGGATAAACCAGATTGACGTTAGGGATGCACCAGTTCCAAGCGAAGCGCCATTACTGATAACATAGCCAGTATTGTCGTTTGACAAAGTATTGTACCTTGCCAGCAATCCGTCAAATTCTTCTGGCGCCGAACCGGGTGCCGTACTTCCAGCCATAAGCGTATTAGAAAACTCCTGCGCCATACCCTCGATATGGGCACGTTCCTGATTCGATCTATATTTATCAGGATTAGGCTGAAGGTCCATCATGTCCTGTGGAGCGAGGAAACGAGACTTCATATTCCCCATTGTCTCTCTTACCTGTTGCACCGTTCCGGTCGTGGCGTCCCAACCTTCACCTATCTTTACCCAAGCAGGAGCGGGTAATCTTGTCCTTCTGGATACCATGTGCGATGTTATATCTGTCGATCTCACTACCGGAGCATCAGCAATAACATCACTAACTTCATTTAAGATCTCAGCAACTCTTATAATCTCGTTGTTGTTGGTCATTCTCGCCGCGATAAGCATATTTTCGCGGTCAGTTACAGTATTTGTAGCCATTTCAAACTCCTTACGAATAAAATATTAAGTTTTCATTGTCGTAGGAGTTGTCCTGTTCTTGTCAGGCTACTACTTGCTTTTAACACCTGCTAAGGCGACGTGACTTTCACGTTAGCATCCGGCCTTTCGGTTGCCCGGAATATTCAAATTGCTTATTGTCCTTTCGGTAAGCAATTAGTATCTAAAGTCTGTATTTGCTTCAAACCATGCCCTCGATCTTTTTGATTCTTCGCTGTCGCCATTTCTATACATCTCCGGCGAATGAGGCGATTGCGGTTTCCAATCTTTATCTTCTTTATTTTCGCCTGACGGCGAACCAGTAATCAATGTATCGTTAATCATCTTTAAGCCTATATTGTGCATGTCTTTGATCAGTACATGATGATTTCCAAGACCGGTCGCAACTAATATCGCCTTTAATTCTTCGCTAAATAGTTCGTTGACTGCCCTTTTGGCTATTTCGACATTAGCCTCATATTCTCCGGGTTTGGACCAACCTTGTTTTAAGGTTGCCTCGCTCGTTGTTCTCTCCTCTATGAGCCGCGCACTTTCGCCATCATAAAAAGCTTTTACTATGGCCTCAAAAGTAGCTTTCGGGCAACCGCCTTCAAATGCTACGCCCTTCAAAGCCAATTCAGCAGATTCGTTCCTTACTATATTACCTGGAACATCCTTTATTTCGTAACCTTCCGGCCCTTCCGGAACACCGATGCTCTTGTAAAACGAACTTTTTTCTTCGGCAGTCGATTGTTCAGTAGGCAATTTCACCCTGCCACTAAAAGATTTTTCCAGTTCTGAATAACTTTTCAACGCATCATCAGCCGTCTTCCAGCCCTTCTGCGTAACCATCTCGCTATTTTCTTGCGAGTGCCATTGAGTTGTCCCTGCGACTGGCTCTTCTGTCCCCAAAAGAGTTGTCCCGCCCTGAGGCTCTTCTTCCATGATTATATTCCTTTAACTTTTTTTGCTCTACTGATAGCGTCAACCAGGCGGTCGATACGCTTATTCGTATCAATGAACTTCGCTCTTATATCTCTTACGTCACGAACGAGAACATCAATACTTCCTTGCAACAACTCTATTGGAGACACCGTATCTTTTAATGTGTCTATGTCCTTCTTTTTCTTTGCCATGTCAATCTCCTATAGGCATACTTAATATTTGGTTTACATAGCTTCTTGCTTTGTCTTTCTTTTTATCCTGCACTTCTTCCATCCGCGGATGTATGCCAAGTGGTGCGAGAATTGCACCTTTAACAAAATTCAATACCGCAAGCTCTTCGACTGTCTTTAGGTTATGATCGAAATATCCTGCATCTATCAATATTTGTGTTAATACTCCAGGACCAGTATCGGAACCGAAACACGACCGGTAATTAAGTCGTTCTTTGTGTTTATTTTCTGCCATTAGGCTCCTGCCGCCTCTCCTATCAGTGCTGCCGGGCTACCCTCTTCCGGCGCATCCTTTATCTTCGGGTATGCCTCTGCCATCTGGCTCGCGGTTTCCATAGCCTTCTGTTCGGCGAGTGCCTGCGCTCTGGATTCCCTGATTTGGTCAACTGTTTCATCAGAGTTCATTAAATCTTGTGGGAAATCAGTAGAATCAAGAACAGCTTCTGATAACTTTTTTTCATTGATTCTGTCGGGCGCATTAGGAAACAATACAGAAACACGCTCCATTCCATTAAGACCGGCCATTATAGGTTGCAAAGCAAACATACGTTTTTGGGCCTGAGCAAGAGGGCCGGTAAACTCTATTGATATATCACTGGAGGATTCGAGCAGGACGGGAGGAGGAGAAGGAAGGCGCCCTGCCCGGTCCTCAATATCCGATACTATATCGAAATTTTTCCTTAGTCCTTCCGATGCCAGCCTGCCGGTCTGCGGTCCCATTAAGACAGCCTTTTCAGATTGACGTTCCATGATCTCGGTCGCAGTCATTTCCCTTTCGCTTCGTGCGAGGACCAGGAAGAACTCGACTCTGTATTTATCTTCTATCAGCCTCTCCAGCTTGTCTTCCCTGTCCGTGCCTATTGGAAAAGTAATGCCTGTATTTATCGTCGATACAATATCTTTTGAGTTATCAAAATAGTTGTATCCATGAGGTTCCAGCCTGATTTTCCCCCGCATTTGTTCAGGGGCATTCACTGGCGGATCAACAGACTTCTGAGCAGCCATCAATAGTGTCTTGCCGAACTGATTTAGCGTTAATATTTCGGCCATAGCTTCTGCCGCCGGAGAATAACCATATATCTCGTCCGAGTTTTTGCGGTATCGCCAGACAGCATAAGGAAATACATCGTAACCTTTTTCTTTTAGAATTATTTCCTCGCCATTATCCGAACTTCCCTTATTGGACGATTCTATATGAACAGACTTGAACCTCTTGTTAGCAGAGTCCAGTTTACCGAACATAGGTTCATCATTGGGAAAGACGGCGTGTATAAATTCGTGCATCTTCTCAGGATGATCCTTGGCGTTGCCAACGATTATGGTACTTAGTTTTTCTTCTCCGAACTTTTGGACCGCCTGACGCGCAGTCAACATGAATTTCCTGAATAGCGTATCGACTTCGCCATGCTTATCTTCCGATATGAATACTTCTCTCGGATGTATGGGGATATGAACTTCTGTCTTATTGGCAATATCCTCTTCCGTATAAAGAACCGCCGTCCCTATCGAACCGGCGTCCCTAAACCATTCACCCAGGACACCATAGTAATTAGAACGCCTGAAAGCTGCATACATAGCCTTGTCGTATTCCTGTAAAAATATCCTGACTTCATCGATTTCATTTAGGCGCCAATCGTCCATAGTTGACTTGAACCATGTAAGATTCGGAGCCACCATGAAACCCTGCATACCATCTACCCATATACCCAAGGCCGCATTAGCTACTCCGCTATAAGACCGTTTCCCCCTATACTGACCTTTTTTGTCCCATCTCTGAGAACCTCTTATAAGTTCCCTTCGAGAATTGACATACCTGCCTATGTATTCCCATAAGCCAAGATAATCTTCCTTGACCTCTTCGAGTTGTTTCATCCTTAATCTTATTTCGTTCATAAGTTTCCTTTGGGCAATAAAATAGCCCCATAACCGTAAGGTCACAGGGCTTCTACTTTTTAGATTGTCCCAACTTATTTAGTTTTTAACTTGCTTGCTTAATAGCTTTCCTTAAATCTCTTCTTGTTTTCATAAGATTAGTTATTTCAAATGGTACGTCCATAGGGTTTATGTTTGTTCCTTTGGCAAACTGAGCAGCGTCTCGTAAGCAACCACAAGATTTCGTACTCCTAAAATCTTCGCTTGTTATAAACGCAATATTTCCGCAATCACATCTGCATTGCCATACACGTTTGCCACGGCGTTTTTTTCTCATTAACTTCAATACAACTAATCTCCCATATCGGCTTCCAACTCTTTGTTCTATCTTTGTTATATTGAACTTTTTTGTTGTATCGCTTCGCAGACAACCGCAAGATTTTACTTTACCATTTCTTAAAGAATCTAACGCCGCAATAGTATTCATTCCGCAATCACATTGCAATTGCCATACAACACTATTACCCTCACGTAGATTAGTTGAAGACAATGCAATCAATCTATCAAATCGCTTCCCTGAAATGTCTTTTATTTTCCAGTTAGACATTTTTTGTTATCTCCAAGAAACTTAATCTGTGGCTTCTCGCCACATAAAGCCGCTTTGGCCAATTCCACCTTAACTGTATTTAGTATTTTGCCGGCAATATTAGCGGTTTCAGCCGCTATCGGCAATTCAATAGTCCCACACCTTAGTTCGCAAAATACACCAAGTAATTCGTTTCTTAAATCTACCACATTGTCAATCTTCATTTTTCTGCTCCTTTTTTAAGGTTGTCTGATTTTATGCTTTGCTCGACGTTCGAATTTACATATTTGCCATTAAAGTAATTAAACGTAATCTTGCCATAAAAGCAAGGTAAAAATTCGCTCAAGGCCACACCAAACTTATTCAGCCGTTTTTTTATCTCTTCTGGTATCATATAACAAAGACTCGTTATTTAGTTATAAACTTATTCTTGTTGCTTTTTTTAGTTTTTCTTCCAACTCGTCTGTACAATAAAAAAAAGTTGGACCTGACGAACTCTCTATCTTTTCAAATAGTTCTTCGTCGAAGTCTGACTGTGAATAAAGCCCATCATATCCATTTGTGCCCGTAATACAAATTACCTCTCTGTCTTCATTATTTTTCAGCTTATCTCTGATCGATATAATTGTTTCTTCATCTAATTGGCCATTGTTGATAACCAACGGCAAACCCACCACTGCCGCTACACCGCAAAACATTCTTTTAAAAAAACTTCGTCTGTTCATTTCTTGACCTTCTTAACCTTCTTTATCCGACCCTTCGGCCTAACCTTTTTGTGATGTCCGTGCTTAGCCATCAATCAAGTCCCCACATTAACGGATCGTAACTTTCATTGCCAACACTTGCTAACTGACCTTCTGGTTTCATATCATAATCATGCAAGTTCGTCAAGGCCAAATATAAATAATTTACGGCATTGCGGTAATGGTCGTCACCCAATTTCCTGTATCTGTATATTCTGTCGCCCTGTTCGTTCTCCTCCAGAACCTTAGCGCAATTGCACATCTGCTTGGCAAACTCATCTACTTCTTTAGACTTGCGGGGGATTATCAGGCCCCTGTCCTTTACCCAAGCGTGGGTCTTATCGAACATTTCGGTTCGAGCAATCACATAGACACCCTGCTCGTCGTCCCTTTTAGAAAATTGACGCATCCTGTCCCGATACTCACAGCCGAAGACTTTGTAAGGTTCTTCCTGTTGGAACTTTCTGAACGACTCCTCGTAAGGACGCAAATCTATAACTGCACTTTTTACATTGAATTTCTTAGCCAGATCGTGCAGTTCCTTAAACCCCTTGACCCTGGCCATGTAAATTATCTTTGCCCTCTTCTTATCTATCTTCTGAGCTATCACAACATGGTTGGTCTTGCCAATATCGGACCCCATAGCCGTCCCGACAAGAGACAAGGATTCAGGACCGTCATTGCAGCAACAAGCCAGGACATCGGCAATCCTGAGCCTGTCCTCGGCAGCAATGTAAGGGCGGCCAAGGATAGAATTTGTAAATTCACCTATCTTGCCGTCCTTCTGGTTCTGCTGAAAACGAAGCATAATATCGTCTAACCTGATATTCGGATTCACGAAATGAGAAACCAGCCACCCGGCAATAATTCTATCAGGATACTTTGCTACCCATTGACCATCGTCTCTTACGTTCAATTCCTTATCACAGTGAATACAGGCCATATAGGCCTTACCATCCCTGTACTTGATGGAATTGGGAAACTCATCGACAATACAGGTATAATCGTTACAACCGCTACATTTTACCATCCAATGACGTTGATCTGATTCGTTGTACACTTTACTAATGCCATAATCGGGGATAGTAGGAGTGCCAAGGGTAGTTACTTTCCCTATCTTACTGTTCAATATCCTCTGCAATGTCTGCTCGGCCATATCAGGGTCGAATAAATCAAACTCATCCAAAACAATCTCATCTGCCGGAGTTGATCTAACCGCAGTACCATCTTTCTTGCCTTGAATAATCTTAGTGGCAGTTGCTCCCAAAAGACTTAAAAAAGAATTGCTGACTCGCTTAACACTAACGCTATTCGTATTTTTCACATACTTGCGGATGCAGGAATTGTCGGCGATTAAAGGACCCATACGAGTCTTACTAAAGCCTTCAACAGCTTTTTCACTGGGAAAGTAATATATCGCCCCCTGTGGACGCTTGCCATGTATCATGGCCCACAGAACACCCAACATAATAATAGTGGTAATACGGGCTTGTGCTGCTTTCTGAATGACCTTTCGTCGGGCCTCGTCACGCATAATATCAACCAGATAGCCACAGTCCTCAGTGGCAAACTCAGTACCGCCCATGAGTTTAATCTTGTTCCTCGTGGCCCAGTAGCAACTGTCATCAGCCATCATGGCGTCAACAAATTGTGGATCAGAAACTTTCATCTATGCCATTGCCTTCGTTTCCTGAATTGTGGACAAGTTGTTCAAAACCCATTGTCTTTTCCACTCTCTAAGTTCTACCAGATGACATTTCCAACAACCACAGTTTTTTGGATCGCGCTTGCGGTTTCCGCATTCAGCAGATATAGATGGGCCTTGGTCCCCATAATGCTCTTGATAAAGTTCCCAATATTCGTCGAATTTTGCACTCATTCTACTACCTCATAATCCTGTCTTTATATTCCTCAATTAAGCAATACACCTCTTTGACTGGTATTCTCATAAACTTCAAAACCATGCGATTAAGTTCAATATCGCATTTTGCACATATTCCAACCCACTTATTATCCAAAGCACATATTTGGAATT
>SDBU01010703.1_pt1 | contig 10143 bp, 27 predicted proteins | sample 2277071 | NCBI WGS metagenome assembly SDBU01 (sample SAMN10397929, study PRJNA504765) | marine sediment metagenome | isolation source: marine sediment core GS08_GC12, 126 cmbsf | place: Arctic Ocean: Gakkel Ridge, Loki's castle | collected 2008 | reverse complement strand
CCTCTAATACTAATATTTGAAGCGTTGATGGTGTATGGTATATACCATGACCTTGGTGGGATACCTGACAATCCAGTACAGCTGGTATGTTACGTGTTACTATCAATCTTAACTATTGGTACTGCTAACATTGGATTGATATATATAGTTGGTGGTATTGGTGTTGCTTGTAGCCATGACATTAACATAGACTCTTCGCGCGGGGAGGGAAATCATGTACATGGACATGAATAAAGTAAAAATGTTCTATGTTGAAGCTAAATTATGTGTGTGGCGAAAGCCCACGTTTAGTGCCTTGCAGCTCGACTTATGTAATCATGTAAACAACAGACGCAATGGCAAAATAAAGAATCTTGAGAACTGGTGTTCCATGTCAAATTGTCCTAAGCACGATTGGCCACCAAAGTAATGGTGCGAGCTTAAATCAATAGTAGTAATAACAGTATACAGAACTAGGATAAGATGGTCAGCATTGTCATACAGAGAATATCTATATAATAAAAGGAGCACACCGTGCTAAACCTATATGAAATCATTACGAAATTCTATACGGAATTAACCATGACTGATATCATAGCATTATGCTGGCTAGTAATAGTAATAGTGGTAGTAGCATGGTGTGTGTATGCATTCATTAAGTCAATGGTAGAGGGGGAAAGGTTGATGAAAAGGCTGGTTAGTGAAGCTGAACCTCATATAGATTTATCAGGTAGTATGCTTGATGTTATCATGAGGTATGGTAGGTAGGATATTGCCGTAGACCCTTCACGCGCGAGTTTAAATCATAGAGGTAATTAACCATGACAGAAGAACAAGAAAAGATAGTTAAAGGCTGGATTGTAACGCAGACTTTATGTGATTACTTTCTTCGTGGGATAGATAGTGTGGTGTGTGTTAAATACTACAAACATACCCAGTGTTGTCTTGAAGAATGTACAGGACAAGAGGTGGTGGGGGTAGCAATGAATGAAGAGGCCACCACAGACTCCTTCCGTGCGGGCCTGGATTTATAATAATACTATAGAGGTAATTATGTCTGGATTACCAAGCAGAACCATTCAGGAAGTATTAGACGAACAACCAAAGGAAACAAGACTCCAACAGCTTATACGCTTTCTAAAGAACTTAAGGAATGTGTGGAGAGTCTTAAATAGTATAAGGAGCATGTCATGTTGAACGAAAGGAGGTAACGATGGCAAGCTTGGAAGTACGTGGAGTAAGCTTAGGGTACTGTACAACCCAAAATGAAAGAAATGATTTTATTGGCTGTCCTTTCCCAAGAAAAGGAGCCTTCTGTACAATACTATGTCGTACACTATTCAGGGGCTTTGACCTATCTAAAGGTTGCCTATCTAAAGGTTGCCCTTGTGATCGCTGGGGCAAGGATTATTCTAGAGAGTATTATTGGCTAGCAATGAACCCTTTCTAAGCGTTAGTAAAGCTGGTAAGCCATTTAGTTAAATAATGGAAAGGAGCATAATCATGAAGGTTAAGTTGACATTGCACATGGATTACCTCGTCATAGATACATTGGATAGGACAAAGGATGAAGACTTCCGTCCAATTGAGGCTGGGTATGTTGGTTGTTCATTGAAAAACACAGGAAAACACCTTGGTATTAGTGAAGAAGCTTTGATGTTTATTAAAGCACTACAGGTATCTGGCGATGATATTGGTGACATCAATGCTTTCATTCCAAATGACAATACTCATCATTTTAGTTGGCTTGGGCCTCCTTGTAGGTTAGTAACCTCAGATGCGGAGTTACCCAACAGTGGGTTCGCAGACATAGACTTCATAAAGGTTCCGAATGTTACTAACAGCGCAGCAATACAGGCAGTTGACTATATAATTACAGCGGATTTTCCGCCTAAGGGCTAAAATAGTAATAGTATAAGGAGCATACCATATGCAAAAGATACAGTTTAGACAACCACTTTGGAAGAACTCTGAGCAAGTTGGGGAGGAGTTTTGTCGCTGGCATTATTGGGGTTTTATTGGTGAACCGTGTAAATTTGTTGCTCCCTGTTATCACCCCAGTAAATCATTAAAAGAAAGCCAGACGCTTACCGATTGTTGTATTGCTGACACTATGATCTGGGAAGGGGATATTGTTGAATTACATATCCCACATGAAACGACTACACCACACAATTCTGAAGTATTCTACTTGCCTCAGTTAGGTACCTTCTCTGTGCATGCTCATCCTGCGCATAAGCTTATGGAAGTCAAAACTCGGCTTTTATCTGATTATGTTAACAATGGGCATATCAAGGTAGTTGGTAATACAGTTCAAGGTTTAAATTAGTAGTAATATAAGGAGGATTGATATGCCGAAACCACAAGGTATGACTGTTGAAGAGGCATTCGATAAGGTATTAGAACTAGCCAGGAAGGGGATAGGGGCATCTAATACACCAGAACTAGACCTGGTAGCTATACTGGTAGTTGAAGAAGTTAAGAAGAGAGAGGTCATAAGGTGGATATTGGAGTGCACTTAATTAGTTAAGCCTAACCTTTATCCTATGCTGTAAATACTGTAGCATGTTCCCGCAGACTCTTCGCGCGGGCTGAAACATAAAGGAATGTGATTATGGCTAATGATGAAGATCGATATGTTGGAGATGTGTTTAAGGATAAAGATGGCATTCATCATCTAACACATGAAGTTGGATCGAAGACCGTATGTGGGATGCCTATTAATACAAAAGACCAAGACGAATTCTTTGAGGATATGTATGTGGTTAAAGGTGTGCTTTACGGCGGCAAATATGGTTTTGAGATGGACCAGCCGCATAAGACCTGCACCACATGCATCATGTCACCGCAGACTCTTTGCGCGGGGACATAAAATGGCGATAATATAAGGAGTGTAATTATGAGTGATATAATTGGACACATACTAAAACATGCGTGTGACCACTCTAGGCAGGAAGCGGTAGATGCCATGCGGGCTAAGTTTGATTACATCAAGTTCATCTCTCTTAAAACTAATGGTTTTCATGAGTGCAATGGGATTGTATATGTGATGGTCCATGGTATGGCTAGTGTTAAACCTAAACTTAAGGAAGAGCACAAAAAGTACGCGCGTAATCCTTGGATAATAAATGAACGCACCTTTTCGTTTTCCTACAGTACCAAGAGTAAGAGGTTGTTAGCGGTACGCGCTGATCTTTCTATGTGTTAGTAATAGTAATAGTATAAGGAGCATACCAATGAAAATCAAGGACATTGAAGGTAAGCGCATAAAAGAGATTATGGACGCAGACACAATAGTCTGTGATGACCTTAGAGCAGGTTGGGATGAGACAGTGATAGAGTCTCCACTTCTCGCTGGAACATTAGATGATACTACTGTTATCTACACTGAGTACTATGTCTTTATCTTTGACGGGCAGAAGCTCAAAGCTGTGTTCCATGTTTATGAAGTGAGAGATGTATCCTTTAACAAAGAGCGTGGGTTAGTAACTGCTGTTGGGCATGAGACCACGCATGAATACTGGCTTGACAATGGTGAGTACAAGAGTGATTATACAAGATAAAGTAGTAATATAAGGAGCACATCATGCAAAGCATAATGAAAACAAGTGGTAGAGGTGCAATTCATGCACAGGATTCGGATACACATAACGCTGTACTGGCAGTTAAAGCAGCTACAGTCTGTGGTATAGTTGGTGGTGCTTGGGTAAATCCACATAAAGCAGTAACATGTCAAACATGTATAAGGATAATGGCTGCACAGGTGTCTAAAGGTGTCCCTCACTATCGCTCTCTACTACAGGCAGCATTAGATGTTGAGTTTATTTACACCGCCAATGACGGTGAAGATGGGACCTCTGACAAAACACGTTCGGAGAGGGAGCCTACCACATTTAATATATGTGAGCGTGGTGTAACATTGAGCATACCTTACAATGATGGCACTGTGGATGCGTACACAATCCTTTGGCATGAACTAGAGAGACTGAAAGATATGGTCACAACTTCCACCGGTGGTATAGATAAGATATCCATTATTACAGAAGCTGGCGAGTACGATGGACAATAGTATAAAGGAGTGTAACCATGCCGAAAGCAACAATAGCAGCACAGATAATATGCTATGATAAGAATGTCTATAAGCATAATACAGCCAGTGGTGATTGGCTTATACATAAGTGGGCATACTGGACAGGGTGGGAAGGCCCAGAGATTATGAGGGCTAAGAAGCCTAGATGGAAATGGGTACGTATACCTTGCGAGGATGTACCTTATGAAGTTAAGAGGTTAATTAAGTAAGATGTTGCCACAGACTCTTTGCACGCGAGTTTAAATCATGCTGAAATAGAGGGGTAATCAATCATGAGGAAATCACCAGAAGAAGCAATAGATATACTTAAACAGCTGGTTAAAGACTGGGAATCTGGAGCTATGACCTCGGATTCGTCTATGATTGCATTATCAATATTGCTAAGTGACGAACCCCCTAGCGAAGCCTGTACTAGATGGGCTAAGCAAGCCTTTGAAGAGTCTAGTTGTTGTAAGAGGGATAGTTATTGGTAGCATGTTCCCGCAGACTCTTCGCGCCAGGGCTAAAACGCTGCTGAAACAGCACACAAAAGGAGTATAACCATGAGAACATTAGTTATAGGATCTAAACACATTGGCATAAAGGCATTAATCATGAGTGGCATTTACATCACCGCACTAGGGTTCGTTGGTGTTGCGCTGTTGAAGGGGTTAAATATACTATAGGGAGTGGCGGAATTGGTAGTCGCCTCTGCTGGTAGAGTGTGTTTATTATAGACCTAAATAGAGGTCGGCTCGATGGAGCCACAAAGATTCACAGCAGGGTAATTCAGGTAAGGGTTCGGTCAGGTAATGCTGACACTTACTGAGGAACACACAACGGTTACCCATACAGGTTCGAGTCCTGTCTCCCTTTGCGTATTAAATAGTAATAGTACAAGGAGCTGATATAAAGGAGGATACAATGCCAGCTATAGGTACCCAAAAGAAAGAATTGACAGTATTAGGGCATTCATGGCGTGCAGCCTGGATGAAGCACATGGAAGAATTTGAAATAATCGCTGTTAAGTGTCCGCATCGCACATCTATTAATGACCCTGGTGTACAACAAGGAACGACAGTAAACTTTTGCGGACATAAGCACTACACACCTCGTGGATTGAACTATAACGCTTGTTTTCATGATCACTGTCCTCATGTGATGTTCTGGGATAGCTTATCGAAGTAGATGTCATCGCAGACTCCCCGCGCGGGGGCTAAAACAGTAATGGCATAAGGAGCACACCATGTTAGACGGTTTCGTTATATTATTTCTATTTTCAGTAATAGTATATGTACTGTAAAGGAGTGTAATCATGTTAGATACGTTTAACAAACGTCTTGAAGCAAACTTATTTGACTTAAGGGAGAGCAGGGGCAAGATTGGTTGCCCTGCTGCACTCTTGAACCCTGGTACATCAACACCAAGACTGGAGTGTATCCACGTATGTGGTGTACTATGCCCCGATTGGATGTCAGCAAACAAATTCTGTGGTGATGGCTGCAAGATAGGCAACTGTCCGTGCGTGTCATTTGGCATATCATTTGGGATGACAGTTACTAAGAACACATTCTGGGAGTATATTGATAGAGTAATAGTACAAGGAGTATAATCATGCACAATAGTATAATCCGTATGGCCAATGTAGTGGCAAAAGGACTAAGAATGGTGCTCAAGGTAGTTGAGTGCTGGGCAACGAAGCAGACCTTAATTGAATGGTATGAGGGTGAGTGCAGGAAGGACACATTAGTAATGATATTTGTGGTACATGCCGTAGACGGTGACCTGTACACATATGTTGAACAACTGATTGTTCATGACTCTCCATCCATATCTAAAGCCTTAGAAGCGGCTAAGTCTAAAGTAGGCTCAAGTGTTACTTCAGGCTATATTATAGTCGAGGACAAACTCATTAAAGAGATCGTGACACAACACGCTACAATGTAAAGGAACATAATTATGATTAACCAGCTATTCCTAATGCAGAAGATATGCTTAGATATTAAAAGAGCCAATGTATGCCATCCGAAAGATGGTGACCCATGGCATGACGACTTTCTTTTTTTCCATGCAGTTGAAGATGAAGATGGTACATGTCCTGCAAATGACAAATGCCCATTGTATCAATTCTGTGCCGCCGGAAGGTCGTATGGTGTAGTTGAAGGTGGTTATGAACCGACACATGTGAAGCTTCTCGAATCACCCAACATCATACCGTGGACAGCAGAACAGATGGGAGAGATGGCTGCCATTGTAAATGACTACCAGTTCATTGATACAATTGATGTATTGCCCCCTCAGGATGATGATGGTGGCGTGAATCCTCGGTTTCGTAACAGTAGGCACTGGAACCCAATAGTATAGAGGTGTAATTATGGCTAAAGCAGTAATAAATGCAGATACACAAGAGGCCTATGACTACACAAAGGCGGATCTTGAAGCATCAGTATCATGCCCCCAATGCAGGGCAATGGGAATACTTGAGCGTATTCCAAACGACTGCCCGTATTCATTTGGCCAACGCCTGGCAGCTTATGAGGTGATGTCTTGTCCACATGAATGTGGTAAGAATCCGATAACGACTAACTGTTCTGGGGTAACCTGTTGTCAACAGCGTACAACAGAGGTTGTGGCAATAATCCAAGATGAAGTAACTCAATATGCAACAGGTGGTTGCGCTGGACATTACAGAAAAGAGCTTAAGCTTTTAAGAAGGATCTTGGAGGATATCAAACAGAAATTCGGAGTAGCACATGAACTCCACGACAAAAGATGGAGTAGTCATATTGGTAGTTGGCGGTAAAAAGTGGGTATAGTAATAGTATAAGGAGCACACCATGTCTATGAACATGAGACTGAGCAGCTTAGAAGCTCAAATGAGAAAGTTGGCTAAAGAGAATGAGGAGTTAAAGAAGCGAATTAAGGAACTTGAAGAGCGACTGGGCCCGTCTTTTATTGTCGATGGCCGCCTTCCTGTAACGCCATAATAATACAAGGAGTGTGTTATGTCAGGACATCACAACATCAAGATATACACCGGCAATGATGCAGATGCATGTCGTGAATGCAATATGGGAGAGCTTGTTAAGTCAGCGCATGTCTTCACGCAAGAGTCCTACATTTGTTGGAGTAGGGATGGATACCCAACCGATGAAGGATGCAAGAGTTTTAAACAGGCAGACTCAACGGAGAAGAGCATCTTTAAAGTCTTTTAGACGGCAGTATAAGGAGCATCATGTATTACAGAGCTAAAGACGGGGAAATGTACGATAAGAAGTGTCATACTTGTGTTGTAGAATGGTTAGATGACCAATGTTCAACTGAACAGGACAGATGTGATTCATGTATAACTGATAGTGTCTGTACTAAATGGGAAATAGACCAATGGCGGTTGGATAATGGGCAGTTGACAACTACATCAAATACATTAAAGGGTGTTGCCATAGGTCCTTCGCGCCGGGACCGAGACAGTAATAGTATAGGGAGTGTAACCATGTCGAAACTTCGAATGAATTTATGGACAATTAGAAACATGAAGAGCCAGCTTAGAGACATGAAGATTGAAGCGTGCCATTTCGCACAATTCGATACACCTGTCAGTGTTAAGATGTATGATAACAGGCACAAGTTGGGATTGAAAGCTCGTATGTGTATGGGGTACACGCGTATAGTCAGGCGCATAACCTCGTTAACGCGAATGATTGACTTTGTCGAAGAAGCTGTGCGTAATGCACCCCCAGAAACAGGTGAAGAAGAGTTTCTTCTTAGACGCGGGCACTGGCTTGCGTGTTTTATGAACGAAATTAATGACAAGCAGATGGAACGTATTGTAGCTGGGGTGTACCCCACCGCGCAAGAGGCTTACATGAAAGCACAGGACTACGGGGATGAGGATTTTTGGAAAACACCGCCTGATAAGTTGGTTCTGGAACTGCTCGATTTTGGCGTATATCCTAAATGCTTAGGTGGTCAGGTAATATGTGCCTATATCCCAAACATGGGCTACGTTGATATAGAAGGTGTTACACGCCCATCTTATATGTTGCGCCAAGGCTTAGCCAAGAGCGTGAAAGTGAATAATGGAATTGCAATAGTAGAGTAGTAATAGCATAAGGAGCCGATATGTTACATTATATATCATTACCAACGTGGTTAACAGTCAGAGCAGCTGTGCCTCTTTTACCAGAGGGACACCTGCTGTATGGCACAAGGATAGAACTGAGGTATTGGAACAGAACCCAGACCTGGCTCGCCCGCTTGTTTGATGTAATTATGTGGGTGGATACGTTAAGTATAGTACTATTATTAACGGTGGTATAAGGGAGTGTAATCATGGACGAAAAGACACACATATGCGTTTTCTGTGGAAATGTAGCTACCAAGGCTGCCGAGATAACTACATCAGCATATGACAAAAGTATATGGAATAGAGACTATTACAGCAAGGGGCCCCACAACGAAACCATTCCATTTTGTAACCCGGGGTGTGTTAAGTCCATATTACTTGACGCAGAGAATTGTGATAACCGAGTTGTGGAACAGGCTATTAAAGTTGTCAAGGCATTGAAGGCAATTGATCTTAAAGCTGAAGCAGTTGAGGAGTACAGGGAACAGCTACTTAGAGAAGCTGCCAAGTACGTAGCTTTGATTTAAGGGTGAAGGAGTACACCATGCTAAACAATGTGGGTGCAGGTGATGAGCACAGGCAAAAGCGGGGTCAGAATGAGCATGAAGTTAGAAAGGAACATTCAACCTATAGTGTGAACATCCAAGACCTTGGTAAAGCAGAGGAAATAGAAGCATCGTTAACAATTAAAGGTATACAGGTTGAGAGGGATGGGCACACATTCACTGTACCGACACAGCATTATAAACTGCTTGTAGACGCGAGAAATAACAGCCTCGGGCTAGGTGTCAAGCGGATAATGCAAAGGATAACACTGTATGCTCACATCGACAAGGAACAACTACGCATAAAGGGCGAGAAGCTTATGCTTGGTGGTGACATACTCAAGAACTTCATGCACTTTACCGAAATTGCAATAAGCGTGGCAGTGGACACAAAGATTGGTAAAGTATCCGGTGTGAAGGTGGTATAAAGGAGTGTAACCATGGCAATACATTCAGAAGAAACCAGAGTAATGTTCCTTAGAACTATGCTCGCACTGTTGGGAGAAGCTACTTCAATCTTTCAAGCGTTTAGGGAGGATTGTGAAGCCCGAAAGAGTGCTTATTGTAGTCATAAGGATTATGTCAAGGAAACCTTCTTACCCAAGGTATGCCACATGGATGATTGTCCATTGATGGCGGAAGAGGACTAAAGGAGTGTAATCATGTCTGATAGCATAAAGAGACAAATAGCAATAACAGCCAACATAAGGACAGAAGGTAAAACCTACTGTAGTATCAGGTGTCCCTTCTGCAAGCAGAACCGTGTGTCCAGCGGTCTTCGTCATGGTAGTCCTACACACACGCACTGGGTATACAACCACTGCCTGCTGTTTAAGGAGAAGCTCTACGGACATAACCCTAACTTCTATCCCAAGCGCCGACCTAAGTGTATGCGAGCAATGGTGCAGAAGACTGCAAATGATCTGTCCAGTGAATACCGACTTCTTTTTTCAGTGGGAGACAAGGACGGTGTGCATAAGATGGAATTCAACAGTTTTAATGGTGAGGATATTCGCAGACTGCAAGAGGCATGCAAGAGGAGCATGCTACCGGGTGAGTTCAAAGATGATGATGTTGTTTTAATACGACTTGCCAAGGTATCGGACTGGCCAAAGTAAAGGAGTGTAATCATGACGGAAGAAGAGCTCAGAAAAGCATGTGGGTTGAAGCCGGGAGAACTTATCAATAGTAACATAGGTCTCATTGACATCCTGTATGTGAAAGATAATGTTGTTACCCTCGGGCCATTAGTCGGCAACGCGTTTACTGAGTCTGTCGAGAGTGTAGTCGCAAAGCTTAAACAAGGAGTGTAATAATGAAATTGAACCATTTCTTCCAAACATACGGCCACCGTGACATCATGCTGGTTGTCAAGTATGCGGAACCCACTGAGTATATCAATCTGAAAGTGGGTGACCCTATAC
>SDBU01010702.1_pt1 | contig 10144 bp, 13 predicted proteins | sample 2277071 | NCBI WGS metagenome assembly SDBU01 (sample SAMN10397929, study PRJNA504765) | marine sediment metagenome | isolation source: marine sediment core GS08_GC12, 126 cmbsf | place: Arctic Ocean: Gakkel Ridge, Loki's castle | collected 2008 | reverse complement strand
TATTCAAATTTCATTTTTAAATATCTTCCATATGACCACAATTAGAACATACCATACAATATTCATTTACAATTTTATCTTTATCTATATTTTTACAAAGTTTTTTTCTCATTTCATTTTTCTTACACTTTAAACATTTACCCTTATTCTTTCGGGGTTTTTTAATCCTCTCAACTTTAATTCTTCCAGGCTCCATTTCATCCATAGTCGTTTTTATTCTATGTCTTTTATTAGTTCTTTTTATTGTTTTTATTCTATTTGGATATTTAACCATTTTAATTTAAACTATTTTATTCTTCTTTTTATACTTTCAAAGAATTTTGCTAACTCTCCATTTTCTAATTCATCTACAAAATCTCTAATCTTTTGTCTATCAGGTTCGCTAAGTTTACTTGTTTCTACTAATCTTTTTAATTCTTCTCTTTTGCTTTCTTCGCCTATTGCCATTTTACTTGTTTGATTTTAATGTTGAAATCATTATTTCCATTGCTTTATTAACTCTTTCATCAGTCCCCTTAATAGCCTTATCACGTTCTTCTTCTGTCCTCCTTAATTTTTCTCCTATTATGCTTGCTAATTCTCCACTAAAGTAAAAACCTAAAATAATACCAATCCATGCACTAATAACTGGAAGATATGAAGCGTTTAACATTTGGGCTTTTTCTTTGTTTCCGAAAGCACTGAATAGTATTAATAAAATCAAGATAATAAAAAGTATCTTTGTTACCCATTTTTGAAGAGAGATTATAGTTTCCCATATTGGTGGCTTTTTTTCTTTTATTAATAAAGACATTCAATTTTAAGTAATTTTTTGTTTTTAATGATTTATGGAAGTTAAAATATATATTTCTTATCACCTAAAAATTTATTTCTTTTTTTAATCTCCTTTCTTAATGCCAAGCCCTTTTTTAATCAACTCAACAACAGCATCATTGATTTTTTTAATATTTGCATCAATTTTATACTTCCATACCTCTTTCCATGTTTCTTCATCAATATCAAGCACTAATTTTTCGACCATCTCAAAAAGAGAAGAAGATTACTTATAAACGTTTGTAACTACTAACTAGTATTAATAATTACTAATAGAAACATTTATATATAAGGATTACTAATAATTATTAGTGATTATTAGTAACAAAATGGAAATGGAAACAAGCTTAAAACATATGACAAGAGAACAGAGAGGAAAACTCCTCTTCTTAAATTCAAATATAGAGGAAACTCCTAAAGGCTGGTGCGTTCCTTCACAGAGAGGTAAGGGACAATATAATGTTAGTTTCAATGGAGAAGAGCCTAAATGCAATTGTCCTGATAGAGAACTAAGAAGAAAGAAATGTAAACATATCTTCGCAGTTGAATTTTATTTGAAACAAGAAATAGACAACAAAGGAAGATTAAGACAAGAAGCGAGAGTTAGGGTAACTTATTCTCAAGACTGGAAAAAGTACAACAAAGCACAGACTAATGAGAAAATTATGTTTATGAAGCTATTGAAAGATTTGTGTGATAATATTAAACAACCAGATTACAAATTTGGAAGACCTAGAGTTCCATTATCTAATATGATATTTACTTCTGCATTAAAAGTTTACTCAACTTTTTCTGGAAGAAGATTTATGAGTGATTTAAAAATAGCAAAAGAAATGCAGTTAATAGATAAAGTATCTCATTATAATTCAATGTTTAATTATTTTAACAAACAAGAATTGACAGAAATATTACAAAGACTAATTCAGTTTAGTGCCTTGCCTTTAAAATCTGTTGAGACAAAATTCTGTGCAGATTCTTCAGGATTTTCAACTTCAAGATTTGCGAGATATTTTTCTTATAAACATGGTAAAGATATGAAATATAGAATATGGTTAAAAGCTCATTTAATTTCTGGTGTTAAAACCAATATTGTAACTTGGGCAGAGATTACAGAAGGAGAGTGTGCTGATAGTCCACAATTACCTCGCTTAGTCGAAGAGACAGCTAAGAACTTTGAGGTGGGAGAAGTAAGTTGTGACAAGGCTTATTCTTCAAAGAAGAATCTTGAGCTGATTGAGAATGTAGGAGCTGTCGGCTACATTCCCTTTAAGAAAAATGTAACAGGAAAACAGAGAGGTTCTGAAGTCTGGAAAAAGATGTGGCATTACTTCATGTATAAACATGATGATTTCTTAGAACATTATTCTTTAAGAAGTAATGCTGAAACTGTTTTTCATATGATTAAAACTAAATTTAAAGATAACCTTAGAAGCAAATCTAAGACTGCTCAGGTTAATGAACTGCTTCTGAAAATTCTTTGCCACAATATCTGTTGCGTGATCGCCGAGATGAGTGAGTTAGGGATTGAGGGAGAGTTTTCTATAGAAAAAAATGGGTAATAGTTTTAAATACCTATATTCCTACGTTATCATGGAGGAATATAGTACTAACATGGGAGAAATAAGAATTGTAGTTTCTGAAAAGCTTGATAAATTAGTTGAAAGTGAAAGTGATAAGATAGGGATTAAAAAAGCTGAATTTGTTAAATCTTTATTAATACACCATTTTAGGAATAGTGAGAAGAAATGAAGTCCTTTAATGAAAAACTCACAATATTATTGAAAAAAGATTCAAGATTTATAGATGATAATAAAGAACTAATTAGACCAGAAATAGTTAATGAAGTATTAAAAATGGATAAAGAACTTATTTCTATGTTGTTAGGTAATAAAGAAGTTAAAGAAAAGTTTTTCAGTGAAATTAAGGGACACTGGATTTTTGAGATGAATAAATTTATTGATTATATACAAGATAAAAATTTCCTTAATGATTCTTATACTAAATATAAAAATAAAATAGGTCTTTCTATTGGAGATAAATTAATGAAAGAGAGAAGAGAGGTAGTTTTATCTTTTCCATTTAAAGACTGCATTCTTGAAGGAGGGCAGACACAAGAAGAAGATAAAAGAAAAGAAATATTTTTCAATGAAATTCTTGCACAGGATGAAATAGATAGATTATTAGAACCAAAAGTTTTAACAAATTTTAAAAAATATAATATCAAAGGCGGGAAGAAAATTAAAGATATTAAAAGAGACAGTGAAGGATTTATTAGAGAAAATTTAATTATTAAAGGAAATAACCTCCTTGCTTTGTATTCTATAAAAAGGCAATTTCAAGGTAAAATTAAGTTAATTTACATAGACCCACCATATAACACTGGAAATGATAGTTTTGGATACAATGATAATTTCAATCACTCTACTTGGCTTACTTTTATGAAGAATAGATTAGAGGTCGCAAGAGATTTATTGAATGAAGAAGGTTCTATTTTTATACAATGTGATGATAATGAACAAGCATATTTAAAGATTTTATGTGATGAAATATTTGGAAGAGAGCACTTTATAAATCAAATATCTTGGTTAAGAACTTCAAGTGGTAAAACTATATCTAAAAAACTTTCCAATGATGTAGATTATATTTTATGGTATTCTAAATCAGATAATTATGCCTTTAAACCAACTTATAAGCCTTTATCTGAAAAAACAAAAGCTATGTATAGATTAAATGATGATGATGGAAGGGGAAAGTATAGATTATACCCTCTACAAAAAACGGGGGGTCCTGGACCAAAAACTACTTATGATTATAAAGATAATAATGGTAAAATTTGGAAATGCCCAGTTAAAGGTTGGAGGATGATAAAAGAAAAGTTAAAGGCTTTAGAAAATGATGGCAGGTTATTTTTAAAGGGTAATACTCTTGGCGAGAAAGCATATTGGGATGAGAGAGACAACGAAGGAAAAATAGCAAATAACTTATGGGAGGATATACCCAATTTACAAGGGTCAAATAAGGAATTTCACAATTTTTCTGGGCAAAAACCAGAAAAATTGATAAAAAGAATTATTGAGATGACTACTGAAAATAATGATGTAGTTCTTGATTATCATCTTGGTTCTGGAACTACTTCCTCTGTTGCCCATAAAATGGGAAGACAATATATAGGGATTGAACAACTCCATTATGAAAAAAACGGTTCTGTAATAAGATTGAAAAATGTTATTAAAGGAGATGTTACAGGAATATCTAAAGAAGTTAATTGGAAGGGAGGAGGAAATTTTATTTATTGTGAATTGGCAAGATACAATGATGATTTTATAGAAAAAATATATAAAGCAAAAAGTACCAAAGAATTATTTAAAATATGGGAGATGATGAAAGAAAAAAGTTTTATTAATTATAATATAGATATTAAGATTGTGGAAGAACATATGAAAGAATTTAAACAGCTTCCAATCAGTAAACAAAAAGAAACCCTTATTTTAATGTTAAATAAAAATCAATTATATATTAACCTTTCAGAGATAGAAGATTCCCATTTTAAAATTAGCAAAGAAGATAAAGAATTAAATGAAAAATTTTATGGGTAAGAAATGGGTAAGAAAGAACAATTTTTATATGAAAAATTAGATACTTTTTCTGAATTGGGAGGTTTAAAAAAGGAAATTCCCTCTTTTCTAAGTGAAAATCTTAATAAAGATTTGCCGTTAAGACCCTATCAAATTGAAGCGTTCTCTAGATTCTTTTACTACTTAAATGATTTTCCAGAAAGAAAAATACCAATCCATTTATTATTTAACATGGCTACAGGAAGTGGGAAAACAATTATAATGGCTGGTTTAATTCTCTATTTGTATGAAAGAGGATATAGGAATTTTTTATTTGTTGTAAATTCAACGAATATTATAGAAAAAACCAAAGATAATTTTTTAAACAATATTTCAAATAAATATCTTTTTAATGATAAAATATATTTTAATAACAAACGAGTAAAAATAAATAAAGTTAATAATTTTCAAGCCATAGATAAAGAAGGTATCAATATTTGTTTTACAACAATTCAAAAATTACATGGAGATTTATTATTAGATAAAGAAAACTCAATAACTTATGAAGATTTTAAGAGAAATAAAATTATTATTTTGTCTGATGAATCCCATCATGGACAAGTTAAAACAAAACAGAAAGATTTATTTGAAAAGCCAAATTGGGAAAATACTATTTTAAATATATTCAATCAAAATATTGAAAATATGTTATTAGAATTTACTGCTACTTTGGATTTATTCCATAAAGAAATAGAAAATAAATATAGGAACAAAATAATTTATAAATATGATTTAAAACATTTTAGAAATGATGGATATTCTAAAGAAGTTAATATCCTTCAAGCAGATTTAAAAAGGAGAGAAAGAATGTTATTAGCTATTCTCCTTAATCAATACAGGCAAGATGTAGCAAGTAAATATGGGAGAAATTTAAAACCAGTAATTTTATTCAAAGCACAAAAAACTATAGAACAATCAAGAGAAAATAAAAAATTATTTCATAATCTTATTAACACAATCTCCATACAAGAGATAAATAAAATTAAGTCAAGAACAGATATTCAAGAGATTAAAAAGATATTTTCATTTTATGAAAAAAGAGGAATTTCGATAAACTTACTGATAAAAAAATTAAAAATTAATTTTGCAGAAAATAAATGTTTAAGTGTAAATGAAGAATCTGAAAAGGAAAGATACCAATTATTAATAAATTCATTAGAAGACCAGAATAATCAAATAAGGGCTATTTTTGCCGTTCAAAAATTAAATGAGGGGTGGGATGTATTAAATCTCTTTGATATAGTTAGGTTATATGAAACAAGAGATTCTAGGCAAGGAAATACTGGAAAAACAACTATGGCGGAAGCACAATTGATAGGGAGGGGTGCTAGATATTTTCCATTTAAAATAAGGGAAGAGGAAGATAAATTTAAAAGAAAATATGATAAAGATTTAGATAATGAATTAAGAATTTTAGAAGAACTACATTACCATAGTTTAAATGAATCTAGATATATCTCTGAGATAAAAAAAGCACTTGTAGAAGAAGGATTAATGGATGAAAAAACAGTAGAAAAAGAACTAAAATTAAAAGAAAATTTTAAGAAATCTACTTTTTATAAAAATGGAATAATTTACATAAATAAAAAAGTTAAGAAAGACTATTCAAAGGTTAAATCTTTCCATGATTTGGGTGTAAAAAGTCAAGATTTTACTTTTAATCTTTCCTCTATGAAAGGCAAAATTACGAAAGTATTAACTGATGAAAACTATGATAATTTACAAATAGAGAAAAAAACTAAAACAATTAAAATAAAAGATATGCCTCAGCATATTGTTATCAATGCTCTAGCAAGAAGTGAATTTTTTAAATTTGATAATATAACTAAATATATCCCAAAAATAAAATCAATTTTCGACTTAATAAAAGATAAGAATTATTTATCTGAGATTAAGATAGTTTTTGTAGGGATAAAAGAAGATGTGGATAATATAACTAATAAAGAAAAATTTTTAGCAATTATTAATGTTCTTAATGAAATAGAAGATAAGTTCAATAAGAATAAAAAAGATTATGTTGGAACTGGAGAATTTTTTCCCGAGAAAATTTCTAATATTTTTATTGATAAAGTAATAAGGGTAGAAGAGGACTCTGAAAGAGCTAATGGGCAAGAAGAATTTTTGGAGAACAAGAATTGGTATGTTTTTAATGCTAATTATGGAACAAGTGAAGAAAAATCGTTTATCTATTTAATTGATAGGTTAATCAATGAAAATTTTAAGGAAAAATATGATTGGATTTATGTTATACGTAATGAATTACATTTCAAAATATATAATTTCAAAAATGGGGATGCTTTCGCTCCAGATTTTGTTTTATTTATGAGGGATAAAAAAGGGAAGAAATTGATTTATCAAATATTTATTGAACCAAAAGGACAATTTTTAGAAGAAAATGATAAATGGAAAGAGGAATTTTTATTACTAATTCAAAAAAGATTTAATTCCAATGATTTGGTAAAATTTATAGAAACAAAAAAATATAAGTTAGTTGGCGTCCCTTTCTATATAGGGGATAGAGAAAATGAATTTAAAGAGGCTTTAATAGATAATTTATCAATAAAGGATTAATAATTTAAAATGACAACCTACTCACACTCAAGAATAAGCACTTATGAAAACTGTCCTTATGCTTTCAAGTTAAGGTACATTGATAAACAGAAGCCAGAGGTCTCTACAACTATTGAGGCGTTTATGGGAGATATGGTTCATCAGTCTTTAGAACATCTTTACAAGCTTAAGAAGTTTAAGAAAAGAATTGCTAAATCAAGCATCATAAAATTTTATAGAGATTTGTGGGAGAAGAATTATTCTGATGATATTTTAATTGTTAAAGCAAATGAAGAAGGACTGAAAGCAGACAACTATCGAAAGATGGGAGAGAAGTTTATTTCTGATTATTACGAGAAGATGAAGCCATTTGAACAAATGACTATTCTCGGTTTGGAGACTACAGATAGAATGACTCTTCCAGATGGAAACCAATGGCATATTAGAATTGATAAATTAGGATGTGATGATAAAGGAAATTATTTTGTTTGTGATTATAAAACAAATTCAAGAATGAAAGACCAAGAAGAAGCTGATGAAGACAGACAATTAGCAATGTACTCTATATGGGTTAAAGATAAATTCAAAGATGCTAAAAGTGTTAAACTTATTTGGCATATGTTAGCTTTTAACAAAGATGCTGTTTCAGAAAGAACAGATGAACAATTAAAGAAATTGCAAGATGAAATATGTGCTAAGATTAAAGAGATTGAAAATACAAAAGAATTTCCAAGAAAGCAGACAGCTCTTTGTAATTATTGTGGTTTTAAGTCTGAGTGTCCAAGTTTTAAACACGAAGCGGAACTTGAGAAGCTTAAAGATGTTAAAAAATTCAAAGAAGATGAAGGAGTACAATTAGTTGATGAGTTCTCTGAAATTAAAACTAAGTTAGGAGAGTTGAAGAAACAAAGTGAAGAGTTTAAAGATAAACTGATAAATTATTCTAAACAATTTGAAGTAGATGTTGTTTATGGTTCTAATAAGAAATGTTCTGTTAAGGAATATGATAAAATAGTAATGCCTGAAGATAAAACAAAACTAATAGAGTTAATGAAAAAGAAAGGAGTATGGGATGATTTTTCTATTGTTAATTATATGAGATTAAATAGTGAAGTGATTAAAGGAGATGTTGATAAAGATATAAAGAAAATAATTGATCTTGTTAAAGATTTTAGATTATCATTAAGTAAACGAAAGGATGTGGAAATGTAAAAGAAGATGAAAAGTCAAATTAATAAAAATGGATATTTTGCATTTAATGATACTGGAAAATTAGTTCATCGGTGGGTAGCTTATCATAAAATTTATTTACACAATCCAGCGAAATATCCTTTTCGTTTTGGTTACTATCAAATCCATCATATAGATAGAAATAAATTAAATAATAATCCAGAGAACTTAGCATTAATGCTTAAACCAGAACATAGAAAAGAGCATGGTATTCCTTCCTTTTGGGAAAGACTTAGGAGGGCGATATTTGGGTGAAAATGATAAATCAAGAAGAATTTAGTGAGAATTTAAAAAAATTTGATGAATTAGAGAATCGTGGAAGTTACTATCCTATGTTTATTAATATGATTAAGAAAGGATTTGAAGTTGAAGCGTTTTTATTTATACTTTCTACTTGGAATTTTGCGACATTTAGATATGCTATGAAAGATTTTGATTTGAATAGTTTTAAAGAAATTGTTAATAATCTTAAACCTTACTTTGAAAAGTTCAAAGAACAATCTTTTGAAACTATTGATTTTGATAATTTTGAAGAGGATATAAAACATATATTTGGTGTTCTATCTGAAATAAAAGGAATACAATACACTGGAGCTTCTAAATTAATGCATTTAACAGTTCCAGATGTTTTTGTTATGTGGGATGCTTATATTAGGAAAGAGTGGGGATTTAAAACAGGATATGCTGAAGATTATTTTAATTTTTTAAATAAAATGCAAGAAGAGTTTAAAGGAATTAAAAAAGAAAAGGGAGAAACATTAGCTAAATGTATTGATGAATATAATTATGTTAAATATACACTTCCTGCTTTGGAAAATAATAGGAGGAAGAAAAACAATGAGTAAAACTACTGCTGAATTATGTGAAGAAGCTATAGATGGTTGGAAAAAAACAACAGAAGAGATACTTCCCGTATATTTTGTTTTAGCATTTGTTCTTGGACAAAGTAAGAAAAAATCTGATGTAAAATACTTATTTCAGAAAGGGAAGCTCAAAGAACCATTTGAAATTGACCTAGTCAATGAATTATTAGAAAAAGGAGTTAAACTTACTAAAAAAATAAGGGAAAGAATAGTTTGTCCTTCTTGTGATAAAGAACATTTAAGAAGTACAAATTTGAAGTTTTGTGGTTTTTGTGGAAATGAATTAAATCTTGTAAAAAAAGTGGATCTATTTTAGAACTTAATCAATAAAGGTGATTAGTGTGAGGGAAGATGAATAAAAAAGAAATAGTAAAAGACAATAAGGACATAAAAGAAATGAGACATGAGATAATTGAATATGCTATTAATATTGAATATTGGTTAGATGAGGAAATAACAAGTCATTTTGGATTTGATTCTTGGGGAGCCTCTTATCATAACAAACTAGAAAGAGAAAGAGAAACATTCAAAGATTGTTTTCTTAGGGTAAGTCTCTCTAAAAAATTTGATTATATCCTTAGAATAATGAAAGAGATTGGGGAAAAACCTTATAGTGGGTTTAAGGGTGATGGAGAGAGATTTAGAAAGATAAGAAATATGTTTGCCCATGAACCCTATCCAATAATAGAGCCAGAATTTTCTTGTAGCCCAATAAGGGAGATTACGAAATTAAATCAAGAAAACTGGAAGAAAATGTATGAAGAAGCAACAATTCTCTTTAAGAAAATAACTAAGGAAATAGATGATAAATTCTATACTAAAGAGCCTAGAATGAAAAAATATAGGTCGTGGGCATTATTAGAAAAGTTGGATATAATTAAGAAATATGAAGAGGCATTAGAAAGTGAAAGAAAGAAGAACTAGAAGGAATTCTGCCCAAAAAGTAGAAGGATTTTAGGACTTAATGGGCAAAGCCTTATTTAATGGCTTTGCCTAAATAGTGTCGTCTGCCCAAAAAGTCATTTCTTGAAATATTGGAAATAAATTGTCAATCCAGAGAGAATAATTGTGCCT
>SDBU01010701.1_pt1 | contig 10144 bp, 9 predicted proteins | sample 2277071 | NCBI WGS metagenome assembly SDBU01 (sample SAMN10397929, study PRJNA504765) | marine sediment metagenome | isolation source: marine sediment core GS08_GC12, 126 cmbsf | place: Arctic Ocean: Gakkel Ridge, Loki's castle | collected 2008 | reverse complement strand
CGACCGCTTTGACAGGATACCTTCCGTCGGTCAATGGATCTCTGATGGCGGGCGGCGATTTACCGTCAAAGCCCTGGAGGGCAACCGCATCGCGAAAGTCCACATCAGCGCCCGGAACGCCGAAGGAGAGGATGATACCGATGAAAATTGAAGACCTGCCAAGGACTCGCACGCCGGCGCTTGGCAAGCGTTTGACCGAGCTGCTGACCGTCCTGGACAGACTACGCGCTCCCGGCGGCTGCCCCTGGGACCGGGAGCAGACCTCCCGCAGCCTGATCCCCTATCTGCTGGAAGAGACCTACGAATTGATCGAGAGCGTAGAAGGCGAGGACAGCCGGGCCATAATGGAGGAGCTGGGAGACCTTCTGCTCCACGTGCTGTTTCAGGGCGCCATTGCCGAGGACGAGGGTTGGTTCACACTGGAAGAATGCGTGGCCGCCCTGACCCGCAAGCTCATCGACCGGCACCCTCATGTCTTTGGTGACGCGAAAGCCGAGGGTGCTTTCCACGCCAAGCAGAACTGGGAGGCGGTCAAACAGCGGGAGAAGAAACGGGAGTCCCGTATGGATGGAGTGCCCCGACACCTGCCGGCCCTCACCCGGGCCCGCCGCATCCAGGAAAAGGCCTCCTACGCCGGCTTTGACTGGAACGAGGTTGGGCCGGTATGGAACAAAGTCCAGGAAGAGCTGGACGAGCTGCGTAGCGCCCACCAGGCGAACGATCTTGATGCCCTCGAGGAGGAGCTGGGTGACTTTTTATTCAGCCTGGTGAACCTGGGCCGTTTTCTGGGTGTGAGCGCCGAGGAAGCCCTCCGACGTACCATCGCCAAGTTTGAATACCGCTTCCGAAACATTGAGCGGGAGCTGCGGGAGCGGGGCAAGACCCCCGAGGAGGCTACCCTGGAAGAAATGGACGAGATCTGGAACCGCTACCGCGGCGGGGAGGAACCCGCTTAGGAACAGGACCCCTTCCTTGCGTTGACGATAGACTCGCACAGGAAGGGCAGGTAATATTGATTACGCTGGGGGGAGCTGCCGGGGAGTGGAACTGTAGGGGGTCAGTTACTTCCTTTTTTTTCGTCCGCTAGCAGCCTCCTGAACGATATGGACCTTGGCGCTGAGCTCGCCTTCTTCATCCTTGTCACCCAGATCAATAACCAGGTGCCACTCACCCTTGTGGGGGGGCTTGATGTTGGCCGGTGAACTCTCCGCCAATCCGCCAAAATAACGATATTGTTTTCCCTCGCGATAAGCCTTGTAGTGCTCATCGGTCAAGAGCCTTAGATAGGCCGGGGATTTGAGATCGACTTGAACCACATTATTGCTTTTCAGGTCAAGGTTAAAGTGCAGGTATTTCATCTTGGAGGGGGGGGATTTCAGCCTTCCCGCATAGTGGTTTTTTCCAAAAAGTCACTTACCAGGATTGGATTCTCTTGGAGGAAACTGGTCAAGTATGGCACATCCATTGCGTAATCGCGATAAAATACAGCACTATCGCTATGATAAATATAAAGCCGCAATCTTTTGTCAAACAAGGGTCTTGCTGGCTCGACTTGACCCGAAATAGTCGGGTGGAAATCAGCGCTGTTTACCGCTGGAAGGTAATGTCCTGAACCTTGCCCTGAGTCCGCCAGCTGGCGGATCGAAGGGTGACAGTGCTATAGTCTGCAACTTTGTAGGGGCGACCCGGTGAGTCGCCCCTACCTCGACAGGGCCATAAAAACAGACCAGCCCCTTCCCCGCAAGAGAAAGGCTCTTAGCTGGTTCATTTCAGGAGTAAATCCTGTCAAGCTGAGTGTTGAACTCTAAACTTAATAGATGTAATATCGCATAGTACATATATCGCATTGTCTGCGACCATTTACGCGTAATTTCAGACTCAGCTTTGGACAGAGGTACGATATGGGAATCATCAATATTGAAGACCTGGAAGCCGGCATGCTACTGGCGGGAGATGTGAAGGATCGCTCCGGCACCGTCGTCCTGGCTGCCGGGGCCGATGTCAAGGCCAAGCATATCCGCATATTCAAGGCCTGGGGTATCACCGAGGCCGATGTCAAGGGTGTCGAGCAGGAAGACCTTACCACCGCCGCCACGGTCCGCATCGACCCGGCCCTGTTCAGGGAGGTCGAAACCGAAGCCGACGACCTCTTCCGCCACAATGATCGCAATCACCCGGCGGTTGACCGCCTCTATCACCTGTTTGTTCGGCGACATGCCAGCCTGCGGTCTGAAGGGGGTAGTAATGGCTCTTGACGTTCGATTCCTGGAAAAGGAAGTAGATCACGTGGCCTCCCTGCCCATGATTTTCATGCGCATTAACCAGGCCGTTGACAGCCCCGCCAGCTCCATGGGCAATATCGCCCGGATCATCGGGGAAGATTCGGGCCTGAGTACGCGTCTGCTGCGGCTGGCCAACAGCGCCTTTTACGGGTTCCCGTCCCGGATCGAAACGGTTACGCACGCGCTCACCATCATCGGCACCCAGCAACTGCGGGACCTGGCCCTGGCGACCTCTGTTATGACGGTGTTCCGCAACCTGCCCGAGGATCTTATCGACATGGCTTCCTTCTGGCGTCACAGCACGGCCTGCGGGGTAGCCGCCCGGGTCCTGGCCACCTATCGGCGCGCTTCCAATGTGGAGCGTTTCTTTGTAGGCGGAATTCTGCACGATATCGGCCGCTTGATGCTCCTGCAACATGCACCCGATCAGGTAAGGCCGGTATTGGAGCGTCATAAGGATGAAAACCAGCTGCTGGTAAACATGGAGCGTGAGGCCTTGGGAATCGATCATGCCGCCCTGGGAGGTTCCCTGCTGCGTATCTGGAACCTCCCGTCCAGCCTGGTGGACATGGTTACCTGCCACCATCATCCGTCGCAGGCCGCCCGGTTTCCCGAAGGGGCGGCTGTGATTCACCTGGCGGATATCATAGCCCACGTGATGCAGCTGGGCAACAGCGGCGAGCGCTTCATCCCGCAGCTCGAGCCCCAAGCCTGGGAACAGCTGGGATTCCCACCCAGCCTGTTGGCATCGGTGATGGACCAGGTGGGGCAGCAGTATGCCAGTGCAGTACAGATCATCCTCGATACCTGGGCGGAATGATGGCCGGTCCTTCCGCTGCCAATAGTTCCCATCCCCTGGAGCTGCGCCTCCAGCACCTGGAAGAATTATTCCAGTGGATCCAGGACTCCTTGCAGATGGTTGCCGCCCTGGGTGAGGTCCGTTCGAGGATGGGGGATCAACAGGATCTCGGTCCTATTTTTACCTATATCCGGGAGCAGCTGAAGCGGTGTATGAATTTCGACGCCCTGGCTTTCCTTATGGTGGATGAATCCGACTTCGATTTCGTGCTCACCGACAGCGATCCAGCCTATCAAAGTTCCCTGTTGACGAAGGAAGCCGCCGCCCAGATTGAATCGGGCACCTTTGCCTGGGCCCTGTCCCAGAACCGGCCGGTGATGGTAGCGGCTAAGCACTTCCCCCGCACCCTGATGCTGCACGTCCTGGCCACCAGCACCCGGATTGTCGGAATGTTCATGGGAGTGATGATCGGTGATGAACGCCGCATCTCGGACATCGCTCAGACACGGGTTTCCATACTCATGTTCAGCTGTGCCTACGCCCTGGAAAACCTGGCCCTGTACCGTAAGGTCAAGGACTACAGCCGTGACCTTGAGGAAAAAATTGAAGCGCGGACCAAAGAGATGCACCAGGCGCTGGAACTGGCCGAAACCGCCAACCGGGCCAAGAGCGAATTCCTGGCCAATATGAGTCATGAAATCCGTACGCCCATGAACACCATCCTGGGCTTCTCTCAGCTGCTGGACGAGCAGATAACCGAACCGGAGCAGCGGGAGTATCTCCAGGCAATAGCCGTCAGCGGCAAGAACCTGCTCACGCTGATCAATGACATCCTGGACCTTTCAAAGATCGAAGCCGGTTTCATGGAGATTAACCCCGGCCCGGTAAATCCCCGGGAAGTGCTCAACGATATAGTAAGTATTTACAATTTCCGCGCTACGGAAAAGGGACTGGAGCTGGAGGTCCGGGTGGATCGGGATATTCCGGAGTTTCTACTGCTGGATGAAACGCGGCTCAGGCAGATCCTTATTAACCTGGTTGGTAACGCCATCAAGTTCACCAAAGAAGGGCACATCCGAATCGGGCTGGCCAGTTCGTCTCCTGTAGCCGATAACAGCGCCTGCGACCTGGTGTTTGAGGTGGAGGATACGGGTATCGGCATCCCTAAGGCCCAGCTGGGGCGTATCTTTGATGCTTTTGTACAGAAAACCGGCCAGGACAACCGGCAATTCGGCGGGACGGGCCTGGGACTGACTATCACCAGGCGGCTGGTGCAGATGATGGGCGGTACTATTCACGTTTCCAGCGTTAAGGGACAGGGCAGTGTATTCAAGGTGGAGCTGCGGGACGTACCGATAGCAGCGATGGGCGGTGAGTCGGCCCACACAGAGCAACCGTTACCGGGGCGGGCGCGGTTTGAACCGAATAAGCTTCTGCTGGCCGAGGATGTGGAGCTCAACCGCCGACTGATCAAAGGATTCCTGCGTGACAGCGGGTTGGAGATAATAGAGGCCACCAACGGGGCGGCCGCCATCAAGCTGGCCCGTAAGTTCAAGCCGGCGGTCATCCTGATGGATATACAGATGCCCCTTATGGATGGTTTTGAAGCCACGCAGAAAATCAGGCAGGATAAGCAGATCGAAGATATACCGATTATCGCCCTTACGGCCCGTGCCCTGGCGGCGGATGAAGAAAAAGCCCTGGCCAGTGGGTGCAACGCTTTTCTGCGCAAGCCCGTAGGAAAAAACGATCTCGTAGCCGCCTTGAAGCGCTACCTGCCGACTAAGCACCAACCGGGAGAGGACCTTCTGCCTGAACCCGATGCGGAGGGCGGCGTTCAACCGGAACGTCTCTCTCCTTCGGAGCGGGCGAGATTACCGGAGGCGCTCGCCGAACTGGAGACCCGGCACATGCCGGCCTGGAAGGATCTGCAGGAGCATATGGTAATGGATAATATCAGCGCCTTCGGGCGGACGATAGCCGCGCTGGGCCGCGAGTATCACCTGGGCGAGCTCCGGCGCTGGGGAGAAGCCGTGGACCGGTATGCGGCCGGCTTCCGGATCGATGCCCTGGCCAGATCGCTTCGGGAATTCCCGCAGATGATCGAGCAAACCAGGGAAAAGATAGACCCTGAACCCGCAAGGGAAGCGAGCGAATAAGGGGTGCGCTATGGCAACGGATAATCAACGGACAACCCCTTCGATTGACAACGCACTGATTCAGATTGTTGACGATACCCCCCGGAACATCCAGCTCCTGGGTACCATCCTGTCAAAGGAAGGTTTTCGCATATCAGTAGCCACCGACGGCCGCCAGGCCCTGGCCATGGCTGCCGGGAACCCTCCCGACCTCATCCTGCTGGACATCATGATGCCCGACATGAACGGCTTTGAAGTGTGTGAACGGCTGAAGTCGGACCCCAAAACTGCCCCTATACCCGTCATTTTCCTCTCGGCCAAGACAGCTACCGAGGATAAAGTAAAAGGCTTTCGGCTCGGCGGGGCGGACTACATCACCAAGCCGTTCGAGGTGCCGGAAGTCCTGGTCCGGGTCCGGACACACCTCCGGCTCAAGTTCGCCCTGGAGAGCATCCAACGCTACAACGAGGACCTGGAGGAGATGCTGGCGGAACGCACCAGGGAACTGATCCACACTGAGCGCCAGGCGGCCTTCGGCCTGCTTATCCAGGGCATCGTCCACAACCTGAACGGCCCGCTGGGGGCCATCGGCATCTGTACCCAGACCATTGACGGTTATCGTGGGAAGGTGGGCAAGCTGTTGGAAAGCGATTCTCCGGTGTCTGAAGCCGAACTCCAGCCGCTCCTCGAGGAGATATGGTCCTCGAATGAGCTTACCGGCGCCGCTCAGCGCAAACTAGCCGCTATGGTTCAGTCCATGCTGGCCAAGAGCCGCTCGGATAAGAGCAGTCAGCTCGAAGTTATCGATATCAATGACATCGTGCGCCGTGAGATTGAGTTCCTCCAGGCGGACATGGGCTTCAGGCACGAGGTGCGCAAAGAGATCGCGCTCGCGGCTGACCCGCTGATGGTTGAAGCGGTACCGGCGGAGGTGGCCCAGGTATTCCAGAACCTGGTGCGCAACGCCCTGGACGCCTTGAGGGGCCGGTCGGACGCCGCGATCACCGTAAGTACCGGGCGGGACGGTTCGCGGGTCTGGCTCTCGGTAGCGGACAACGGCCCGGGCATCCCCGAAGACATCCTGCCCCGGGTCTTCGATCCCTTCTTCACCACCAAGGTCAAGGCCGGCGGGAATGATACTGACGGACCTGTGGGTACCGGCCTGGGCCTGCACTTCTGCGGGGATACGGTCCGGTCCTATGGCGGCGAGGTGGGGCTTGATACGCAGGTGGGCAAGGGGACGACGGTCACCGTTTACCTGCCGGGGGCGGAAGGGTAAGTCCAATAGAAAGGCCCGGAGCGCACCACCCCGGGCCTGCCACGGATTTTAGCTTACCTGGATGATTACTTGGTCGGTTTCTGCTTCGGCCGCAGGGGCGCGTACTTCTGCATCTCCGTTCGGGCTGGTCGCGGCGCGCGGATGTCCCTGCCAGCCTGTGGGTCCGGGTTCAGCACGAATTCCGGCCCCAGGCTGATGCAGCTTTCAGACGTGGGCGCTTCACCCGTGACCTGTTCCAGGGCAGCGGCCACATCACCAGGCCGGATCTTGCCAAGCGGGGCCTTCAGTAAGCTGCCGCCAATTTCCATAGTTACACGCACCGACAAATTGCCAGACACGAAATACCAGGAGCCGGTTGATACATCATAGAAGGTACCACGGTTAGCATCAGTGTCCGTATCAATGAAGATATCCGGCCATAGGTTTCCACCGGTATACTCGATTCCTGCATAGAAATCCTCGGATACCGTTCCCGCCGCGCGGTTTTCCCAGTTAAGGTCCAAGGTGACCCAATCGCCCTCGGACCCGGTAGTTGCCGGAACAGTGGGAACCGGTTCACTGTAAAAGAGGTCGTTCAGACTCAAGTCCATGATGTAAACCCGATAGTTTCCATCAGACCCGGATAGATCGCGAAGATACAGTTTTATGCTTTTGATATAACAGGGATAGGTAGGCGATGAAAACAGCATGTCAAAACGGTCACCCGCCTCATTCCCCCAAGCATAATCCTCCCAACTACCGTCGTCATAGCTGATTTCTAACAAGTCGGGCGTAAGAACGCCTTCGGCGTCACTCCGCATGCCCATGCCTTCGGTATCCCAGACGATAATCGCGTAGTAATACGTGGTGTTGGGACTGACAGAGTCATCGGTATAGGTGGTTGTTGCCTTGCTGGTGATGGTAAAGATGCTCTCTCTGGTTGACGAAGATTCAATGTCCTCGGCGGTCCCGGCACGGACCAGTTCATAGGAGGCAAAATCGGCATCCGTGCTCCCCGTCCAGGACAGCGCCACTGAAACGGCGTCAAAACTGGTAATAGTCAGTGTTGAGGCAGAGGGATAATGTCCTACGGTGGTAATCTCCACGGTCGCGGTTTTCTCCAGGATGTCCATGGTTGTTTCACCACTGTACTGCAGAATCTCGTTCGCGTCGTAACATTCAATTTCGAAGGTCCGGGCTTCTCCCCGGGGAACTTCCACCGATCCGCTGGCCTCGGTTCCGTCGGAACTGATGTCGAGGATCTCCTCAATATCATCCATGTCATCGGCGTAAACGTACAGCCAGACCTCGGTAACAGCAACGGTCTTGTTCAGGCTCTGGCTCTCGCCAGTGGGGCTTTCAGCCTTTGGGAGTACAATATTCAGCGAGACTTGACTCGCCGCGTGGCTGGAAAACGGATTATCCTGTGCGCACGATAAGAAGAAGAGTAAAACAGGAAAAATTAATAGGGCACGAATGGAACGCATGACTCTACCTACCTAATCAGTTACGGTTGAATATTAACGGTGATGTCCACAGCGGCGGGGGCTAATTCCTCCATATAATAGTAATAGGCCCCTCCGGCTGCGAGAGCAAGGATTACCAGAGGAAGCAGGCTGCCCGATTTCCTTTCAACAACCACGACCTGGGGCTGGGGTTGAGGTCGGGCCGGGGGCTGCACCTGTGGCTGTGGTTGGGGTGCAGGTGGCGCTGGAGTCGGCTGGGGCTGAACAGCTACTGCCGCCCTACCGGTAAGCTGCGCTTCCATGGCGGCTGCGATTTGATCCATAAGGTTAAAGAGCCCTTCTCCCGCCTCTGGCCCCTGGACGCTCTCAGCCGTGAGGACCCTGGCGGTCTGAACGTCGATCAGCCGGGCGTTAATTCGGACAAAGCCGCTTATGGAAACGAAGCTGCCTACCATAATAGTAGTGGCGCCCACTGCCCGACCCAATTCGGCCGCGGTCGCTTCATCCACAACGCCGAGCATACTCATATCCATTTCTGTGAGTGCTGCTTCCAGCCGACTTCTTTCCACTATTTCCAGCCGCCCGCTGCGGGCCATGGTCGTGCTGACGGCCTCGGGGATGGTTTGCTCCAGATAGTTCAGTCTGGCATTTTGACTGGTATTCTTAAAATCGACAATAGCGATGACGGTCTTATCCCTATGCTGCCCGGCAAAGGGTAAAACGACCTCGTAGAAGGAAAAGACGGCGAGCAGGAGGGTGGCGACAGCTTTTCTAGCCTTCATGAATATATCCTTGATTTGGCATATGAATCGAATTGTTTTGTGTCTTCAAAGAGTCCTGTTATCCGGTCGCGAAGATTTCACTTAAGAACGGGTCGGGCTTTCCGTGTTGAAATGCTAACAGGCACGCTAATAAGGTAGAGTAGGGGAAGGTATTAAGCAAGAAATAATCAGCCGCGCTATGTTCAATCCGCTTTAGGTAATATCGGCCCCAGATTCGGGAAAAAAAGACTTGTTGGAAAGTAACAGTGGGCCTAATTTAGACTGACCGTCGGTCTAGACTGACCGCCGGTCAAAAGCAGGAAGCCCGCAGCTTGACCAGGATATCCAAAGACTATGACGTAAGGAAGCAGGAATTCCTTGATGCCGCCCAGAAACTCTTCTACGAGCAGGGATACGATCAGACTACGGTCAACACCATCATCAAGACCGTCGGCGTCTCCAAGGGGACCTTTTACCACTACTTCGATTCCAAGGAAGACCTGCTGGATGCGCTGGCCGAGCGCGTGGCCCGGCAGGGGCTGGAGCAGCTGCATTCGATTGTCGAAGACCCCCATCTCAGCGCCCTTGAAAAATTCAACAGGTATTTCGCCGGATCACGCAGCTTCAGGGAGAGAAGCGAGGAAGTCGCTAAAACCGTGCTGCGGGTGATGTATGAGGATGAGAATATCCTTCTGCGCCATAAGGCCCGGAGCCGCAGCATGGAGCTGGTCGTACCCGAACTGGGCAAGATCATCGCCCAGGGGGTCCGGGAAGGGGTTTTCGACGTCCCCTACCCGGAAAGGACTGCCGCGATGATCCTCATGCTGGGCGGTGAGATGAAGGATATCTATGCCCGGCTGTTTCTGGAGCTGGATGAAAAGCCCGAGAACGTCACGCTGGCCAAGCAGCTCATCGATCAATATGAAGACGCCATCGCCCGTATGTTGGCGGCGCCTGAAGGGTCGATCCGCTTTCAGGACCGGTCGAATTTGAAGGATTTCCTGGTGTGAAAAAAGGAAACGGCCATTGTCAGTAGCTAGTCGTGCTCACAATTAACTCAAGGAGGTTCCCATGCCTGATGAATCCGCACTGAAAATCCAAGGATTGGCCAAGTCCTACGGCTCAGTCCAAGCGCTGCGTGGTATCGATTTCGAAGTGTCGCGCGGTGAGGTCTTCGGTTTTCTCGGCCCCAACGGCGCCGGGAAGACCACGACCATCCGCTGCCTGCTGGACCTGATCCATCCCAACGGCGGGACCGCCCGCGTGTTGGGCATAGATCCCCAAGCCGACCCGGTGGCGGTGCGCGCCCGCACCGGTTACCTGCCGGGCGAACTGCATCTGGATCCCAACATGAGGGTCGAAGGCGCGCTGCAGTACTTCAACGCCCTGCGGGGAAACCGGGTGGACTGGGATTTCGTGCGACAGCTCGCCCAGCGCCTC
>SDBU01010700.1_pt1 | contig 10145 bp, 8 predicted proteins | sample 2277071 | NCBI WGS metagenome assembly SDBU01 (sample SAMN10397929, study PRJNA504765) | marine sediment metagenome | isolation source: marine sediment core GS08_GC12, 126 cmbsf | place: Arctic Ocean: Gakkel Ridge, Loki's castle | collected 2008 | reverse complement strand
GGAGGAATCAGACGAAACGTTCCGTCCGCCGTTGGCGGAAAATGCTTATGGCCAATGGACCTACCATCACGTAAGTTGAACGGCAAATCAGTTATCGGGCGGTACGACGAGGATCTCCCGCTGGAGCGGGATAGCACTTTGATCAGATTTCCCCTCCCCGCCCTGTGGAATGCGCAGCCTATTCCTCCGGGGTCAGCAAATCTGATCAAGAAACTCTGTGTTCTCTGAGAGCTCTGCGAGAGACAAGCTAAGACTTTGCGCGCTCTGCGGCTCGAGTGAGTGAAACGAACGGGCGGTAAACCTTCTGTCTTCTGTACTTGGAGAAGTGAATGAATAGATGCGAGTTACTTAGCAATGCGATGCGGGGTGAGGAATGGTAGAGAAGAAACCGATTCTGGTGTTAGGGGTTGGCAACTTGGTGTTGACGGATGAAGGGGTAGGGGTCCACGTGGCCCAGAGAATGCAAGAGATGGATCTTCCGTCCCACGTTGAGGTTGTGGACGGGGGGACTATGGGTCTTGACCTCCTGGATGATATTGAAGGACGAAAAAAGGTGATCATTGTTGACACAGTTAAGGGCGGAGGGCCCCCTGGTACCCTTTACCGAATGACAATCGATGACATTGAAGATATTCCCAAGTCCCGAGTGTCACTGCACGATATAGACATGACCGATGTGTTTAAGCTGGCAGACCTGTTCGAAATCGAAAAGCCGGATATTGTTATCATTGGCATCGAGCCGAAGGATATGGAAAGTGCCAGCATGGAGCTTTCGCCGGAGATAGAGGCCCAAATTCCTAAGGTGATAGAGCTGGTTAAGAAGGAGATTGAGGCATAATCTTGAGTTTGTGCAGATTTAGCTTTGGTTGACAAGAAAAGGCACAGTGTTCTCTCGCCCGCTGGCGCCTGTCCGCCTCGCTCTGCTTGGCAGGAGGGCGGGCTCGAGCTCGCAGAGAGCGCAGAGAGATGATAAATCATTTGTCTGATTCCTTGACCCCGGTTAAATAGTCCCGACACGTCGGGAATTTAACGGGGCAGGGTAGGAAAAATCAGGCCAACCGCTCAGCCCCCCTGGGGGCAGGCAGACAGGGAATTTCAGAGGGCTACGCGAAGCGTTGGACCGTTGATCTGAATCGCCCTTTCAGCGATTCAGATCAAAACTCTGTGAACCCTGAGGGCTCTGTGAGAGACTATCATTAACTATGTACTCTTTGCGTTTCTGCGGTGAGGCAACTGTGTAGGCATCAGAATGGATATTGAAGCAACAGTCATAGCAGGACAGGATATCTGTCCCTGTGGAAGCGGAGAGAAATACGGGGATTGCTGCCTTGGGCAGGGGATCAGCTACGGCTTGTTTGAGTGCGAAGGGAAGAGGGTCATCTTCAATGTGGAGGAAACAAATCGGGCTGTAGAGGATCTTCTTAGATTCCTCTCCGATGAGATATCAGCGTTGTATGACCATGGGGAGATGCTCCACATAGAAAAGGCGATGGAGAAGTTGGGAACAGTCTACGAACTGCTGGCAAAGAGCTTGGCGCCGTTTGCCCAAAACAGTCCGTGTCAGGAAGGGTGTACGCCATGTTGCCATCATATTATCGAGACCACACCTGTCGAGGCCGAAATGGTGCGCAGGTCTATCGAAAAGCACCCTGATCATTCTGCCATGATGAGTCTTCTTTCAAGAATAAAGAAGAACAGTGAGCATTACCCCCCTCCCGTGACTGGCAACCGGAAATACGACAACGATCTCCAGGCCAGGCACTTTGAAGCCCACATGCCGTGTCCTTTCCTGTCTGAACAAGGCGCATGCATTATTTACGAGGCCAGGCCCCTTTTATGCAGGATGTACATGGTGTTTTCCGATCCCGAGCTGTGCAGGATTGGGGATGGCATGGCAACTTATGAGGCAGATTATTACTCGCAGGTTTACACGGGGGTCCAATCGCTGTCTCTTCTTGTTCACCGGAACCTGAAACACAGGAGGCATTTGCCGGACTGGTTTGTCAATGAATTTAACTTGATGGGGTAGTTCTCAGAGAAACTGTATTCGTGTCACCAAAGTCAAATCCCGACGGGTTGTGACTGCGGGGAAGATTCATTACTCTTCATCCTCATCCTCATCTTCATCCTCCTCATCCATGTCTTCATCCTCATCTACGTCCTCGCTCTTATCTTTGGCAACAGACCTGGATTTAGACTTGCCTGCAGCTAAACCCCTGGGAAGACCTTTTTTCGGTCGGCTGACTTGTCTTCGATAACTGGGGGGCCTTGGAGTAGAGCCCCCGCGGGCAACACGATTGTTCGACCCAGACTGTCTGTTGGTGGACAGTTTTTTAGATGTGCCACTGCCAGCACCAAAGAAACAAATGCCGATGGATTCGAGCTGGTTTTCGCCGTAATGCCACACCAGCGTGTAGTTTGTGCCTCTGAGAGCATCCCTGATAATATGCTCTATGGTTTGGTCTTCATAAGCCCTGGTAATGCGCTCCATGTTTGGGGTTTTGTTGGTGTATATTTCCACCCCGGTCGCCTGACTTAACTGCTTTATTATGTCCGAGACGGCAACCTTGCTAAAACGAATTGACCACGTCTGCGCCTGTGACTCCGAAGCGTGCGATGAACTCGAAACAAACATAATGGAGGATGAGCATAAGGTCCACAGTACGCAGCACAGGAAGATGTTCAAGCGTCTTGAAGCTGTCAGATTAGAGAGGGAATCCTTCACTGCTTCACTCCTGACCGAAGATTGAACCGCAAAAGCGAGCGCATCCCCTGTCCCGATAAACCCCGATACATCGGGACAACTGGGGACAAACAGTGGGTTCGTTGTTTGCAGCCCAGGCCACATTTCCTGACTTTCCTACTTTTAACCCGAGCTGTTCAAGGACTCAATGGGGATAACTATGGGTTTTGAGTGAGGAAAGAGACGCTTTTAGGCTCGGGAAATTACCGATTCCGGGAGATGGGTGAGAAGTAATCTGTGGCCCAGAGTTTGGGAAGCATCATATTGTTTACGAAAACATGATAGAATGCCCCATGCGGAAGCACGGGAAGGAATGCCCGCTTTATGAAAACCATAACCTGAATACCCCGCTGCTTGCGGCGCGGAGCTTCATTGTTCCCTCTCCCCACCCCCACCTTAACCCTCCCCCTTGTCAAGGGGGAGGAGATCTTTTCAACAAGAATTAGGATGCTCAGCGCTGGAGCGTGGGGTTCTTCAATAACTATCAAGGCTCCTTCCGAACTTTTCTGACCAACCATTAGAGAATTGTTTTATCCCTGAACTTTTTTCCAACCAATTTCTTGTTCCCTACTCTCGGCACTCAGCACGCTCGTAAGCCTCATTAAAGAGCCAGCCGTCCGACGCGTCACAAATGCCATCGTGGTTTAGGTCGCATGTGCACTCCACCCCGGGCTCGTTACAGTTATTCTGCCCCCACTGGTTGCCTCCAAACAGCTGCAGATCTTCTGCATTGCATACACCGTCTTGGTTCAGGTCGCAGAAATCGCAATGCGGGACCGGGTATTTCTCCACAAATACCGGGCTGTCACTCAGAATGATTTGCAATTCACCATTCGTGGTGGGCCTAACTTCTATTTCGGGTTCCGTGATGTCTGGCTCAGTAATAACTTGCGTGATAAGGACTTCGTCCCATGGCGTGGGAAGAACGACCTGACTCGATGCGCTGTCAGGACTGTCGTACCACAGAACGTAGACCGCATGATCATTAAGGCCAAACTTGTATATCCACGTGTCGTCATCTGGCTCCAAACTCCGGAGCCTCCGGACGTTCTTCAGTCCGTTGATCTTTTCGCTGAGCACCTTGTACGTGTAATACACAGGCTTCGGGCTGAAGTTCTTGTCAGTCAAACCTGTGAACTTCTCGAAGTCCCTTAGGTTCATCTCTGTTTTCCAGGTAGCCTTGAGTTTATCGGATAGATTGAACCAGAACACGTTTTGGATGTTCCGGCCGAAGAAAACACAGCAACGTTTTACAATATCCTTGGCCACAAAGCTGTTGTAATCTTGGATCTTGAGCTTGGGATCCAGCTGTTTTCTGTCGACGTTGGTCTCTGTCACCCATACTGGCTTATCGCTGAACTGCGGGAATGCATCCAGGTGAGTTCGAAGCGTGCTGTTTATCTTAAGAAACCTGTGGTACTCCTTGTAAAAATGAAAATCGAAGATGTCAAAGTCTCCGCCTTGGGCATTAAGAATGCTCAAGACTTCCATGGGAAACGAAACCCCATGCTTCCTGTAGTAGTGCATAGCCGTCCAGGTGAAGGCACTTAGGGCCACACTTGCGCTGGGATCTGCTTCTTTGATCACGTCGTAGGCAACAAGATAAAGGTCGGCATAAGCCGCAGCTGTCCCGTTCCAGAAGTTGGATCCTTGGTCGGGGTTTGCCCCGGGTTCGAATTCAACCTGCCAGTACTTGATGTTCTTTCTACTGGTGATGAATGAGGCATCAGACAACCCGTCTCCATCATAGCGCTCCACGATTTGCCGCACAAAAGCCTCATAGTAATCAATGTATCCGGGCGTGGGCGGCGCTGACCTCCAGACGGATTTGTATCCCAAATCGATTTGCCCTGACCCAGGGGCAAAAAGTTCGTGAACCGACCTGAGCGTCAGGATTATGTCTATCTTCTTGTTGAGTACGATCTTAATCTGTCTGTCCAGCGTTTCAAAATCGAGGCTGCCCCCATTATCCATGACGTTGTTCCATCGCAGGACAAACCTATGCCAGCCAATGTTGGCATCCTGGGCCGTTATGGCTGCGGTTCTGATTTTCCTCGGTCCAAAGCAGACTCCAAATTCCTGGGCTCCGCAAGTCGGATGGAACAGGATCAGCATGGGGAGTAATAGCACGAAAACGCACAGAAGTTTTTTGGCGTTCATTGGTCGCCCCCTTATTCTAAGGTTGAATTCACACATTACATTATGCTCGGGCCGGCTTCTTCCAGCCAGCCCAAGCCTCACTGAGAAGTCAAGGCAGTCCTACACTAAATCAATGCCATACATGGGGTGTTTTATGACCTTATTTGTATCCCACTCTCTATAGCTGGTGTCGTCCGGATCGCCGCCTGCCAACCGGTAAATCAATCTTCCTACGGACATGATGTCAACAACCGGATAATTCGCCGTGGGAAAGTTGGTCGCCAGCATGCCATAGGGAGAGTAGTTGTGGTGGTTATTTCTATCCCCATTGTCCCTGAGATCAAAACCGTGATCAGAGCAGTAAATGACATCTGTATTTGCTGGCAGCTGCCCCATCAGGTCCCAAATGTGCTGGTCCACTTCCACGGCCTTGGCCATGTAGGAATCATAGTCTAAGTCGACGTGACCTGCATGGTCAGGATCTTTGAAATGGATGAAGCAGCAGAAGTTGGCGTATTGGTTATCTCTGATTTCCTCAAGCGCACTGCTGGCCGCGTTGAATACTTCATCGTTTGCCCTGTGCTCATCGCCGAGGTACACACCCAGGTGGCCCTCATTGAGAACCTCCTTTTTCACCTGCCAGTGAGGACCCCACACATTTGCCTCCTGGGGCGTACCTTTGAATAGAGTCCTCCTTTTTCCGGAAATGCTCCTCCCTTTTCCGGTAATCCAACCGAGGAAGAGATCCTGGTCCTTGTATGCTGAAATCAGTTTTCTCATGATATGCATGTGTCTGGGCATTTGTTCATAGTCATTGTTGCTAAATACCCTTGTCCAATAGGATGGCAGGCCTGTCCAAATGCTTGCCCAGCCAGGCTGGGTGCAAGAGAATCCGTCCGTCAGCGAACAAATAATCGGATTGCCGTCGTCTACTAAGGAACTTAAAGCCGGTGCATCATACGCCGAGTCATTCACCAGCGTCTGAGCATAATCAAATCTCAGGCTGTCCGAACCGAAAACAACCAGCCTACAACCACCAAAACTACCGGGCTGGTCAGCCCGTGCCTGTCGCACCATTTTAGGCACGCCAGGAAACGCACCGGCAAGACTTAGCGCGGCTGCCCCGCCAATGACAGTTCTGAAAAAATCTCTTCGTCCTATCCCTTTTTCACCGTGGCCTTCGTCCATTTCTTTTCCCCCTTGGTTTATTTAAGTATTCTATACGGCAAAATTCGCCTCAATGACCTGGGTCAAACCAGGCCATTGCCAGGCGGTGCTCGTGGGTCAATCATGCAACTCCTCAGCATAAGAACACTGCTCATTTCGTCACAGAAGCTGGGGAGGCCAGGTGATAAGTTTGAGAAAATTGCTGGGGAGGCCAGGTGAGATGCGAGCGATTAAGTCGGTTTTTTAAATAGGTTGCTCGCCTTGTGATGAAGCTCAACTCAGAAAGCTCGGTTGGCTTCTGCGTCAAGGCTTCAGGGAAAACCCTAATCAGACGATTGGAAAACCCTAATTGAAAGATAGAAATACCCTGATTAGGTGGTGGGGGAATTACTGTGCTTTTGAGGGGATGTCAATAGTTTTTTTTGTGTTCTAGGGGAAAACCCTAAGATTGGACGGAAAAGAAGTGGTAGGAGGGCGGGCTTGAGCTCGCCGAGAACGCAGGGAGTATTTATTTGCCGCAGACACACCCCAGTACGATCATTTAGACCTACGGGGCAGGCGCAGACCAATATCTGGCGGACCCGCCTACTGCGCCAAAGCGCGAGCGATGGCGGGCAGGCCTGGCCAGATATGACATGCCATGCCCTTTCCCGAAGGGACTCTCGTCCCACCGGGACGGAGCGGGCAAGAGAGAACTATGCGTACCCTGTCACTGTGGAGACGCAGCATTGGACCGAGCCCTTTGCTAATTAGCTTAGGCTGAGTCATGTTGAACGGCAAATCAGTTCTTATGAGGCAATACGAAATTCTCCCGCGAGAGCAGGAAAGCAATTTGATCAGATTTCCTGAGAGGGGGAATCTGATCAAGAAACTCTGGGTGCTCTGAGAGCTCTGTGAGAGATAAATATAAGACTGAGAGCTTTGTGAGAGACAATAATAAAAGACAGAAAAGGTAGGAGAAGAAAGGAGATATCAACACTAGTACAAAAAAAGCCCCGAAGAGCAACCGTCACCTGGCCTCCCCAGGCTTTATCGGATCCGATTGGTTCGGGGCTACATTCAACAGTGAAACGAGCGTCAAAGAGCAGTCCTGAATAGCTCAATTCAGGTACATTTATGCGATATTATCCATATACAAAATGTGTCGCCACGTTACAATTGGGAGAAATACGCATCCTAAGCGGGTAAATATATGGATTTATTGTCAGGAATGGTGTTTATCCCCAGTCTGTGGGGGATGGAAGGGGCATATAGTCTGCCAGCAGTTCCATTAGAGGGCGAAGATGTTGGGCATAATTTCTCCAGCGGCCAACTGATGATCTGTACATGGGCTGTCGAACCTGCCAGTTACTACTCGTGAAAATGGGACGTTCGCTCCTGTGGTAAGTTTTCAGAGCGATGATCCAAGCTCAGGGTCATCCAAAATCTTCTCGCGCCTATGCGGCTTCAAGTCATCTAACAGTCCAGAGGGCACCTCGAATCCAAGTTTAAGGGCTTCATCACAATGTTTGATGGCAAGCGCGTGTTGTTTTTTGGAAAGGTAAAGTTGCGCTAATCCATAATGTGCTTGCCCAAGCGCTGGGTCAATGGCTATGCTTTCCCGAAAATGTACCATAGCTTCTTCAACCATGCCTTTGGTCTCATACGCTGCCCCCAAATTATAACGCGTTTGTCCATCCTCGGCATTCAAAGACAGGGCGTGTTGATACTCTTCAATAGCCTCATCCAATTGCACTTTTGAATGAAGAACCGCTCCAAGATTGGCATGGGCGTTGGCAAGATTGTGAGGAAGCCGCTCGTCAACATGAGGGTCGATGGCCAGGGCCCGCTTGAATGCGATAATAGCCTCTCTGAACAATCCCTTCTTGTTGTATGCAGCACCCAGCCAGTAATGAGCCAAAGCAAGGTCGGGGTCCATAGCAAGGGCCTGTTTGAACTCCTCGATGCCTTCCTTTATCAGATCCTTTTTGCAATAGCTAACGCCAAGCCAGTGATGAGCCAAAGCAAAATGAGGTTCTATGACAAGTGCCTCTTTGAGTTCACGAATAGCCTCATCCAGGTTTCCCTCTATACAGTAAGCTGCACCGAGTCGATAATGAGCAAAGCCGAAGTCCGGATCTATGGACAGAGTTTTCTTAAACTCGACCATGGCTTTGTCAAACATACCCTCTTTCCAATACGCAGCCCCCAAAGCGTGACGTGCCCTGGCAAAATCGGGCTGATTTCCCAAAACCTTTTTGCATGCATCTATGGCCTTTTCGCATTGTCCGACCCAAGTGTATACCTCTGCCAGCCTGATCGCCATATCTTGGTCTGTGGGATTATCCTTAACATATGATTGTAAGATTCTTATCTCTCTGATGAGCTTCTCCTGCTCCTTCATGCGGGATTCGTCATACCCATAATGACGAAATATAATGCGTGGCTCATGAACTATCTGCCAGCGGGGGTCAGCATGTCTCAGCACGCGCTCACTCTGACGCAGGGTTTCATGATAAGGTCTTGAATAGTGGAGCTTTGGATGGTTACGAAATAAGCGTCCTGGATGGAAAAAGCGATCCGGATAGGCAGGTCCATTGTCAACTGTTATCGTACAAAGAAGGCACCATGGATCTAACAGGCGCTCTTTGATGATAGGGATGGATTCAGGGAGTAGTTCCTCGTCTGCATCTATGTGAAGTATCCAATCACTCGTAGCATGTTTCAGGTATACATTTCGGGCAGCAGAGAAGTCATCACACCACGTGAAATGAAAGACCTTGGCACCAAAGCTTTCTGCTATGGAGACAGTGTTATCCTTGGAGCCCGTATCCACGACGATGAGTTCATCAGCAACCCCCTCCACGCTTTTCAGGCAACGAGGAAGCGTCTTCTCCTCATCGCGGACGATCATGCACACACTGAGGGTGGGCTCTTTAGACATGATACCTGGTTCAGGGATGATTTTGCTGGGCATACACTGGCACCGCTATTTATCTTGTTAATGACATTAGGGAGTGCTGAAGTGTCAGAAACGGCATAAGGCTTAAGGCGTATGGCTCAAGGCAAAATGTTTTCCCAGTGGGCCTTGCGCCAGCTATTCTTGACCCATGACTCAAGTACTCCAAGGAACGATTTAATAACAGATACTCTCTGGATGGCAAGTCACAGCAATGTCCTGAAGGCGTGGATTTTCTGTTGTTGCGGGGAAACAGAGTACGAACAAAGCTTACAGTCTTCTAACAAGCCGAAACCCCATGAGATGGTCCTTATAGTCGGGAACCTCGCTGAACCGAGCAGCTGCTCGGCAGCCCAATGCAAAGCTGTCCCAGCTGCCGCCCCGGCACACCCGGAAGTCACCTGAAGAAGGCCCGGTCGGGTCTGTTACAGGGCCCACAAAGGATTCCTCATACCAATCATGACACCATTCCCACACATTGCCCGGCATGTCATACAGGCCCCACGCATTTGGCTTCTTTCCAGTAACAGGATGGGTGCCGCAGCGAGGACACGCATACTGTCTCTCAGACCAGGTCGAGCAGTCAAAGGCGCCCTCATATTCTGCGCAGCTGTTGCCGCCGTACCAACCAATCTCGTCTAAGGCCGGGGCATTGTTGCCTCCAAGTACTTTCATGGACCCCGTGTATAATTCGGTTTTGCTTCCAGCCCGACAGGCATATTCCCACTCTGCCTCAGTAGGCAGTCGATATTTGTCGGTCTTCTCCCGTTGATTCAACCGTTGAATGAATGCCTGACAGCCGTCCCAGGAAACACTTTCTACCGGACAATTATCCCCACAATGCTTGAATTCGCTTGGGTTATCGCCCATGACGCATCGCCACTGGCCTTGCGTCACTTCTGTAATGGCCAAAAAGAAACCTTGTGTCAAAGTCACCTGGTGTTGTTCTTCGTCATCATCCCTGCCTAACTCATCGGGCGGGCTACCCATCATGAACGTGCCCGGCTCAATGTAGACAAATCTCATGCCTATGCTGTTCGTAAAGGCTTTTTCTTTTGAGCCTGAGGTGTCTGGCGCTTTAGCCTTTACCAGATGGATATTCAGGTGCCTGTCCTCTCCTGCAGCAACCTCAATCCATTTCTTCTCCAACTCATGCCC
>SDBU01010699.1_pt1 | contig 10145 bp, 9 predicted proteins | sample 2277071 | NCBI WGS metagenome assembly SDBU01 (sample SAMN10397929, study PRJNA504765) | marine sediment metagenome | isolation source: marine sediment core GS08_GC12, 126 cmbsf | place: Arctic Ocean: Gakkel Ridge, Loki's castle | collected 2008 | reverse complement strand
AAAGGGCACCTCACCCCGGAGAACGGCATTATTGAGGCACCTATCGGGCGTGACCCCCGCAACCGAAAGCGTATGGCGGTAGTGACCGAGGGTAGAGACGCTCGCACCGAATATAAAGTGGTTAAGTATGTAGGCGATTATACACTGCTTGAAGTTATGCCGGAGACAGGTCGCACCCACCAGATACGGGTTCACCTTTCGGCCATAGGCTATCCGGTGGTGGGCGACCCGGTATACGGGGTAAAGTCAGCCTACTTATCACGGCAGTTCATCCACGCCCGCCGCCTGGGCTTCAAGCTGCCATCCAGCGGCGAATATGTAGAGTTTAAGTCTGAGATGCCGCCGGATTTAGAGAAGGCGCTGAAGGATATTGGCTAAGTTTGTAATCCTAGAATGTTCGTGGATAGGATGGTAGAATAGGGGATGAGTGAGAAAATGGCTGTTGAACATCTTTCGATGATTACTACGCCTGTAATCCTATTGAAAGGCAACGAAACAGTTTCTCAGGGTACTGGCTTCTATTATGGATTGCAGGACTCAGTTCAGGGTACAATTTTGTTTTTGGTAACCAACTACCATGTATTAACAGGATACCCTCCAAGAGAAACCAAACCCCCAAAGGGAGATAATATTGTTTTCTATCTGCACAAAGATGCTGATAATCCAGGCGATGTTAAGCAGATTAGATTTCCTCTTTTTACCAAGGATGACAGGCCTATTTGGTTAAGTAGTGAGGAGTTTCCTCATGCTGACGTCGCTGTTATACCTTTAGCCTCTTCGCTTTACAGTGATACCAAAAATTTTGGAATCTCAGAAGATTGGACGGGGAGCAATATAAAGGTTCGTCCGACTTCTACAATTACCCTTATTGGTTACCCATACGGATATTATGATAAGAGAAACTGGCTTCCTATTTGGAAGACAGGCAGTATTGCCAGTGAACCCGATGTTGACTTTGAAGGAAACCCATTATTTCTCATTGATATTTCTGCCTTTCCAGGTATGTCAGGTTCTCCAGCATTTGCGATAGCTTATGGTGCCTATGAAACGGTCGAGGGCCCAACGACAGTTGGACATGTTCAGAAATTCCTTGGCGTTTACGCAAGTATGCAGATGTTAAAAGAAGCGAAGTATCTTGAGGAAATTACATCTGAATCCAAACTAGGGGTGGTTGTTAACGAATCTCTCGAATTGGGTCATATATGGAAAGCTAGTTTGATAATCAAAATGGTAAAACAAATTGATGCTGAAAAGTATCAAAATGAAATATTGAAGAACTTATGCTAAGTCGCATAAGACTCATGTTGATACTACGGAAAGAAAAAGTTTTAAATGACTAACTCTGTTAGAGTCCGCTATGCCCCCAGTCCTACCGGCTATCCCCATGTGGGCAATATCAGGACTGCCATGTTTAACTGGCTCTTTGCCAGGCACCACGGAGGCAGCTTTATTGTCCGCATTGAGGATACCGATGTCACCCGCAAGGTTGAGGGCACGGTGGAGGCTATCCTTGATGGTCTGAGGTGGCTGGGGCTTGATTGGGATGAGGGTCCTGAGGTGGGTGGTAAATATAGTCCCTACTTTCAATCTCAACGCCTGGAAATATACCACGAGGCAGCCAAGCGGCTTATTTCCCAGGGGGATGCCTATTATTGCTACTGCTCTCCCCAGCGTCTGGAGGAGATGCGTGCCGAGCAGGTCAGACGCAAGCAGCCGCCGGGCTATGACCGCTACTGCCGCAACCTGAGCCCGGAGGAGAGGGCAGAAAGGGAGGCTGAGGACATCACCCCGGTAGTTCGTTTCAAGACCCCGCTTGAGGGGCAGACCAGCATTAGTGACTTAATTCGGGGTGAGGTGGTATTTGACAATAATACCATTGATGATTTTGTCCTGCTGAAGTCGGATGGCTATCCTACTTATCATCTAGCCAATGTAGTTGACGACCATCTGATGGAGATAAGCCATGTGCTCCGGGCTGAGGAGTGGCTATCCAGCACCCCTCGCCACCTGCTTCTGTATCAGGCTCTGGGATTTGAGCCACCACAGTTTGCTCACCTGCCGATGATACTCGGTGCTGACCGTGCCAAACTGAGCAAGCGACATGGGGCAGTGTCTATAACCGAGTATCGTGACCAGGGCTATTTACCTGAGGCTATGGTGAACTTCCTGGCTCTTTTGGGCTGGTCTCTGGACGATAGAACCGAGATTTTATCCCGGCAGGAGCTGATAGATAACTTTTCCCTGGAGCGGGTTAGTCGGACGGCTGCCATCTTTAATCGGGATAAGCTCAACTGGATGAATGGGGTATATATTCGCAGCTTAAGTCTGGAAGATTTTACCCAGCGAGCCACTCCCTTCTTAGATAGGGACTTGCCGGCTGAGGTGAAGCGCCCGCTATCCTTTGAATATATCAGGCAGATTATGCCGCTTATTCAGGAGCGAGCCAAAACCCTGGCTGAAGTAGCTGAGCTGGCTGAATTCCTCTTCGTTGATGAGCTAAGGTATGCTCCTAGCCTGCTTATCGTTAAAAATATGAGCCAGGAACCAGCCGCTCAGGCATTAGAGGCAGGACAGCAGAGGCTCGGGCAATTAGGGGTGTTTGATGCCGAATCTCTGGAGGCGGTGCTGAGACCACTGGCGGCAGAGTTAGGGCTGAAGACTAGCCAGCTATTCGGCACTTTGAGGGTGGCGGTCACCGGGCGGACGGCAGCTCCACCGTTATTTCAAACTATGGCAGTGCTGGGTAAGGAGCGGTGCCTGAGGCGAATTAAAGCGGCGTTGGATAGCTTGTCCCAGCTATAATGGTGTTTGGCGTGAGCAAGCAGGGGAATAGAGACAGTGCCTTATCTGGCTATCGTGTCCTTGATTTGGCTGATGACAAGGGGATGCTCTGTTCCCGGCTTCTGGCTGATATGGGTGCTGAGGTTATCAGGGTGGAGAAGCCTGCTACAGATTCGGCTAGAAGCAATCTTTTCTGGGAAACAAATCTCGGCAAACTTGACATAACTTTAAACATAGAGGCTGAACAAGGGCAGGAAATATTCAAGCGACTGGCTAAAACTGCCGATGTGGTGGTAGAGAGCTACCCGCCGGGATACCTGGAGGGGTTAGCTCTGGGCTACCCTGAGCTTAGTCAAATCAACCCCCGACTGGTCATGGCTTCCATCACCAATTTTGGTCAGAGTGGCCCGTATCGTGATTATAAATCGGGTGATATGGTGGCTTCGGCTCTGGGGGGGCAGATGTATGTCTGCGGTGAGCCGCAGACGCCGCCGCTTAAACCCTTCGGCAATCAGGCTTATTACTCCGCATCTATCTTGGCTGCTATAGGCATCCTGCTGGCGCTGTGGCATCGGCATGCCACCGGCAGGGGGCAGCACATTGATATTTCCCTCCAGGAGTGTGCTGCGGCCACCCTTGACCATGTCCTGGTGCGCTATTTTTACGAAGGGATGGTGGCTAAGCGACAGGGCAGTCTCCACTGGAACAATGCCTTTCGTATTTTTCCCTGCCGGGATGGGTATGTCTTGCTTTCCCTGTTTCAGCAGTGGCAGACACTGGTGGAGTGGCTTGATGCTGAGGGCGTGGCTGAGGATTTGGCCGATGAAAAATGGCTGGACAGGGATGAGCGACTCAAGCAGCTTGACCATATTGTGGAGGTTCTGGAGCGGTGGACAAAAAGCCATACCGTAGTCGAGCTGGTTGAGCCGGGGCAGTTAATGGGCTTTCCGTGGGCAGAGGTAGCCTCGATACCGGAGCTGGTTAAAAGCCCTCAATTGAGTGAGCGCAATTTCTGGGTTGAGGTAGAGCACCCTGAGTCAGGCAAAAAATATAAATTCCCCGGGGCGCTGTGCAAGATGAGCCGGTCTCCCTGGCAGGTGGGCAGCCGGGTGCCTGGTATTGGCGAGAATAATATGGATATATATCACCGGGAGCTGGGACTATCAGAGGAAGAGATAGAGACTTTAATTAAAGAGGGCGTTATTTAGGCGCATGAAGAGCACTATTAAAGACTGGCTCATAGTTCTGGTATTACTATTAGACGAGGCTGTGGCAGTAGGTTTGGTGCTATTAGTCTTGTGGTTTCTCGGAATAAAAATTCCTTTATCGGTTGCCATTGTTGCAGCGTTGCTACTTGGTACCTTTGCCTTCATAACCCATAAGGTGATTATACCTAGTTTCCATAAGAAGAAAGTTACTGGCTCGGAGGGAATGATAGGTCTTGAAGGTGAGGTAATAGAACCCCTAACCCCGGTCGGAGTAATCCGAACCAGTGGTGAATACTGGAAGGCAAAATCGGTTGGTGAAGATGTAGCCGCGGGCGAGGAGGTAGAGATTTTAGGAGTAGATGGCCTCACCCTGAAGGTCAGGCTTAAAGGCGGATAGTTGATTAAAGTTCTTGTCTACCTCACCCCCTGTATCCCCCTCTCCTTCAAAGGAGAGGGGGATGGATAGGGAAGAGGGGCTGGCGCCCCTCTTAGACACCCCATATTGGGTTTCTATGTGAGGTAAAGGGAGTTATACAGATGGATAAATACCCGCTCAAGAAATATCCGATAGTTGGTGCCTGTGGTCTTAACTGCGGTCTATGCCCGAGATACTATACTGAAGGGACGTCAAGATGCCCCGGCTGCTGCGGCCCGGATTTCTGGCAGAAACATCCGACGTGCTCTTTCATCACCTGCTGTGTTAAGCAGAGAAACCTTGAGACATGTGCTCAATGTGTTGATTGGGCGGGGTGTGAGAAAGTAGCCAAGCTTCTGGATTCGGCCAAGTACCGTGATTGCTTTATTTCGTATAAGCCACTTGCTGCCAACTTCGCTTTCATCCAAAAGAACGGTATCGAGGAATTTGCCAGGCTAGAAATGGAAAAACAAAAATTCCTCAGGCATCTTATTGATAACTATGACGAGGGTCGTTCCAAGAGTTTCTACTGTACTAGCTGTCAACTGGTATCTTTGGACAGGTTAAGGGAAGCACTGGCAGATGCGGAAACAAAGATAACCGAAGATACTGGTATCAAGGAGAAAGTCAAGCTTGTCAGAGCGGCAATTAGCAATTTAGCCGATACCTTACAAATTGATTTAAAGTTGAGGAAATGATTAGATACCTCACCCCCTTTATCCCCCTCTCCTTCAAAGGAGAGGGGGAAGGAACTTAATAAAGAGGGGCTAGTGCCCCTCTTAGACACCCCAGTGAGTGGGGTATAATACGATGGAGAAGGAGGAAAAGGTTTAAAAATGCTAGAAGAAAGGTGGGCATCTCCAGATGATTTTGCAACGCTATTCCAGTATTTCTGGTATCGTGATTTTCCGATGGATGCAAAAAAGGCAATAGGAGCGGGGCGAGCGGATTGGACTATCCATATTGGAATAGTTGTTCGTAACATAGCCGACCTCATGGGTCTCGTTACGAGATTTGAGAGGGGAGGTAGGAAGGATGCAATACTGCGAAGCACTGAGGGCGACGAAATAGCTATTGAATGGGAGTGGGGTGGTGTATGGGGTAATGAGCTAGAAAAGCTAAAACAGCACAAGGTGTGGAGTATAGATAGAAGCAGCGAAAGGTTACTTAAATACGCAGTGCTTATAACCTATACACATACGCCAAACATAGAAAAGGTTTACGACCATGTAATGAAAGAATGGGAGAGAGCTCCTTGGCCGCTCCTTCTAATACTAATTGATTTGGAGGAGTCCAAGAAATTTCTCAAAGAGTTTAAGAATATGCAAATGTCCGTGTTCTACAAGGGTGAGCGTAAGGAGCTTCGTGTGGCACCGGCTTTTCCTTGGGAAGTTCCTGGGACACGTTGGTCTTACGAGCTGAAATGACTAACCACACTGTCTTACACAACATCCGCATCCTTGATTTTAGCTGGGTGCTGGCGGGGCCTTATGCCACCCGAATACTGGCTGATTTTGGGGCTGAGGTGATTAAGGTTCAGCCGCTTATACCTGAGGCTGAGGATAAATTCAGTCGGGGCTACTATAACACTTGGAACCGCAATAAGCTGGGCATTACCCTGAACCTCAGTAAGCCCGAAGGGATAGCTCTTGCCCGAAGGCTGGTGGGCATAAGTGACGTGGTGGTGGATAACTTTACCCCGAGGGTGATGGCTAACTGGGGGCTTGATTACCCCAGCTTGAAGAAGATAAAGCCCGATATTATTATGCTCAGCATGTCAACTATGGGTCAGACTGGACGGTGGCGAAACTATGCTGGCTTTGGTCCTACTATTCAAGCCTTTTCCGGTATAACCTACCTTACTTCTTTCCCGGGTAAGCCACCTACAGGCTTAGGTTATTCTTACGCTGACCATGTGGCTGGTCTGGTAGCTTGCTTAGCCCTGCTCGGGGCTATGGAATATCGGCGGAGGACGGGGAAGGGGCAGTTTATTGATGTCTCCCAGGTGGAGGCGATGTCCAGCTTGTTAGGCAGTGCCATCTTGGACTACGAGGTCAGCGGCAGGCAGGTGGAGCCGGTGGGTAATAGCTCAACCCAGGCAGCGCCTCACGGTGTCTATCGCTGCCGGGGTAATGACCGCTGGTGCGCTATTGCCGTATTTAGCGATGAGGAGTGGCAGGGCTTCTGCCGGGCTTTGGGTAACCCACCGTGGACTGGTGATGGGAGATTTGCCACCTTAAACGGTCGGCTGGAGAATGCTGATGAGCTGGACAGGCTGGTGGAGGGGTGGACAAGGGAGCACACCGCTGAGGAGGTAATGGTTCAGCTTCAGAAGCAGGGAGTAGCCGCCGGGGTGGTGCAGGATGCCAGCGACTTAGCCAATGACCCCCAGCTAAAGGAACGGGGCTTCTTTATTGAGCTAGACCACCCTGAGCTGGGTAAGACTATATCTGATGCTACACCAATAAAACTATCTGATACTCCAGCCAGGTATAATCGGGCTGCCCCGGTTCTGGGTCAGGACAACGACTATATTTATCACGAGCTGCTGGGGATGAGTGAAGACGAACTGGATGGGCTGAGGCAGCAGGGGATAATATGAGATTAGTTGACAGGCTGGAAGGCACTGTTTTATAATTATTTTCACCATTTGTCCAATTTGCCCCATTGGCGGGAGTAGATGAAGTATCTTCTCGGTTTGTTAGTTGGATTTGAAATCCTGGACGGCGTGATAAGTCACTTCCTCATTAGAGGCGGCTTGGCACGAGAGGGCAACCCATTTCTTCAGCCTATAGTCGGCGAGGTCAACTTCCTGGTACTCAAAGTGGTGGGTGGGCTCTTGTGTGCGCTTATTCTGTGGGACATATATAAGCGATTTCCCAGGGTAGCGCTGATATCTACCTCGTGCTTCGTGGTATTCTATGTGGCAATTGTGTTCTGGAACTTAGGTGTGTTCCTCGTGGTTTGAACTTAGTCATTGCTGGCATTTGGGGCAGAAGTAGCTACCACGATTTCGGACAGGTATCCGCTCAATTGGGGTGCCACAGACAGGGCACAACTTACCACTGAGGTAATGAGCCACCTGAAACTGAAAGTGAGCTGTCCCCAGTTCACCGCCGGGGCGAAAGTACGTATTTTTATCCACGCTGGCTCCTTTATTACCAATAGCTGCCCAAAGCACCTGTTGAATGGCGCTATGAAGGCGCTTAACCTCATCTTGTGACAGGCTGCCAGCAGGTCTTAGCGGGTGGATTCTGGCAGCGAACAGGGCTTCATCGGCATACATATTGCCGATACCGGCAACGAAGGTCTGGTCGAAAAGGAGAGCCTTTACTGGTGTGGTGCGGTTAGTCAGGCGCTGAGCCAGAATTTGAGGGGTAAAGTCGGCTTCCAGTGGCTCAGGACCAAGCTTGCCAACAATGCTATTGTCATCCGTTACCAGCCACATCGCCCCCAGCTTGCGTGGGTCGCGAAAATAAAGCCCGGTTTCTTTATCCAGATAGAGTATGGCACGGATAAATTTGCCAGGCTCAGCCGAAGCTGGCTTCAGTAGCAGCGAGCCGGTCATTTTTAGATGGATAATCAATGCTTCGCTGCTGGTTAAGCTAAAGACAAGGTATTTGCCCCGCCGAGCTATGCCGGTTATTTCTTGCCCGATAAGGCGGGAGCAGAATTCCTCGACAGAGGGCTGGCGCACGAGCCCGTCCCAGAATAGAGTGACGCCGATAACGCAGTGACCTACAATGTGGGGTAATAGCTCATTCTTTATCGTTTCTACCTCAGGCAGCTCAGGCATTTTATTCCATTTCTCCCCAGTTGTTGCCGGTCTTGATGTCTACTTTTAATGGCACACTAAGCTCTAAAGCAGTGGACATTACCTCAGGTACCAGTTGACGCATCTCTTCCAGCTCGTCCTTGGGTACTTCAAAGACAAGCTCATCGTGCACCTGGAGCAGCATCTTGCTTTTCAGTCGGCGCCTGTCCATCTCCCGGTACAGGTTAATCATAGCCACCTTGATGATGTCGGCTGATGTGCCCTGCACCGGCATATTTATCGCCATGCGTTCAGCGGCTTCCCTTACCTGTCGGTTGGAAGAGTTGATTTCGGGTATAGACCGCCTTCTGCCCAGTATGGTTTGAACGTAGCCCTTTTCCCTTGCCTGCATTTTGGTAGACTCAAGATATTGCTTTACTCCGGGGTGTTTTTCAAAGTATGAGGCAATGAACTGAGCTGCCTCTCCCCGTGATAGCTCGGTTGCCTGCTCCAGTCCGTAATCGCTCATACCATAGACGACGCCGAAATTAACTGTTTTAGCCACCCGGCGCATATCCGGTGTTACCTGTGAGGCGTCAATACCAAAGAGTTGGGCGGCGGTGGCGGCGTGAATATCCTCGTCATGGCGGAAGGCACTGAGCAGGCTTTCATCCCGAGACAGGTGAGCCAGGGCACGGAGGTCAATCTGTGAGTAGTCTCCAGCCACTAGGTAAGACCTTGGCGGAGCAATAAACGCCTGCCTGACCTGTTTGCCCAGCTCACCGCGGACAGGGATATTTTGCAGATTTGGCTCACTTGAGGAAAGCCGACCAGTAGCTGTCCGTGCCTGGTTAAAGCTGGTATGCACCCGACCTGTTTTGGGGTTGATTAAGCTGGGTAGGGCATCAATATAGGTTGACTTGATTTTGGCTAACTGGCGGTAATCGAGGATGAAGTCTATTATAGGGTGGACTCCGCGAAGCTCTTCCAGTACTGAGGCTCCGGTAGAGTAGCCACTCTTGGTCTTGCGGGCCGACGGTAGTTTCAGCTCCTCAAACAGGACGGAGCTTAGTTGCTGGGGTGAGTTTATATTGAAGCGGTGACCGACCCAGTTATATATCTCCGCCTCCAGCTTTAGTAGCTGCTTGCCAAGGCGATGTGACATCTGCCTCAGTAACTCTGTATCCAGGGCTACCCCGTTCCGTTCTATCCGGATGAGCACTGGCACCAGCGGCATCTCAACCTGAGAGAATAACTGCCACAGCTCCTGCCGGTGAAGCTCGGCATCTAACAACTCGGTCAGTCGTCCGGTCATATCGGCATCAGCGCAGGAATAATCAGCAGCCTGATTTACCCCGACCTGGGACATAGAAATCTGCTTTGCCCTTGAGCCAATAAGGTCGGTGATAGGTGTCATTTCAATGCTCAGCTTGCCGAAGGCGAGGGCTTTCAGGCCTAAAGATTTCTCACCAAGAAGATAGGCAGCGACCATAGTATCAAAGGTCAGGTTATTCACGGTTACCCCATATTCAGCCAGCACCGTCATATCATACTTGCCATTATGGGCAAGCTTGGCAAGGGTAGCATCCTCTAAGGGGGGTTTAAGCCGGTCAATGACCTGTTTGACGGGCAGTTGCTCCACCTGCCCCCAGCCAACATGACCGACCGGGATGTAGTAGGCCTCGCCGGGAGCCGGTGATAGCGATATACCTACCAGTTGGGCTGACATGGCATTCAGGCTTGTTGTCTCCAGGTCAAAGGCAACCGACTTAGCCGCTGACAGGCGGTCCAGGAGCTCATCAAGGGCTGGGGTGGTATTTATAATATGATAGGCTACCCGGGGTGGCTTGGTTGCAACCTTGGTGATTTCGGGGGCTAGCTCTTCCACCTCGGGCAATTTAGGCAGCAGGCTAAAAAACTCAAGTTCACGGAAAAGCTCGGTTACCTTATTTCGGTCATAATGGCTGACCTGGCAGTCATCCAGGTT
>SDBU01010698.1_pt1 | contig 10145 bp, 9 predicted proteins | sample 2277071 | NCBI WGS metagenome assembly SDBU01 (sample SAMN10397929, study PRJNA504765) | marine sediment metagenome | isolation source: marine sediment core GS08_GC12, 126 cmbsf | place: Arctic Ocean: Gakkel Ridge, Loki's castle | collected 2008 | reverse complement strand
CGCTGGGATAGCTACCCGGCCGGGACGACCTTTACCGGGACAGAACTTGCACCTGTTGGAACAACGGACCCTCACGGCACACGTGGACCAGCACACCCACAACGGCTCCAAATCGAGCAGGTGGCCGAGGTTTTCCTGAATCGACCAAGTGTCGCCCGCACGACGCGTAAGGATCCCAGGCGGAATCGCCTTGATCTTCTCTTCGACGCGCGCCGGCGCGCCGCGAAGGCGCTCAAGTATGTCGGGATACTTTTCCACGGAAAAGTGAAAGGCGAACTCCCGTTGAAACCAAGGCAGTTTGGCGGGCATGGCCCTCTCCGCATCCAAAGGGTTCAGCAGCAGCCCGGCGGGCCTACGCCCTTATACTCGAATCGGTCCGCCACCGCCAGAGAGGGTGCGCCCGCGCTCAGCGGCGAGAAAGGTGTTCCAGGCGGGGGTTGGAGAAGAGGCCGATGACTACGATAATCATCATTCGGCTTCGCAACTGGCAGGCGAGGTACCTCCGGGAGCTCCGGAACACCGATCAGTGCCGCACGATGGATGTAGTCGTCTGTCTTCCATCCCAGCCAGAGAGACGGAATGCAGAGCACCATCGCAACGATCGCGAGGTGCCACGGCAGATATCGATGCCGCAACCACTGAAGCGGTTTGTTCGCAACACGATGGAGCACCGGTCTATCTTTCCCCACTTGGCCCTCGCGGCGTCGCAGCATTCAAAAACTCCCGAGCGGCCCGAGAGGCCTCTTCGCTGCTCGTTTCGATGTCCGGCACGACGCCCCGGCCATCGAGACGAACGCCCTGACCGGTAAGATAATCGACAGTCGGAACCCACAGGATCCAGCCTTCGCCAATCTCGTGGCTTGTGATTGACAGCATTGAAGCGGCGGTCCGTTCGCCGATGATGGTGGCCCGTTTGAGCTCCTGGAGGCCCGCGACGAGCGGCTCACAGGCGGAGGCTGTTTTCTGGTTAACCAACACGACGACCGGGCCGGCGTAGGTGGGCTCAACGGGCTCAACCCTGCCTACGAATGCACCGTGCTCTCGGATCAAGGAGTCGAATTCATCCTCGGAGGAGATGGATGTCACTGTTGGAAAGTCGTTGAGCTCATGGGCAAGCACCCGGGCTCGCGCCCGGCGATCAAAGAACACACCCATGTCCACCGCAGACTCGATGAGGTGAGCGGCGACACGGCCTGAAATATACGTCCCGCCGGGGTTGCCGCGCAAGTCGATGATGAGGCCGCGAGGATTGCTCCCGACGACGTCGGCAAAGGCTTCATCGATTCCATCGTAAGAGTCTCCTTCAAAACTCGCGATTCGGAGGGTCACTATGGCCTCGTCACCGGTTACACTGATGGCCTTGCCCTTGCCCGGCGTCGTTGGCGAAATGGAGGACGTTTCTGCAAGCCGGTCCTCAAACTGGGGATCGAGTTTGCGCCCCACGTAGCAGTGGGAGAATGTCAGGTGTCTCGAAGCGAACATCCATGCCATCAAGAACTCCGCATCATCTTGGGCCTTCCCGCTGGCTGCTCGAAGCCGCCGAAGAAAAACCTGTGTCCCGCGAGCTTCGTACACGGCGGGATCAAACAGGTTCGCTCTGAGCACGGCGTCAATCCGGTCGACCAGCGCAGGATAATCCGTCTTCGGGAATTCCTTCGCGCTTGCCGGTGCGAGAGTCAGCAGGCCGAACAACCGCTCGTTGTCCATCGGATGCAACTCGATCGGCTGGTCATACGAATGGAAGTCGGCGTGCAGGTTCGCCCGGGGCGATGCTACCACGCCGCGAGCGGCACCGTCTGCGTCCGGAGCCGGACCGTGCCAATGCAGGAAAGCGCCGCCGGGCACTCTCTTGTCTCCGATCAGATTGACGAAGAAGCCAGGCAGACCGCCCAGCAATTCACCCGCGGCCCGCGGACGGCTGTTGGCCCGGAAGCCGCCCTCGGTGGGCTCCGCTGCAATGAGCGCCGTCGTGGAGCCGCAGAATGGCCCAATCCCGCGAACGTGAGAGGTAAGAGCATACAGACCGCGTGGGACACCCTCCATGACTCCCGGCGGCTGGTGCCGGTGCGGAACGACACCGGCGCATCCGCACACAATTAAGCAGCCCACATTTATCACCAGCCGTATGGCGTGGTTTCTCATTGCGATACCTTTTCGGTCTCCACGCGCATGCCCGCGTTGATCTCGCGCGAGGGTCGCGCAACGACCATGTCTTTCGGAGTCAGACCTTTGGTGATTTCGGCTAGGTCGTCGTTCAGCAGTCCCACGGAAACGGCGCGGAACTCGGTCCGCTCGTCTCGTACGACCATGACGTTCCAGGTGCCGTTCTCACCACGGAACAGGCAGGTACGCGGGAGCGTGATAGCGCCTTCAGCCTCGTCGTAGAAAATGCGCACATACACCCGAAATCCGACTCCAAGCCGTTTGGGACGCCGGTCGAGCTTAATGGCGACCTTGACGCGTTGCTGCTCGACGCCGAGCGAGCTGATCTTCTTGAAGCCCGCCGGGTAGACACGAAGAACCTTCCCGTTGATGGGGCCGTCGGATATCGCCTGGCCATGAACTTCGACCGGGTCTCCCGTGGCAATGCGCGTGGCACGCTGGGTCAGTACCTCGGCCACGACCTCCATATCGTCGAGCCGGCCGATCGTCAGCAGCGGTGTGCCAGCCGGAAGGAACTGGCGCCGGGTCTGTTGCCTTTTCAACACGACGCCGTCGACCGGAACTCCGCGCCTGTCGGGACGCGTTTCGCGCCGTCTTTTTGACGGATGGATCGCTTGTCCGCCTCCGGCACCGTCGGCAACTTCAACTTCCCGTCCCTGCCGATCCCCGCGAGATTCTCAGGCGTCCAATCGTACGTAACATTGGCATTGAAGAACCCTGTCACACTCGTAGCATAGTTCTTGACCGTGGCGCGGCTTCAAGCGCCCGGCGAGGTCGTTGATGTACTCCTGGATCACGTATGTGGTGACTTCGTCGACGTACCCGATACCTAGCCCGTCGCCGTTCGACGCCCCCGGAGCACCACCGTCCCTACTGTGAGCAAGAGTAACGTCATCACAACGAGCCCCCATTCGGAGACGGTGGGGATTACCTTCTGGCACATGGAATCTGAAGCGCAGTCGGGATCGTCGCAGTCGGCGAAGCCGTCGCAGTCGTTGTCCTCACCGTCGTCACATGTCGAGGAAGGAATCTCGCCCGGGGGCAACGTTTCGCATTCGTCGGGGATGCCGTTGGTGTTGCAATCCACCAGCTGAAAGCGGGCGACCAGGATGTCCCTGTCGGTGCCGATTGTTTCTCCGAGTGTGTCTCTGGAATACCAGACCGCCACCCAGTTTCCCTGTTCGTCGGTGCAGATCTGAGGTTTTTCGTTGCCAAGGCTATCTAGTACGGCGTTCGTGTTTAGCGGGATAGGTGCGGTCCAAGTTACCCCGTGGTCCGTACTTCTGGAATAGAAAATATCGTAATCAGTACCGATTGTCCCACCAAGGTCGTCAGTTGAAGCCCAGGCGGCGACCCAGTTTCCTTCTCCGTCGGTGGTGAGCTCAGGGCCTGCGTCCCAGCCGCTATCGACGGCAGCGTTGGTGTTGAGCGGTTGCGGGGGGGTCCAGCTTGCCCCATTGTCTATGCTGCGTGAGTAGAAGATGTCGTTGTCGGTGCCAATGGCGCCATCCAGGTTTTCATTGGACTCCCACACCGCGATCCAGTTTTCCACTCCGTCGGTGGTGAGCTGAGGGTACCAGTCGTTGCCGTCGTCGACGGCAGCGTTAGTGTTGAGCGCCTGTGGGGGCGTCCAGGTGGCTCCGTTGTTCGTACTGCTGGCAAAGAGTATGTCGGTGTCGCTCCCGTCGGACGGATTAGTGTTCCAGACCGCCACCCATTTTCCAAGCCCATCAGTGGTGAGCTGAGGGGAGACATCACCGACGCCGTCTGAATTTGCGTTAGTGTTGAGCGGTTGCGGGTCGGTCCAGTTCGTACCGTTATCGGAGCTGCGCGAAAATATAATATCGTAATCGGGTCCGAAAGGTTCATCATTGGAAATCCACACAGCGATCCAATTACCCTGCCTGTCGGTGGTGAGCTGAGGAGTACCATCGATATCGCTATCGCTATCTGTAGAAGCGTCGGTGTTGAGTGGCAGCGGTGCGGACCAGCTCGTGCCGTTATCATTGCTCTTGGAAAACAGAACGTCCATGTCAGTTCCGATCTCCCCATCGAGGTCGTCATTGGAATGCCACACCGCCAACCAGATTCCTGCTCTATCAGTGGTGAGTTGGGGACGAATGTCATGACCGCTGTCGGAGGTAGCATTCGTGTTGAGAGCCACAGGATCGGTCCAGGTCGCGCCGTGGTCCGTGCTTCGAGAGACCAAAATATCGCGATCATTCCCAATCGTTGCTTCAAGGTCATCCTTGGATTCCCACACCGCGATCCAGGTTCCTGCCCCGTCAGTGGTAAGCTGAGGGAACCAGTCTAGTTCAATGTCGGTAGCTGCGTTGTTGTTGAGTGGTTCGGGGGCTGTGATCACCGGACACTGTGGGATGCAGGGCGGGTCAATCGTGGCACAGTTCGAATCATCGCCGCCATAGCGACCTCCGCCTGCCAAGCAAGCCCACTCCCACATACCTCCGGTGCAGATACCCGTGGGATCATCACAGCAAGCACCGGTCGGCGGGGGCACACATAGCGGTTCGATCGTGGCACAGTTCGAATCATCGCCGCCATATCGCCCTCCACCCGCCACACAAACGCCCGCTGTCACAGTTTCGGTGCAAATACCAGTCGAGTCGTTACAGCACGCTCCGGTCGGGAGTGTGTCGGTGCAGATCGTATCCACCACGATCTGGTCGACCCGAACCAGCATCTCCTTACCAGAGGCGGTTAGCTCAATGATCTCCGAATCCGGATTGGGCGTGATTTCCCATTTGAAAAACTTGTACACCCAGTTACCTTCAAGCGGTGTCGTCTCTTCGCTGAGCAGCGTCACGGAATACGAATCGGGTCCCTGTGGGGTGACTTCGGCATCAAGGTCAAAGCCATCGTCGTAAAACACCGCCTGCAGCCAGATATCCTTACCCTGAAGCGGTTCGGCGCGATTGGGGATGTCGAGGTTCAACCTTTCGAACCTGAGCACTCCTTGGCGACCGTAATAGGTATCGTTCCAGCCGGGGTTCCCGCACGGAAACGTGCAAGCCGCCGCATTCGGTGAGCCGTATGGGTTGTTGACGATCTCCGGGGGGATGTTCGACCAACTACCCGGCTGGGTGTCGAACGACCAGTGCTGCATGGTCGACCCTTCATATCCCCGCCATGGGGGCGGGTTCAGGTCGTCAGCGGCGGCGCTGGCGCCAACAAGGGCTGCAATCAGACAAGAAACCGGTAGATTTCGGGGGTTGACCTGCATGCCTTTCTCCTCGTGTTGCGCCCCTGGAGGTTATACTAAACGCCGTTTACTATATCTACACGGACCGCCCGGTCGTCCACAAGTGGGCATCGCGTAATCGGCGGCCCCGCCGAATGGGGCGTGACCCGCTGTGATTCCTCACATCATAACCGGACGGGCCGGGGTTGCCAAGCCCGCCCGGCGGGTTTGGCGGGCGTCCGCTCCTGGGAATGACTCGTCCGCTGAAGGCGGCGGGTCACTCCCGGAGGTCCCCGAATCGCCTGGAGAGGTCCCTGGATCGTCCGGAGAGGTCCCCGAGTCATCCGGGGAGGTCCCTAGGTCATCCGGGGAGGTCCCCGAATCGCTTGGAGAGGTCCCCGGGTCATCCGGGGAAGGCCGCAAAACGGCTGGGTGGCATGCCCAAGCCGAAGGCGCGGGCATGGGCGCTCCGCACGCCATCCCGCATGGCCGCGCTGCGCTTGACCATGGCATCCGACAACCACCGCAGCACGCGCGGAGCCCCCCGAACCACGGTTTGACACCCCCACCGGCGCCGGTACACAATAGCCCATGCGCTGCGGCTGTACCGTTGGCGCAGCTACTGATCGCATTGAGCCGCGATAGGGCAGGTCGTTGATCTGCCTTTACCGTCTCGGTCCACGTGAACGTTATCGCCGTGTGAAGGTGACAGTGAAGGCAGGTGCATCACCTGCCCTACGCATCTCTGCGTTGCTGTTCGCCGCCCGAAAGCTGGGCCGGAAAGTGGTTCGCACGGTCATCCAGACCAACCAGCGCCAAAGCCTCAGTCGGGTCGAGCGCGTCACCGACGAGCTCCGTCGCGACCTGCACGTTCTCATACGCCGTGAGCGTCGGCACGAGGTTGTAGAACTGGAAGATGAAACCGACCTTCTCGCGCCGGAATTCTGTCAGGGCCTTGTCATCCGCCAGGTTCAAATCCCGGTCGCCATACCAGACGTGGCCGCTTGTGGAACGATCCATCCCACCGATCAGATTCAATAGCGTGCTCTTCCCCGAGCCGGACGGCCCGAGGATGACCACGAACTCGCCCGCCTCGATCGTCAGATCGACATCGACGAGCGCGGGCACCTCAACTTCCCCCATGCGGAACGTGCGGTTGGCGCCTTCGACCCGTACGAGCGAGGGGACTACGGTGCCGGCGCTGTTGCTCATACATATGTGCTCCGAGTGTTCCACCGCTGAGGCGAGATTCCCATCCCGTCCGCACTCTCGCAGGAATCCTTTGCGGTACTTTGCGGGAAAGGATGCCCGCTGCCAACGGGTGCGAGAGAGAGGTTTCTCGCCAGCCGCGTTCGCAACGCACGGCTCGCAGAGCAGTGGCACACGGCACAAACCCCGTGACTACGCATCGTCCCTTCGAACCGTCTCGATCGAAAACGCCGGGAGGCACACCGATACGTATTCGGCGCCGTCTTCACCGGGCGTCGAGTAGCGTACCCATTCGCCGGCCTGTGCGACGGCAGCCTGACCCGGGTCGACGTCGATCACACCGCCTCGGTGTTCGACGCGCAGCCTTCCCTTGAGGACCAGCGTGTACTCGGTGAACTCCGGCGTTTGGCCGGGCTCGATCCACCCTCCAGGGCTCCGCATGTGGGCTATGCTGACCTCTTCGTGGCCGGAGTTGACCCGTCCGATGTATTCGTCGATCAGCTTGGGCTTGTTGCCTGCCGCTTCGACATGCGTGGGGGACGAGATTAGCCTGGGCATGATTCAAAACTCCCATCGTGAACGAAGACCTCACCGCGATCACCGGGCTACACACGCCAACCCGGCTTTCGAGCGTAGAACATCGCGCTCCAGACCTTGGCTGGGCGCCCCATGCCTTCAAACCTGGACTGTCGATTCGATCACCGAAGCGCACGGCGGACCCGCCACGGTATACCATCAGTCGTTGTGCACCCGGCGCAGAACGTAATCTCCCTTCCGTTCTCCCGCGTGAAGCTCCCATCCGTCCTTCAGTTCGAGCGTCCAGCCGTCACCTTTGACGGGCCGGGCGGTTGCGTCCTCCGGTGCCGTTACGCGCACTTCGGACCAGTTATTGTTCAGCAACGCGCCCTTCGCAACGGTCAGGATTCCCCAGGCGTCGCTGAGCGTCATCGTTGGATAAACCGTTCCAAGATCGTCGAGCGGGTGGAGGTTGCGTGGGTCGAATTCAATGTTCGTCTGACGGAGGGGTATGGCAAGCACGGGACCGTCAAAAAAGCGTTTGCGATACTCTGCCAGGCGCTTTCGGCGCGTGTTCTCGCGTTCCGTTTCGACAGCAATGAGCCGATCTGCGTCGTATGCTTTGGCACGTTTTTGCGCCTCGCGTCCAAGATCGGAAGGCAGCGAGATCGACAGAGCTTCCTGCAACAACCCTCCCAGGTCGTCGTCGGGGCTCAGCTCGCTGCGCCAGTCGGACCGTGCTCCATCCAGTAGAATTCCATACGCCGGACCGGACGCGTAGGCAAATGACCGGACGAAAGTCTCCACGCTCTCGGCGTCCTTGAGACCCTTGACCGAGCGGGCGACGATCGTCGCCTCCGAGTCGCCCGATAGCCGAACGCCCGTGTATTCAGCAAGCCCCTCGCCCGTCTCCAACGCCCGTTCCGCTCCCAAATGCTCCGGAAACAGCGATCTGCGATACGCCCGAAACGTCAATGCGTCCTCAATGGCACGCTGACGTTTGATCCCTGAATGTCGAAGTGCCGCCTGGAGGGCGCGCCACTCCAGTTGCAGCCAGATGCGGCCCTCACGCGTGTCGAGGTGACTGCTGGCGGGACCTGACCCGAACAAGCCAAGCTCACCCTGGACACGATGCCACAACTCGTGGGCCATCAGGCGCAACCGTTCGTGCCTGTCATTCGGGAGCGGCCACACGAGCATCGTCCATTTCACCCCCGCCCAGGACGTCGCAGTGTTGGCGATCATCTCTCGAGCCGGCAGCGTTCCCACGAAGACATCGTCCATTTTCTTGAGCTGCCCCTGACGGTCGGCCCGGTTCGCAACAACGGTGCGTGTCTCGCGGTCAACAAAGAGCATCGGTCCGTAAAGAGAGGTGCCCCACAGTTGCCCGGCATCCTTCTCGGAGAGGGTCCGCGCTTCCTGGAAGTACCGGTGGGCGAGTTTCAGGTCGATCGGCGCCTGATCGGCAATCGCGGGGTCCTGCAGCAGAATGGCCGTGGTAAACAATGCCAGACAGCGGAAAACCGGCGACTGAACAGCAGCCATCACGTGTCTCCTCATATAGTGCAGCGGATGACTGCACGTGCCTGTTCTTGCTGCTTACAAGTCTCCCAGGTTCGGCAGCGCCCACTGTGCGGACCATCAGCGTTATGCACCGCGATGATGCGCGGCAAAGTCCGCACAGGTCATCGAAGTACTCACTGCCCGCGGTAAGCGTCGTGGAGCTATCACCGGTCACAGACGCCGGCGGGGCAGAAGGCGATGGCGTTGCTTCGGCGCTGAGCGTCTCAGCCACCCACGCGGGCATCGGCGCAGTGACCGTGGACTGCGCCTCCGCGCCCGAGGCGTCTTGTGGACACTCAGAGACACGTGCGTCCGCGCGGGCCAAGCCCCGCCGCCCGACGCGCATCTGGCGAATCACGACATTCAGCGACGGACCCTCGACAAGCTCCATGGCGTAGAAGTGTGTTCCGTCGGATCCGCCCGTCGCGTAGATCGGAACGATGTTCGTGTGGTGCAGCTTAGCTGCTGCCTCCGCCTCCCGGCGGAAACGGATAATGGCCTTGGACGTCATTCCCATGCTGGTGCCAAGAACTTTCAGCGCCACCTTGCGGTTGAGTGATATCTGCCGGGCTTCGTAGACAATCCCCGTCCCCCCGCGACCGATCTCGCAACCGATCTCGAAGTCGCCCAGCTGCCCCCTCCGCCCTGGCTCGTTTGACCCGGTCATCGGAGCCGCTCCCTGTACCAACCATGCCCAGGAATCCGTGGCTTTCAGTCGCACTTCATCAGACGCGATACGCCGGTGCCAGACGGGATTCTACCTGTTCGAGACCGAGACCGCGACTCGGCCACGGACGGCATCTCGTCATCCTTGCGTCGGCTGGAGCCGCTCGCGAACGGGATGAGGATCCTCGACCTGGGATGCGGGGCGGGAATGGATGCCATGATCGCTGCTCAGGCGGTCGGTTCGAGCGGCAAAGTCATCGGCATTGATATGACCGACGAAATGGTCAACAAAGCTCGTCAGGCTTGCGCCGAGGGCGGGCTTGCCAACGTCGAGATCAAGAAGGGTATGGCTCACGCTCTCGATGTGGATGACGAATCCGTCGATGTCGTCGCCTCCAACGGCGTCATCAACCTTTGCCCGGATAAGGAACAGGTCGTTGGTGAGCTGTACCGAGTGCTCAAGCCCGGCGGACGGTTGCAGGTGGCCGACATGTCGCTCGTGGACGGCGTGAACCCCGAGTTGCTGGAGCGGGTCGGCGAGTGGTCGGACTGAGTCTGCGGCGCGATTCCAGGAAGGTCTTTCCTGGCCATGTTGAGTGCCACCGGTTTTATCGACGCCCGCATCGTGGGCACCACCGGTTACCATACCTCACCGTATACCGAAGGGACCTTGTTCTCTGCGCGCAAGGGTCCATAACCCGATTGCTTGTACTGAGTGCCGCATGGCCGGCACGATTTATCCAGGAGCGAAGAACAGGTGACGACATCTTGCCGATCATGGTGGCGCAATTGTGCCCTGGAAGCGGACTCGGAGATCTTGGCTATCGAT
>SDBU01010697.1_pt1 | contig 10145 bp, 9 predicted proteins | sample 2277071 | NCBI WGS metagenome assembly SDBU01 (sample SAMN10397929, study PRJNA504765) | marine sediment metagenome | isolation source: marine sediment core GS08_GC12, 126 cmbsf | place: Arctic Ocean: Gakkel Ridge, Loki's castle | collected 2008 | reverse complement strand
TATCGAGACTGCTGTGATAATAAGAGGGCTCAGTTCGGCTTTCATAATCGACCTCTCAAAAAAACTGATAGTAAAACAAGAGAGTTGCGCATAAAAATAGCAATTTTGTACTACCAAGTCAAAGGGAAAATCAGTTAATTTTTTTACCGAAAGCCCGCCGGCCTGCCTCAGACACTGATAATAGCAACCTCCAATATGAATTTTGCAGCTGCGGTTGCCGAAAGAGCCATTCTTCTCGACAACGGTCGTATAATCGCCGACGGCCACAGCCATAAAATAATGTGGGATTCAAAACTGATGACTGAGCACGGCCTGGAAGTGCCAAGCCTCGCTTATAAGTCGTAATGATTTGACTCGACCCCGCTTCGCCCCTGCTCTTGTCTTCGACAAGAAGACGCTGGGGCTACGCAGGGCAAGCACGCTCAGGACAAGTTACACGGATTTGGATTTTGATATTTTAACCCGGATTTGCCGAAAGCGAAAAGGTACTACATAGTATCTGTATTGTTCGGTTTACGCTTTAGGATGAGTTAAAAGCTCAAGTTTTTGCTCTTGAGTCATCTTGTCCCGATGTACGTGACAGTAAGCCTCATGGTTGTAGATACTCAGGATACGCTCGCAGTTCGGAAACATGCACTTCCTCTCTTCAGCCGAAGTCTTTAATGGTTTTCTCATCGTTACTCCTTTAAGGTTGAGCACCAAACAAAAAAGGCCACAAAGGTTAGTTGTCTTCCTCTGCGGCCTAAAGATTTTCTAATCTTTTGTGTTGTATTGCTTATACCACATTATTGGGCTTTGTCAAACAATCTCTTTATTGCAACTGGGAGGCGCCTCCAGATTTGCCGGGTAAATCCTAAATGCTGCACGCTAAACGCTGTACGCTGTTTCAATGTTGACATTTTATTTCCAGTAAACTAAAATCTTAACAAAAAGTCCGCCAAATGAGTGGCGGATAAATGTTGTATGGCTCTGCCACAGGTATTATTATGTTGGGCCAGCGAACTCAATAGGAACGAAGGGAGCGAGTAACGGAGCAATATGTCGTTTAAGTCAGAAACGTACCTTGTACTGATCGCCTCACCATCTGACCTAGCGGAAGAGCGGCAAGCCGCAACGGAAGCTGTCAACGATTGGAACGCCCAGCACGCTGTCGCCGAGTCGGTAGTCTTGCTGCCAATCAAGTGGGAAACACATGCTACTCCGCAGTCGGGTGTGAGGCCGCAGAAAGCAATCTACAACCAACTCGTCCGTGGGTGCGACATCTTGGTGGGGATGTTTTGGACCAAGATCGGCACCAGCACCGGTGCCGCTGAGTCGGGCACCGTGGAGGAGATCAACCAGTTCGTGTCTGCCGGGAAGCCAGCGTTGCTGTACTTCTCCAGCCGCCCTATCGACCCGAACAAAATCGACCTGAAGCAGCACAAGAAGCTGAAAACCTTCAAAAATGCCACTTACAAGAAGGCGCTAACGGGCGGCTTCAGCGGGGTCGATGAACTGCGGCAGACGCTTCTCCGCGATTTGATTCGGCAAGTTCGGGAACTTAAAGCGAGCAGGCCACCGAGTCGCCGTGGAAAACTGGACCAAGCATTCAAGATCACTGAACTGATTTGCATCCAGCGGCGGCACAAGATCACACCCGAGGAATACCAGAGGTACCGCGACGAAGTTCTCGGACTGAGGCCACGTTCGAGTGTCATGACCACAGACCCGGTGCAGCCAGGAGAAGTCGGGCCGAACGGCTACAAAGTCGGGTACACCAAGGAAGGGGACAAGGTGGAATGGATACCAGACGATGAGCATCCAGGCGAAGAGTGGCCAATTCTGCTCCGGCGCAACGACAAGGCGATCCTTGCGGCTCAAAACGAATTCTGGGAGAAGGTGTGGTGGAACCGTCACCAAATCTGGCTCTACAGGATCAAGACCGGGGAAGAGCCCTTGACCGAGAAGCAGAAGCCCATTTTAGAGCAAGCCAAGAGAGCAGCCCGACGGATCGAGCGGAAGTACGGCAAGAAAAATCTTGGCTGTGATGACTTCGAGTGGGGCCTACTGAGCGGCAAGTTATCCGCACTTGCTTGGGTGATGGGTGCCGAGTGGGAAGAGTCGCTGGATACTTAAAACTAGGGATAGCCACGAATGGCGGTTTCTTAAGTAGCTTATTGCCGGGCTTCAAGCCAAATACTTTTGGATTCGACACGCTCACCACAGGGTTGATATTAGCATAATGGCAGGATAAAATCAGTGGAAACCCTGCTATATATTATTATGTTAGGCATTATCAATGAATCCACATTTTGCGGAAGTGACTGAGAAACTTGAACCATCATTCCAACGCTTGCTTGCAATGGAACCGTTTACACCTGTCTCACTTCCAAAGAAAATGCCAAGAGAAGGCGTCTATCTGTTCTCCGAAGATAAAGACCATCTGTATGTGGGAAGAAGCAAAGATATTCGCAAACGAATTGCTCGTCATTGTCGTCCTGGCGCGACCCACAGGATGGCTGCTTTTGCTTTTCGACTTGCCCGTGAGGCTACGGGTTATTTGGATGCCTCATATAAGAAGGAAGGCTCGAGAAGTAAACTAATACAGGAACCTGACTTTCGCGCCGCTTTTGATCAGGCCAAAGCTCGTATTCGAGAGATGGATGTGAGATTTGTTGAGGAAGCTGACCCTGTCCTCCAAGCTCTGCTTGAGATATATGTTGCAGTTAGTCTCCGGACTCCATACAACGATTTCCGTACTCACTAATTACAGATGCTTTGCGCCCCCTCTTACGCTTGCTTTCTCCCGAAATTTGCTTGTGCTGCCGGAGGCCGCAGCAGCAAAAACCTTTACTTACCTCTAAGTTTTTTCAGTTAATAAAAAAATCAGTGCAATCTGTGATTAAATTTTCTTTCCCTGTCCGCTGCACGCTGTACGCTGTACGCTACCCGCTATCCGTATTTCAACCAAAAGCACAAGGGGGTGAGAGCAAAAATCTCGTAGCGCAGCGCAGACCTCGGCGGAGCCGTAGGCGAAGACGGGCCCACCTTCGCCAGCCCCACGAGCCACAAGCCACGTGCTATACTTTCAATCAAAAGCGTGGGTACCTGCACACCAAAAACGGCTAATTTGAAAATTTTTTTATCTCTTTTCATATAAGTATTTACTTGCTTTTAGCCTACGAAAAACCCGCGTTTTTCGACCAAATGCGCAAGTTCGCCCTACTAAGGGGGTCGCGTTCTTTTCGAACCGCCCCTTAGGGCCAGCCGGCCCGAGTCAAAAATAATCGTTCGTTAACGACTAAATACTAAAGACCAACGACTAAGGACTAATTATGGCATCCGAAGCTCAAATCCTCGCCAACCAGCGTAACGCACAAAAATCGACAGGCCCACGCACCAGCGAAGGCAAGGCCGCCGTCTCACAGAACCCCGTCAAACACGGCCTCTTGGCCCGCCACGACGTAATCAGCTCAGAAAGCCAGGCCGACTTCGACCTCTACCGCGACCAAATCCTCGCCGAGCTAACACCCGCAAGCCCTATGGAATCTATGCTCGCAGAACGCATTGTCAGCCTCTCCTGGCGGCTAAAACGCGCTAGACGCATACAGAACCAGACCATCGACGCCCTGAACGCACCTAATACCTCCAACCCACTAACTAAACTCACCCAATCCCTGCTTTACAAAGGCCAGGACCAGCCGCAGGAGGATCCCAATCTGGCTCTCGGCCGGTTGGCAATAAAGGACTTCTCAAATGGAAGGGTCCTCGACCGGCTACTAATGTATGAACGACGAATGGAGAACAGCCTCTACAAAACGCTCCTCGAGTTTCAAAGACTAAATCTCATCAGAAAACTGAATCCCGAAGGTGAAATGCCATTTAACCAATTAACTAGTTAGCTAATCAATCAATTATGACCTTTTATGCAAAACAAACCCAATTTCCGAAATGTCCAAATGGCTGTAAACTTAGTAAAGACAATGGCTAATAACAACGAACAACGAGCTATGAACTATTCAAAACAAACCCAATCAAACCCAACCTGTAGTGAGCTTGCCCTACTCCAACAAAATCTAATATTACCCCACAATTTTCAAGCCTTCTGTCGCAATAAAGAGATTGTTTGACAAAGCCCCACAATATGGTATAAATAATAAAACACAAAAGATTAGAAAATCTTTAGGCCGCAGAGGAAGACAACTAAACTTTACAGCCTTTTTGTTTGGCGATTTGCCTATAGGAGTAACGATGGGAAAAATACTAAAGACTTCGGCTGAGGGCAGGAAATGTATGTTTCCGCACTGCACATGTATCTTGAGTATCTATAACCATGAAATATACTGTCATGTACATCGCGACCAGATGGCTGAGAGGCAAAAACTTAAGACTGCATATCGTCATTTTGTAGGAACCAAATAATATCGATATTATGCAGCACCATTTCGCACTAAACGCCGGGCAGATTAATCGATAGTTTTTCTACCGCTTACTTACGTGCGCGGCTCTGTAACCCACGCAATAAATTGTGGGGCTAAATATAAAAGAAGAATTAATCTTTGCTCGTTACGTAAATTACCTGCTCTGCGAGCAGATTAGGTGCGAATTTTGCCAGGCCAAGACGTGTTTTTCCCAACGGAATTTTCTTTTCTACTTTGACAGACAAATCTTCGCAGAACCGGTCGAAATCCTTCAGCGAGAGAAAATGTATGTTTGGAGAATCGTGCCAGCTAAACGGCAGCTGCCTGGTGACGGGGGCCTTGCCGAGAAAGAACAATTGTGCTCTGGACCGCCAGTGCGCAAAGTTGGGAAAGCTGACAATCACTTTTTTGCCGACACGCAGCAGCTCGGTAAAAACCTTTTTGGGATTTTTCAACGTTTGTACTGTTTGCGACAGTATCACATAATCGAAGCTTTTATCTGCGTGATTTTCCAGGCCGTGTTCGACATCATGCTGGATTATGGACAGTCCCCTGTTTACGCAACTCAGGACGAGGTCCTGGTCAAGCTCGATACCTTCGGCCTTTATGTTCTTGTCCGCAGTAAGATTGGCTAATAATTGGCCGTCTCCGCAGCCGATATCCAGAACCCTGCTGTTCGGCTCTATCAGTGCTTCTATCAGCTCGTAGTCTACACGTGCCCTGTGTGCCTGCCCGGCTACGACTCGGGTCTTCGCCGAGGCGAGCTCAAACCGGCTGGTCGAATCCTTCTTTGTGATTGCATCCGGAGAATATTGCTGTCTTATGCCGGGCTGATGTGTGGCGTCAAGAAAGCCGCCGATAAACGCGCCGAGTGTTTCCGGCTCTAATAAGAAGGCGTCGTGGCCGTATGGCGAGGCGACGTCGCAATAGCTGACGTCTTTGCCGCCGGCGACTAACGCATTGACTATGTCCCTGGACTGCTCAGGCGTAAAGAGCCAGTCACTTGCGAAGCTGATTATCAAGAATCTGCATTTGGTATTTGCAAAGGCTTCGTTTAGAGAACCGTAATCTTTTTTCAGGTCAAAATAGTCTGCTGCCTTGGTTATATAAAGATAACTGTTGGCATCGAACCTTTCCACAAAGGCCTGGCCCTGGTAATCAAGGTAGGTCTCGACGGCAAATTCAGAGTCAAAATCGTAACTATACTTGTCGGCACCTCGCAGTTTTCGCCCGAATTTTTCACGCATTCCCTGCTCAGACAGATATGTTATATGACCAATCATCCGTGCTATGCTCAGACCTCTGTCGGGGCCCTGCTTACCGTGATATTGGCCGTCGGAGAAATTCGCATCCGCCAATATCGCGTTTCGACCTACGGTGTCAAAAGCAATCGACTGAGCGCCGAGATGAGTTGTAGTTGCGATTGCTACAGCAGCCTTAACAAAGTCGGGATATCGAATCGCCCAGTCCAGCACCTGCATTCCGCCGATTGAGCCGCCAATCACCACTAAAAGTTTTTTTATCCCAAGCTTATCCAGCAACAGCTTCTGGACCCTGACCATATCAGCGATAGTTATAATTGGAAAGTCCAGGCCATAGGGTTTGCCTGTCTGCGGATTTATCGAAGACGGTCCCGTGGTTCCGCTGCAGCCGCCGAGAAAGTTCGAGCAAATAACGAAATACTTATTCGTGTCAATACCTTTGGCAGGCCCAACCATAACGTCCCACCAGCCGGGCTTTTTGTCGTCGGGCCTGTTTCGGCCGGCGACGTGAGCATTGCCGCTAAGCGCATGACAAATCAAAACGGCATTGTCCTGTGCGTTATTAAGTCTCCCGTACGTCTCGTAGGCCACGTCGATGGGGGCCAATGTCTTTCCGCACTCCAGCTCAAACGGCTCAGCCGACTCGACAATCCGTATGGTTTTTGTCTCCACAATACCAATCCCGTTAGAAATCTTGGCTTTTTTGCCAGTAGATTCTGGTCCTGTAGAATTTCTAACGGGACCAACTGAATTTTCTTTAATCTCTGCCATAGCAACAATTAAGTATATCAGAAAGGCTCTGCGTGTAAATACCGTAACCGCTATGCCGAGGCAAAACTCTTGACATTTCTGTTGGTTGGCATTACTTTTACACCAGATTTTCTGTAATGCTATGTCCCGACCGCTCTGTGTCGGGCCAAGGAGATTAGTTTTGCGGGTTTTGTCCGGTATACAGCCGACCGGCCGACTCCATATCGGCAACTTCTTCGGCGCAATGCGCCAGCATCTGGCGTTCCAAAACGAGCACGACTGCTTCTATTTCATCGCCGATTACCATGCTCTTACAAGCAATCCATCGCCGGCCGACGTTGCTCAGCACAGCCTCAGTGTCGCAATGGATTATATCGCGCTGGGGCTGAATCCCGAAAAAACCGTCTTCTGGCGACAATCCGATGTGCCGGAGGTCACCGAGCTTACATGGCTTCTTTCCTGCATTACCCCAATGGGCCTGCTGCAACGGTGCACAAGCTACAAGGACAAAGTCGCACAGGGTCTAAGCCCGAATCATGGCCTCTTTGCATATCCTGTTCTCCAGGCTGCCGATATCCTTATCTACGAAAGCGACATTGTCCCCGTCGGAGCCGACCAGAAACAGCACATTGAAGTCGCCCGTGACATCGCCATCCGATTCAATAATAGCTACGGCGAAATTTTTACCGTCCCGAGGGAATACATCATTGAATCCGTAGCGGTGGTGCCGGGCATCGACGGTCGAAAAATGAGTAAAACATATGGGAATACCATCGAGATATTTGAGCCGGAAAAAGACACCAAAAAAAAGATTATGCGAATTGTTACCGACTCCACACCCGTCGAAAAGCCCAAAGACCCGGATAAGTGCAACGTTTTCGCACTTTTGAAGCTTGTTGCCTCACCGCAGGAGTTGACCGAGTGGGAGAACAGATACCGCAGCGGCGGGATGGGCTACAGCCAGGCAAAACAGCGCCTCGCTGAGCTGATGATTGAGTACTTCAAGCCGTTTCGACAAAAAAGAGCTGAGCTTGAAAATAATATCGACCATGTCAAAGAGACCCTCGCCAAAGGAGCAGCACGGGCAAAAGCGGTGGCTTCCAAAACGCTCGCCCGTGCGCGAAAGGCTGTGGGATTGGGAGTCTGATGGCGGCTGATTATCGGGTAAATCTTGAGATATTTGCCGGGCCGATGGACCTGCTGCTATATCTGGTCCGTAAAGAAGAGGTGGATATCTATGATATCCCCATCGCCAGAATAACCGACCAGTACATCCACTACATCGAGATGCTCAAGAGCCTTGACATTGATTTGGCGGGCGACTTTCTGGTGATGGCAGCGACGCTGATGCAAATAAAATCAGCTATGCTGCTGCCCAGAGCCGAACCCGACCAACTCCAGGCTGACGAGCTGGCCGACCCTCGTACAGAACTTATCCGCCAGCTTCTGGAATACAAGAAGTTCAAGGATGCCGCCAATTTGCTGAGCGACGCCGCTGAAGATGCGAGGCATCGTTTCCCCCGACCCAGCACCATCGTAGAGCAGCTTAAACCAAATGCCGAGCCCGCAGTTGATATCGAACAGGTCAGCATCTGGAACCTGCTGGAGGCCTTCGACTCAATTATGAAGGCTACCAGCCTAACTACTGATATAAGTCATATTACCGATGATACCCCCATCGACTTGTATCAGATAGAAGTTTTGCACCGTCTGCAAAGCGAAGGTGCGATGAGGTTTGAACGAATCTTCGAATCCAGCGCAAATCGCGAGGTAATGATCGGGCTGTTTTTGGCGCTTCTTGAACTTGTCCGGGAAAAACTGGCAGCAGTTGAGCAGTCGGGGCATCCTGAGCAGCTTTATCTGCGGTCATTGACCGATGAGCCGGCTGAACAGGCCGTCCAAAAGGCAATCATTGCCGCTGCTGAAGCCGATAATGAGCAGATTGGACTAACCCAGCAGCAGGATCAGCCACCTGTTCCAATTGCCGAGCTGCCGCCCGAGAAAAAACCAAAACTTTCGCCCCAGGAGCGGGAAAAACAAGAAATAGAATCCGCCGAAGGCAATAAACAGGAAAATATAAATTCGGGTTTGACATAGCTGGGTTTCATAGATAGAATGCCTTTGCTTTTCGGATGCTGCTTTGGAAAGGTAAGGATAATGGCTGGTAATGTAGTTGAGCTGGGTGACGCTTCTTTTGACGAGGTTGTTCACAACTCCGATACACCTGTGCTCGTTGATTTTTGGGCACCGTGGTGTGGGCCCTGCAAGATGCTGGCGCCTATTATTGAGGAAATTGCAGATGAATACGCAGGCAAAGCCAAAGTCTGCAGGCTCAATACCGACGAAGCCCGCGACAGCGCTATTGAGTTCGGCATAAGCGCGATACCAACAACTATCCTGTTCAAAGACGGCCAGGTGCACAAAAAATGGGTCGGCTTAACCAGCAAAAAGGACCTCACCGCCGCCCTCAACGAACTGTTCTGACCACCAGCTTAATTTCGGGTAATTAACCGCTGTATCGTTCTACCAGCCCCCTGGTTGAAGCAGGTCACTGACGGGTTCTTTCCACCAGTTTGGGTCTCTGAAATAGTGCTTTAGCATCATAGCGGCCGTAACGCCGTCGGCAACGGCTGTTGCCAACTGCATAGCTGCGCCTATCCTGCAGTCGCCCGCCACGAACACACCCGGAACGCTTGTTCGAAGGTACCCGCAGTCGCACTTGATGAATCCCTTGTCGGTCAACTCTACGAAACCCTTCAGGAAGTCGGTATTTGGTACCATCCCAATAAATATAAATATCCCATCGCAGGGATAATCCTGCTCTTCGTTGGTTTTAACGTTTTTGAGTGTAATGGACTCAACTTTGTCTTTGCCCTTTATGGCAGTTGCCACGGTGCTGTATTTTACGGTCAGGTTTGAATTCTGCTCATCGACTTTTTTCAAAAGCTCCTCGACCACCACTTTGGTCGCTCTGAATTCATCCCTGCGGTGTATAAGCGTGACTTTGTCGGCATATTTTGCCAGGTGCAGCGTCTCTTCGAGAGCGGTATTACCGCCGCCGACGGAGACAACCTGTTTGCCCTTAAAAAACGGCGCATCGCAGGTTCCACAGTAGCTGACGCCGGCACCGGCACTGCGGAATTCTTCTTCGCCGGGAACACCAAGTTTTCGGTAGCTGCTTCCAGGTGCGAGAATGACAGCTCTTGCGATATACCGCTCTGCATCGCAGAAGATAGCGATACTGCCGTCGCGGCATTTCTGAAGTTTTGTGACTTCGGAGCTGGTTTTTATTTCCGCGCCGAAACTCCCGACCTGCTTTCGCATTGTTTCAATCAGGCCCGGCCCGTCAATTCGTTCAATACCGGGGTAGTTTTCGATTTTGTCCGTGGTGCTGATTTGGCCGCCGGGCAGGAATTTCTCAAGTATTAACGTTTTGAGCCTGTCACGGGAAGTATAAAGGCCCGCCCCAAGACCAGCGGGCCCGGCACCGACCACAATGCAGTCATAGCTCTCGGACATAATACGAACTCCTTTTCAAGGTTTGAATCTGAAATTTCCCCGATAGCATAATCCCGCCGGGGCGCCAAGCCCATTTTTTTTATATGTTTGCCCTTGACGACCAGGCATTTTAATTGATAATTGCCTTCAAGTCACTAAATCGATTTTGCGTTGAAAGGAGACCATTATGGCAAGGACAATTTTGACCGTAGTGCTTATAGTTTTCCTGAACGTG
>SDBU01010696.1_pt1 | contig 10147 bp, 13 predicted proteins | sample 2277071 | NCBI WGS metagenome assembly SDBU01 (sample SAMN10397929, study PRJNA504765) | marine sediment metagenome | isolation source: marine sediment core GS08_GC12, 126 cmbsf | place: Arctic Ocean: Gakkel Ridge, Loki's castle | collected 2008 | reverse complement strand
GTTATTCGGGCTTTAATACTGTCAAGGGCAGTTTCTAGGTTATAGAGGATAAAGGCTTGCAGGGTATCCTTAGGATTTAATATCCCAAGACTAAAAAAAGAATTAAAGCTAGCCATGTACTGTCTTTTGGTGTGAGGAGAAAGAGTGTCAAGAAAAGACTCCATCGCTTGCATCATTGAAATATTTGAAAGCGTTTGCCATACATTTTCTTTTTGTAGAAACTTCGCTTGATCATATGTAAAATTATCTTTTGAAATTAGATGCTGTTCCATAATAAAAACTCCTGTAATGATAAGTGGGGTTATCATAACAATTTCACAATTATTATAAAAGCAAAAAAGAAAGACCCTTTTCATTGTTGGTAAATCATTTTTTTGTTATAGAGGGGGAGGGAGTTAAAACAACTAAAAAGGAAGATTGGATGCCATCTACATGCTATGAACTTTTCGATGAGCTTATCGAAGACTTAATTCTTTTAAAAATAAATTATCAAAAAATAAAAGATATGCTAAAAGATCACGAAAATAATTTCAGCCCTTTAGGCAAACCATACGCAAATTTAATAACATCAACAGCTCATATTGCAACTGGTATTTATAAACGCATATATAATGGCATTCGCTTGCCCATTAGATTGGTAATTAATAGATACGAAGCTACAAAGCTATTGCCCGAATCACCAAAATTTTGGCACGATTTTCATGTAATCGAAGCTTTGTGTTTATCATTAAAGCAAGATAAACAATTTCCTTTTAATAAATCTAATGAAAATATCGGAGAAAAATAATGCCAGCACCCAAAGGACATGAACCTTATCCCGATAAAGAAGGGAACTTATTAGGCGGAAGACCTGAAAAATACTCTAATGAATTTATAGAAACTGAATCAGAAGCTTTCTATAAATGGATGGAAAAACCAGAAAATATTTACTTCAAAAGTTTTGCAATAGAAAGAGGATATTCACCGAAATATCTAGTCGAATTTGCCAAAACAAATAAAAGGTTTTCTGAATGTTTAGTTTATGCACATGAATGGCAAGAACAAAAGCTAGCTAATTACGGACTTTTTAATAAGACAAATTCAAGCATTACTAAATTTGTTTTGCAAAATTGCCATGGTTGGGCGGAAAAATCTCAAGTGTCGGGAGACGCGAATAACCCACTCTCATTTGTGTTGAATACGATAGATGGAACAACGAAAGACTTAATTGATGAACCAGATACAGATAGCGACTGATAAATTAAAAGATAGATTATGGAGACTTAACAATCTCTACTACATCATTGATAAAAAGGGCAACAAAGTTCAATTCAAACTCAATTGGGCTCAACAAGAACTATATGACAATATCTGGTATTGCAATATTGTTTTAAAGGCTAGACAATTGGGAATGTCTACTTTTATCGTAACTCTTTTTCTAGATGCTTGCCTTTTTAATAGCAACATTCATGTAGGTATAATCGCTCATACAAGAGAATCGGCAGAAATGCTATTCGAAAAGGCTAAATTCTCTTATGACAATTTGCCTGAAGATTTAAAGAAATTAAGGCAAGTATCGGCCGATAATGTCAGAGAATTTCAATTTAATAATGGTTCAAAGTTTAGAGTAGGAACGTCTCTACGAGGAGAAACATTTCAATATCTCCACATTTCAGAATTTGGCAAGATTTGCGCTAAATATCCCGACAAAGCAAGAGAGATTATCACTGGCAGTTTAAATACCATCGAACAAGGGCAATACATTATCATAGAATCAACTGCCGAAGGGAGGGAGGGGTATTTTTACGACTTATGTCAAAAAGCCCAAGAAACATGCTTAAAAGGGCGAAATTTAACGTCTCTAGATTATAAGTTTCATTTCTTTCCTTGGTGGAGAAATAAAACATATAAACTTGATCATCAAATAGAAATAACATCTGAACTTAATGAATATTTTTCATCACTTCAACTCAAGGGAATAAATTTATCTCATGAGCAAAAAAATTGGTATGCTATTAAAAAAACAATTCAAAAAGACGATATGTTACGTGAATTTCCTTCAACGCCTGAAGAGGCTTTCTTTGCATCATCAGAAAGTAGTTATTACGCTAAAGAGATTGTAAAAGCCAAACAAGAAGGAAGAATAACCAATGTTTCTCATGATATCTATTTAGATTGTTACACGTCTTGGGATTTAGGCATCGGCGATTCGAGCGCTATCTGGATTTTTCAAGTAATAAAACAAGAAATTCATTTAATTGATTACATTGAAGATTCAGGAAAGCCTTTAACTCATTACATCAAACTTTTAAAAGACCTGCCATATACTTTCGAAAAGCATTTTGTGCCTCATGATGCAGGAGCAAGAGAATTATCTTCTGGCCTATCTAGAGCTGAAGTAGCTCGAAATCTAGGAATGAATTTTACTATAGCACCAAGGCTTAGTGTTCAAGAGGGAATAGATGCAGTTAAAAATATTTTATCACGTTGTTGGTTTGATGAAAAAAAATGTAATAAAGGTTTAATTGCATTAGAGAGCTATAAAAAAAGATGGAATAAATCTTTAGGCTGTTGGGATGAAAAACCGCTTCATGATAATGCATCTCATGGGGCAGATGCTTTTAGAATGCTGGCAATATCTATCAAGCAAACATCTAAAGGAATGACAAAAGAAGAATTAATTAAACTAAGACATAAAGCAGGAACGTACGTATGAGCGCATTAAGAACTCAAAATTCAACGATCTTTGATTTCATGAAAGACACCTCATTAAATAGAAAACAATTGAAAAATAGGCCGTTTCTGAACGAATCGAATCAATTGGTATTTGATGAATATATTGAACCTCAGTTTAACTGGGCTTGGAATAATTGGAATGAAACAAAATCAGAAACATTTTTAGATTTAGTTTTATTTTGGTTGCGACAATATTTTGAATTAACCAATGTGAATGAATATAAAAGTTAATCCAATAAAAAATAGAGTGTTTCTATCTATTATGCGCAACCATACTTGGTTTAACAATCATGTGACCTGTCCCAGAACTAGCAGGCTTCACAGATATATTCACATTCTGACCAAGGGCATTAAGAAAAGAAAAAAGTTTTTCTAAAGAAAACCCTTTTAATTTTCCGCTTAATAAAAGAGAGACTTTGGGTTGAGTTATTTTTAAAAGTGTTGCCACTTTAGCTTGTGATAGTTTTTTCTTTTTAATCAGCCCACAAATCTGACTCGCTATTTCAGCTTTAGCCAAACGTTCTTCAGCATCAGGCAAGCCAAGATCTTGGAAAACATTGCCAGAGCTTTTTTCTTTTTTTGTATTCACTTTCTTACCTGTTATTTTAAATTTATTACTTCTTTTAATCGCTGCTTTACAAGATTAATTTCTTGCATTGGAGTTTTAATACCTTTCTTAGATTTTTTCTGAAAAGCATGCAATACATATACAACATTTTTTACTGCTGTAGTATAAACCACTCTATAAGTTCCGTTTCTACTTCTTTCGACTATTTCAGTAGCTTTGATTCCTTTGAGAGGTTTGGCGTGTATATGTTTATCTCCTTTTTGAGCCTCAAGCAACGCAAATCCGATCGAATCTTGAACGTCCTCTGGAAATTTTTTAATATCTTTTTTGCTAGAGCCTATCCACTCAAGAGACTTCATTTATCTTCCCTTTTAATCTATACTGATTATACCAAAAGTGGAATAAACATGCAATATCAAGAAATTATTTGAAACAGAAAGCCTGTGTTAATAGACCTTAATCGCAAGTAAAGAAAGGGATAATGAATAGTTCTATCTCTATCGGCTCTTTTCTTAAAGGGTGAATGGCGTCCCCGTAGCCTAAAGCGGAGGGGGTAAGCCAGAGGGCTTGCCCTTCTTCTTCTTTTTAAAAAATTAGAGACAACGAAATATAATGAAGTTGTCTTTAATGTTCATTAATGTCTTAATGACTTAATGACTTAATCGGGGTTTTTTCATAGAGCGAAACCTAACTCGTTGCCCTAATTACCCTAACTCGTTGCCCTAATTACCCTAACTCGTTGCCCTAATTACCCTAACTCGTTGCCCTAATTGCTTCTTTTTTTAATCGTGTGATCTTTTCCTTTGTTTTCTATGTTGGAGTGTCCGCCAATGATTTGTTTTTCTTGGAAGCGCTTCAGTTTCTTTTTAAGATCGCTTCTTGCCTTGCTCTTGTTTGATTTCGCTGTCTTTTGAAGATTAGCGGCTTCAATCAGATAGTCTTCGTCGAATGTATTTTTTTCTTTTTCACGTGTTTGAGCTTGTCTTGTTTGAAGAGTGAGGGCTAGCAATATGTCTTTCGGAGGTAGTTTTAGGGTGTTATTGTGTATAGCCGTAGCTAGTTGAGATGCTTTTTCGAATTCTTCGGGATTCAACACTCTAACTATCAAATTATTGGGGTATGAGTCTTCTTTATCACTTTCTATTCTTGCTCCGACGTCTACGAGTCTATGTTCTATGATAAGCTTTTTCGCTGGCGTCTGTTTGCCCTTTGTTTGCTTTTGGCTTCCCTTTTTTATATTCACTTCGACCGTTAGCTTGGTATTCTCTAACTTTCTAGTATTAGCCCAGAATTTCTGTCGTTCTTTCACAGAAAAAGATGACTTTCTGCTTGATTCGGCGTTGTGAGCCATCACTTCGGTGAGAAGAGCCGAGTAGTTAAATCTTCCTTTTTCGCCTCCTGCTTTCCAATATGCCGTAAAGACTTTTAAGCCCTCTCCGCTAATCCAAGCTTTATATTCCTCTAGGTATTTTCTGGCATCTTCTTCTGTCGAAGCCCTAAAGACATGAGAAAGGCCTATTGGCTTTTTGCTTTTCTTGAGGCTCGACTTGATTTCCCAAAGATCGTTAGATCCTAATAGCTTGTAGGCTCTTGCGTTTTTAAGTAAAGCTGGTAAGTGATAAATACTGTCCATTAAAGTTTTCGTAATTCCGAATTCGCTATTTGGATTAACGCTTTTAAATAGAGGCGTTTTTTTTGTTAATTCTTTTTGTGCTATTAATTTTCTTATTGCCCTGTTGAATTCGTGCGATTTTATTCGTGCCTCTTCTGGAGTCTCTTGCAGGTTAGTTGTTTTTTTGAAAACTTCTACTTGTTCTTTCGGAGAAGCTTTCGGGTTGTTTTTTTTCCATTCACCGAAAGATTCCATTTGCTTTTCTAAGGACGTTATATCTTCTTTAAGACTCTCTGCTTCACTGGTTGATATCAATCCGCTTTTTTGGAATTGCTCTATTTTTTTTAGGTTGTATTTCAAAACAAGCTGAGCTTCTTTCGTGTCTAGGCGGATCAGTTTGTCTTTTACAAAAGAATCTTTTGTATAAACAAGCTTTTCTAATCCGTCTTGGGTTGTGGCAGTTTGAATTAACATTTCACCTTGGTAAACTTCTTGATCTTCTTTCATTTCCACCTCTTAATATACTGATTTCAGTTCGGGTTTTTCTTCGAAAACAAATCCGTTAAATAAAAAAGCCTTCTCGGCGCAGAAAGTAGCTCCGAACTTTTGCTTTCTGCATGTCAATGTTACTACATTTTTGCCGTCTATCTTATCTTCGTGTAAATGTCCATGCTCACTATGGTTTTTTAATAATTCATGTGAATTATTGAGTACATCTAAGTTAATTGTGCATGCGTTGTAAATATCTTTTCCTTCTCGAGTGTCCCTCTTTTCGTTTACTTGCGATCCTGTAAATATAATTATTTCCTTTTCTATAGCTAGATTTTCTAGCCAATAAGCAATTTCTTTCATCTTCTCCCAGCCTTCCGACCTAGAGAGGGCAGGAAGTATTTGGAGATAATCTAAAAAAAGGACGATAGTTCTATCTTTATGCCTTTCTTTTAGCATGTCTATTAAAAGCGGAAGCGATTCTAATTGTTGTTTTTTCATTATCATTAGCCGATCGTTTTTGATTAAATCGTCATATAAATCTCTCGCTTTTTTGGTCTTGCTATCGGAGAGATACAAATAATTCCCTTGCCGTCTAACTTCACTCAAAAGCTCTGTCGGTGAGGTTCTATCAAATTTGATAGCTAGCTCTTTTTGAAGATCATAGGAAATTATGTTTATGAATTTCTCTTCCGTTCTAAGCATATGAGCTTCATAAGCTATATGAATACACAAAGGTTTTTGTTTTTTATTTTCTTTGTTAGTTAAAAAGCGGTAGCCGAGATTAGCCATGAAGCTTGATTTTCCGTGGTTAGACATTCCCTGAATAACAATGAAGTCTGTTTTTTGAAAAACAAGATGGTCATCTATGCTTTTAAATCCTGTTACGAGCCCTCCCTCGGAAATCAGCTCTTTATGATCCTTTATCACTGCGTCAAACGTTCGGCTTTTACATCTTTCTATTTCGTCTAGCAGATCTGTTTCTAAACTTTTATTTTCTTCTTTGTTGCTTGCCGTAGCTAAAAGTGATTCTATGGCTTGGCGTGCTTTTGCGGGGGATTCGGCTTTGAAATCGGGGGAGTTCACAAACTTTTCACACCCTTCTTTCAAAACCTTATCTTTTATTTCTTGTTCTAGCTGGTTGCCATTTTCCATTTTTATTAACTCCTTTTATTAATTTTTATAAGTAATGTTTTAGATCATTGAAATCTTTTATTTCGCTAAGCTCTTCTTCATTTAAGCCGAGCTTACGCCCGTAGTCTGTTGAGCTGAAATATTTCGTGTTATATTTAAAACCGTGCTTAAACAACTCTAGTTTTAAGCTCTTTATCACCGCTATGCCCGAAGAGTCCTCATCGGGACAGAGAATAAATTCTCTATCTTTATAGGGCTTCAATAACTCTATAGCCTCTTTTAAATTAGATCCTCCCGATAGCAAAGCAATACTATCGAGTCCATGTCTATTAAAATATAACGCCGTGATAACTCCTTCGCATAAGTGAATAGAGCCTTCTTCCGATAGTTTAGGAATGTATAAATCTGCTTTTGAAATTCCTGTTAAGTTACAAACTTTGGGTGGTGTCTTTTTTTCGGATAAATTGTCTTTGATCAATAACTCGGGTCTTGTTATCCCCTGCAAATAGACGATCCTGCCATTATGATAAAACGGAATGACGGCACAGCAACTCAAAATTGTACGGAATAAACCGCTTTTTTTAATTCGGTCTTCAGGAAACAACTCCCTCAACTTATTACAATAATAATACTTCTCTTGCGGGTCATCAGGATTTATAAGCTTCGGAATGTTCTTAATATTGTTTTTCTTTAAAACCTCGAGGCTTATCTTCCTATCGGCGAATAGATGGTGTTCGCTATTAGGAAAAGACAATAAACTAATAAACTGCTCATAGATATCAGAGTACTTTGCACCGCTTTCGCTAGAACTGCTTTTAGAGGGGCTAGAAGCTTTGCTTGAAGTGTAGCTGAATGGCTGGCCTGTCTTTTCGCTTAAAATGTATTCTACGGCTTCTGTGAAGGTAATGTTATTGATTTGCATTACAAGTTCTATAGTGTCGCCGTGAATTCCGCAAGTTGGCTTGAAGCATTGAAATTTATTGTTTTTAAAACCTAAGCTTGGGTTTTTATCTTCGTGATTAGGATTAAAGCAACGGCAAACATTACCTTTAACATCTAAACCTAAATAAATAGCTAAGTCTATTATCGGATAGTCTTTAGCTCTTTGTTTTGTTAATTCATCTATCAAAATCTAATACCGCTTTGGTGTCATAATGAAGTCATAATAACGTCAATTTCATTCACTTAATGGCTTTGCTTATAGCTTCTAAAATCCATTGATTGCGAGATACGTTACCAATCCGAGAGGCTCGGGCTTCGTCCACTTTTCTAATTAGCTTAGCTGGGATACGCAAAGTAAACCTTATTTCAGACGCAGACTCTAGCTCTTTTGTTTGGGCTTCGGCAGTTGTCGCTCCACCCTTATTTATAATGTCATCAATTGTTGATCGAGGTGTACTTTCTTTAGTTTCTTTTTTCTTAATAACCATAATGCCTCTTTGGTGTTATTCCAATGTCTTTTTGACACCATCTTGACTCTTTGCAAATAAAATATCATGTAGTCTTAGAACCTCGGCTATAGCTTTCTTATCTTTTATCTTAAGTTCGATAACGCTTAAGCCTTCAGCGGTTGCGTTAGAGAAGGACTTTCTTTGTCCTATAACACAAGATAAATGAACCAACTCTTTGCTTTCTTTTAAAATTTCCGAAGCTCCTTCATTGTCGCTACCTTGAGAATCGCCTCTATTTAAAACAGAAAAAGCTTTTAGCTTCGGATTCACGACTTTGATTTCGCTTATTAGACTAGAGACGTTGCCGAGAGTCCACACATCTAAAGATCGGGGCTGAAAGGGCGCTAAAAACAAGTCGGCAACAGTTAAAGCCGAGCGTTGAGACGTAGTATCTCGTCCTCCAGTATCTACGATAACAATATCGTAATCCTTAGCCATTTTAACTAATTGAGTTCGTACCGAAGCGCCGATTAAGTTAACGGTAGTCCAAGGGGTTGCGATTCCTAAAGACTCCCGATGTTCCGCCCAATCCGAAATAGACCGTTGTTCATCGGAATCAACAAGCAAAACTCTATTCCCTTTATTCGATAGAATGACGGCTAGGTTCGATGAAATCGTTGACTTTCCCGATCCTCCTTTAATTCCTCCGACAACTAATATTGGCATATATTACACCTCTCTTTATAGACACTCAAAAGACACCTAATTGGTGTCAATCTAATGTCTTTTAGGTTTGCTTAAACTCTTGCTTTTTCTCTCTCTTAAAATTAATTGCATAGCAAAGGCTACGCCATATCTAATGATTATCATGTAAATCGGAACGAAAACGATCCACCAGCTAATATTCTCAGATTGTAAAAACAAATAGCTACCCTTCGGAACTTCTGAAGGGGCTAACATAAGATATCGATCTCCCCAAGCACAAATACTCCAGTTTTTAGGCCACAGTTTAAATATTAATAAAATCGTTTGTAAAATCCACATAAGATCATAGCTCCGATGGTTTTGTTTTCTAATCTTGTAAATTTAATTCTCTTTGCTTTGGGTTCTTCTCTTTTTCTAAACTAGCGAAGAACTTTTCTAAAATGAAATTAACTGCTCCCGTTCGGGTTAATCGGTTATTCCATCTCCAGTCTTCAAGTGTTTCGAATAGTTGTTTATCAAAACTCATCGCATGCACTTTTGTTTTTACTTCATCTTTTTTATTTGCCATGCACACACCTCTTTAGTTCGGCAGAAAATATAAAAATATAAAAAGAAAGTCTTTGATGTCAAATTAAATTAAAAAACCACTTATAATTTCAAGGATAGATTGACGCCATAAATATGTCAGAATGGTGTCATTTCGGTGCTACGTTTGTATAAACAAAACGCTAATAAATTGTTACTTATATTAACGCAACTTCTTGTGTTATATTTTTTTCAATAGGCGTTTTATCATAATAAGCAACACATCCGCTTGTTACATGCCCAGAAACTTTCATGATCTGTTCGGTTGAGTAACCTTTATTTGTTAAAATAGTTATTGCAGTTGCTCTTAAGCTATGAGCAGATACTTTTTTGGATAGATTAGATTTTATTCCTGCTCTTACAAATGATCTAAATATATGTGGTTGGACTACCTTTTTACCTCGACTAGTTATAAAAATTAAATCTTCTTTTTTTCTATCGGCTACATATTCTTTCAGTTCTTTCATAAAATATTCAGGATAATGAATTATCGTAATCTGCTCTAATTCTCTTGATTTTGATTGCTTGAATGTAATCTTATTATTAGTCCAATCAATCTGAGTAATCTTAGCAGTTAACACTTCATCTAAACGTTTTGCTCCCTGTAAAATAGTCTTGGCAATCAGATAGTCTCTATAACTAATAGACTGCAATTCTTTTAAAAAGATATTTAATTCTTTCTCTGTGAGAGCTTCAGTAGTTGCTTTGCTTCGGATTTTCTTAAACGTAGAAGCCCCATTATCTTTGCTAGCAATCGCCTTTCTTATCATTCCTTGAGTTCTCCTAGCTAAAAAACCAGTGAAGCTTATAAAGGCAGCGCAACGAGCCTGTTTGGTTGCTTCTGAGCCTGTTATTCGGGCTTTAATACTGTCAAGGGCAGTTTCTAGGTTATAGAGGATAAAGGCTTGCAGGGTATCCTTAGGATTTAATATCCCAAGACTAAAAAAA
>SDBU01010695.1_pt1 | contig 10148 bp, 9 predicted proteins | sample 2277071 | NCBI WGS metagenome assembly SDBU01 (sample SAMN10397929, study PRJNA504765) | marine sediment metagenome | isolation source: marine sediment core GS08_GC12, 126 cmbsf | place: Arctic Ocean: Gakkel Ridge, Loki's castle | collected 2008 | reverse complement strand
AAGTCCTGCGGAAACGCAATGATATTGACATGACCACTGCAGAAAAGCGGGTATATTCAAGCATAAACTGCTTATAGACTTTATGGCATTGTCTATCCGCTTGGTTTCAAGGTTATCCCGCCAGATTCTTCTGAGTAGATGGACCCGAACCTCAAACATAAAGTACATTCCTGACGAGCTTCGCCGCGCGTTCATGCAAGACAATCATTCGGGATTTTCCCGCAATACAGGCTGCCACGTGCGAAGGGAGCCCGGCCTGATGAGCTGCGGAGCATCCCATTAGCTCTGCAGCTCATCAGGCCGGGCAGATACCGGATGTCCCGCTCAATCCCGAACTGCTGAGCTGGGCGCTGGAAAACCTGATCAAGAACGCCCTGCAGTCGGTTGATTCCAAGACAGGCCGGGTTAATGTCCGTACATCACTGCAACCACCGGGGAAATGTGTCGTGATAGAGGTCTGCGATAACGGACCTGGGATCCCGGCGGCCGCGGCGCGTAAGATTTTCCGAGCCGGGTTCACTACCAAAAAACGCGGCTGGGGCCTGGGTTTGACGCTGGTGAAACGTATAATTGAAGAATCGCACTTTGGCCGGGTTTCACTGAAAAAATCACGACCGGATGAAACAGTCTTTGAAATCCAGTTGCCGGTACAAACAGGTAAGTGAGGATCATTCATGGCAGGTCAGGCAGACAAGAAAAGAATCCTGTGGGTCGACGACGAGATTGACTCTCTGCAATCGCATATCGTATTTCTTCAGAACAAGGGCTTCGAGATTGTCAGCGCCATGTCCGGTGACGATGCCCTGGTTCTCATTGGCAAAGAGAACTTCGACCTGGTTCTGCTGGACGAGATGATGCCGGGCAAGGACGGTCTGACCACGCTGGAGGAAATCAAGGAAAAACGGCCGCACCTGCCGGTGGTTATGGTCACCAAGTCGGAAGAAGAGACCTTGATGGATGAAGCTATCGGGCAAAAGATATCCGATTACCTCGTCAAGCCGGTCAATCCCTCGCAGGTACTGCTGGTAATCAAGCGTCTTCTGCAGTCCCGCAAAATCATCGGCAATTCCTCGATGCGCCGCTACATTACTGAGATTAATCGCTTCAATCAAAAGCTGTATGGCGCCATGGCGGCCGAGGACTGGCATGAGGCCGCCCGGATTATTGCCTGGTGGAATCTGGAACTGGACGAGCAGGCCGATGTCGGTCTGGAACAAGCTCTCAATGGTACCCGTCGCGAGTGGAATACCGAGTTCACCAAGTACCTGCTGAACAATTACCAGGGCTGGCTGCATAACGACCAGCGGCCAGTGCTCTCGCCCGACGTGTTGGACAAATACGTGATCCCCCGCCTGAAACGGAAACAACGGGTGCTGCTGATCGTTGTCGACTGCATGCGTCTGGATCAGTGGATGCTGGTGGAACCGTTGCTGACAGACTACTACTCCATAGAAAGGGAATGCTATTTCTCGATACTGCCCAGCGCCACGCCGTTTGCCCGTAATGCTCTGTTTGCCGGTATGTTTCCCGATGAGATCCATCGCACCTACCCCGACAACTACAGCAGCGGGGACGAAGGCTCGCTCAACCGTCACGAAGATAAATTTCTGACCGACCAGTTGGCTCGCCATGGCGTACGCCTGGCACACCAACTCAGTTATGTCAAAATCAATGACAATACTGAAGGTGAAGCCATCGTCAAAAGAGCGGCCGATTTTTATGGCCGCCAACTGGTGACATTTGTATTCAATTTCCTGGATATCCTGTCCCACGGCCGCTCCAACAACGTCATCCTCAAGGAAATCGCCGGCACTGAGTCCGCTTTCCGCTCTCTTATGAAAAGCTGGTTTATACACTCGCCGTTGTTTTCCATATTGAAATTGTTCGCCGCCCGGGACTTCACCGTCATCGTAACATCCGATCACGGCTCGGTGCTGTGCCGACGCGGGACGATGGCACACGGCAAGCGGTCGACCTCGACCAACCTGCGTTACAAGTACGGTGATAACCTGAATTCGAACCCCAAAGAATCGGTCCTGATCAAGAAGCCGCAGGATTGGCGACTGCCGGCGTTTAAGCTGGCAACTACCTTCCTGATAGCCCGGGAAGACTTCTACTTCGTCTACCCCAACAATTACAACGAAATGGTGCGCCAGTTTCAGGATTCATTCCAGCACGGTGGTATTTCCCTGGAAGAAATGGTGGTACCGATCGCGGTGCTGACGCCACGGTAGAACAGTGTCCCTGAAACTGGACATAGTCTCTCATTCCGAGAAGCAGACTTTGACGCTGGCCACCCGGCTGGCACCGCACCTGCGCCGGCCGGACGTGGTCATCCTGTCGGGAGAGTTGGGTTCAGGCAAAACTTTGTTCGTACGTGGCCTGGCATTGGCACTGAAAATCGATGAACAACTGGTCCATTCACCGTCTTTTACGATGGTCAATGAATACCCCGGTCGGTATCCCCTGTTCCACTTTGATCTTTACCGGCTGACGGACCCATCCGAGCTGTATGAACTTGGCTGGGATGACTATCTTCAGCGGGAAGGATTGGTGGTGATCGAGTGGGGTGAGAAAGCCGGTGATCTGATACCGGATGTGTATTATCGCATCTGTTTCACTATCGTTGGAGAATACCGACGCCGAATATCTGTTTCCCTGGTACAGCCATGAGCAACATTCGCTTTCAGAACATCCTGGCAATCGATACTTCTTCCAGCTACCTGAGACTGGCGGTATCGTCCGGTGGTGACAGAATAGTTAAATTGAACGAACGGGTGGACCGATCACACGGCCGACTCATCGTCAGTAAAATCGGCGACCTGCTGCTCTCGGGAGAACTTAAGCCGGATGCTCTTCACGCTCTGGTAGTGTGCACCGGCCCCGGTTCATTCACCGGTCTGAGGATCGGGCTGGCGGCAGCAAAAGGAATGGCAGTAGCCCTGGATATTCCAATGGTCGGCATCAACTTGTTTCAGATGGCGGCTCATCGACTGCGCCATGAGGACCACAAAGTCCGGATCGTAATCGGACTGAATCGCGACGAGTGCCTGCTGGCTTCGGTTGACAAGGGATCATTTGATACCGCTGACATCAAGATTGTTGCTTATATTGAACTGATGACCGTTGTCGGTGAGGATCGCCTTTTAGGTATCGGGGTCACGCCGGATCTCGGCAAAATCGGCAGGACGGATCTGCTCGAGTACGATGCCGCGGACCTGCTCACCCTGGGCCAAAGCCGGCTGGCGGTTGGGGATTACGATGATCTGGCCGGCCTGGAGCCGCTGTACGTACAGAAGTCTCGCGCGGAGTTGCACTTTGAACAACGATCAAAGAAAAAATAAATCGGCGGTAATCATCAGGGATATGACAGTCGCCGACCTGCCGGCCATTGTGTCGCTGGAATTGAGCATTTTCACTGATCCCTGGCCGGGCTCGGCTTTTCAAGATCACCTTGATAATGCAGACTGCCGAGCCCTGGTGGCAGACCGGGACGGTAGCGTAATCGGTTATGCCTGCTGTTGTTATGGCGGCAACCAGGGTCACCTGACCAACATTGCCGTTAGCCCGGACAGCCGCAGAAAATCGGTTGCCACGCAACTCCTGAAGGCTATCTTATCCATCGTGAATGAGTGTGGCTGCGACCAATTGCTCCTGGAGGTGCGTCCCAGCAACGTCGCAGCTTGCGTGTTTTATCGGCGATTTGGTTTTGTCCGTCGGTACCGTCGGCGACAGTGGTATACTGATCCGGTCGAGGACGCGCTGGTGCTGGTGCGCCAGGTAGAACAAAGCGAGGAAATTCGGTAGCTATGGCGTGGTTTAGAAAGGCGAAATCCGGCCCGGCGGCACAGGAAAAGAGAAATATATCGGAGGGTCTGTGGACCAAGTGCCCTTCCTGCGGCGAAATCGTTTACAGCAAGAAGATGGAAGAGTTGTTGTGGGTCTGCCCCAACTGCCGGTATCATTTCCGTATTTCGACTCGCAAGTACATTGATCTGCTGCTGGATGACGGTCAACTGGAAGAGTACGATATCAAACTGGCTTCCAAAGATCCGCTCAAGTTCAAAGATTCCAAAAGGTATCCTGATCGAATCAAGGCAGCTCAGCAAAAAACCGGCACTATTGAAGGCGTTGTGGCCGGTATGGCGACAATTGCAGGTATGCCGGTATCCTTCACTATCATGAACTTCCAATTTATCGGGGGATCGATGGGTTCGGTAGTTGGTGAGAAGATTGCTCGGGCTATAGAGCGAGCCATCAAGCACGAAGTACCGCTGATTATCGTTTCCTGTTCCGGCGGCGCCCGCATGCAGGAGGGGATTCTGTCGCTGATGCAGATGGCCAAGACGTCGGCGCTGCTGGCCAGGCTGGATGATAAGCGACTACCGTATATCTCTATTTTAACCAACCCCACAACTGCCGGCGTAATGGCCTCCTATGCCTCGCTGGGTGATGTCATATTGGCCGAACCGAAAGCATTGCTCGGTTTTGCCGGACCGCGAGTCATACAGCAAACCATCGGCCAGAAGTTGCCCGAGGGTTTTCAATCTTCGGAGTTCTTCCTGGAAAAAGGATTCCTGGACAAGGTGGTGGAACGCCGGGATCTCCGTAATACTGTCGTCAGCCTGCTGAAGTTCATGCGGAGAAAGTGATGCCGAAGCATTCCTATGTTTCGGCTGAGAGGTTCATTCTCTCGCGGGAATTCTTTGGCATGAAGCTGGGGCTGGAGAATATCACCGCCTTTCTGAACTCGATCGGTTCGCCCCAGAACGGCTACCGCACAATTCATATCGCCGGCACCAACGGCAAGGGATCGGTGGCGGCAATGATGGAAGCGATCCTGCGCACGGCCGGTTACAAGACCGGCCTGTTCACCTCACCTCACCTGTGTGACCTGCGGGAACGGATACGGGTTTGCGGTCGTAAGATACCCCGACCATCAGTGGCGGCTTTCGTGGATCGCCACCGGTCTGAATTGACCCGCAGGAAACTATCGTTTTTCGAGGTAGTTACGGCGCTGGCGTTGTGTCATTTCCGTCGCACCGGAGTTGAGGTGGCGGTGATCGAAACCGGGCTGGGAGGTCGTCTTGACGCCACCAACGTGTTGCAGCCGGTGCTGACCGTCACTACCGACATCAGCCGCGACCACATGGAAATACTCGGTTCAACTCTTGAGAAGATCGCCCGGGAAAAGGCCGGCATTATCAAACAATCAGTGCCGCATCTGATCGGGCTGCTGCCGCGCGAAGCCCGGGAGATAGTTCGTGCTCAGTGCCGCCATCGCGGGGCGCCGTTTTTTCGCCTCAAGAAAAATGAGTTCAGTATCCACAAAACGACTATGCAACTTGATTTTCAATACAACGGCCTGTCTTTAAGACAGCTTGCCCCCAACCTCTACGGTCTGCACCAGTTGAGAAACTCGGCGCTGGTGCTCAAGGCGATTTCCATTCTGAACAATGATGGCCTGCCGGTGCCGGATGCGGCCGTGCCCGAGGGCTTGATGCGGACCCGGTGGCCGGGCCGGTTTCAAGTCGTCAAGAAACGCGGCCGACCGTTTCTGGTGTTCGATGTCTGCCACAACACCGCCGGCATAGCTGCCTTTGTGGAAGCTTTCCGGTCCCGGTTCCCCGGACGCAAAACCCACATCATCACCGGCTTTGTCAAACGCAAGGAACATCAGGCGATGTTTGATTTGCTTTCGGATGTCGCGGCAGAGTTTCTGGTGGTGCCGCTCAGAACAAGGCGCTCGGCAGACGCAAAAGAGCTCTTTACCGGCATCAATTGGCGCTCAGTTCCGACCCGGCGCTGTGGCTCGCTGGGGATAGCCTACCGGCGGCTCTTGAAAACCTGTTCCGGTGACGATATTATCACTGTTACCGGTTCTCATTTTTTGGTAGGTGAATTCTTCGAGAAATACAGGCTGGGATGAGCAACAGTAAGAAAACTAAGTCGGGATCGACCTCCGGGACTCCCCCAGCCTCACCGAAACCTGAGGCATTCGAACGTCATCTCACCAAACTGACCGAGACCAATCGCCAACTGAAGCGCAAGATATTTGATCTTTACACGATTTTTGAAATCAGTCGTAACTTCAATTCGGTTCTGGACTATCAGACACTACTGGACTCCTTTGTCCTGACCTGCCTGGCTCAGGTCGGCGCCGCCAAGGGTGCCGTTTTCCTTAAGGAGGACGGACAGTCGGATAGTTTCGTAATGGCCAGGGGCAAAGGGTCGGGCGCCATGCCGGGTCCGGCTCTGCAGTTCAAAACCGGTTCCAGGCTCCTGGACTACCTGACTCGGCTCAATCGACCGGTTACCACCGAAGAACTGGCGGGCGATCTGGCTGCCGGCAATGAACAGAAGATTCTCAAGATCTTTCAGCCGGGGCTGGTGGTGCCGCTGATTTATCAAACCCGCTTGAGTGGACTGCTGCTGGTATCAGATAAAATATCTGGTCGTCCGTTCCACGTTGACGATGTTGAATTTCTGTCGATCCTGGGTAATCAGATTGCGGTGGCCATTGAAAACGCTCGACTTTACGATGCTGAAAAGGCAGCCTCGACTCAACTGCGCGCTGCTCAGCAACAGTTACTCGATTCCGAGCGACTGGCGGCTCTCGGTGAAATGTCAGCCAAGGTCGCCCACGAAATCAACAACCCGCTGGGGATCATCAAGAACTACCTGCTTCTGATTCGGAGGTCTTTGCGGGAGAATGTCGAGGCTCGCAACTACACCGACGTCGTCAGCCAGGAAATCTCGCGGATCGCCCGAATTGTCAAAGAACTCATGCAGTTCCACCGCCCCGACGGTCTGCCACTGGAGCCTACTGATATGGCGACGGTTGTTGAAGAGGTCCTGGCGCTGATGTCGCAGAAGCTGGAAAAGAACGGGATTACCGTCGTGCGCCAAATCAACAACGACCTGCCGCCGGTACCGGCATCAGCCGAACACCTCAAACAGGTAGTTTTAAACCTGGTCATTAATGCCGCTGACGCCATGCCGGACGGCGGCACGCTGGAAGTCGGCCTTAAGACGGCCGGAGAACAACTCTCTGTTCGTTTTGCCGATACCGGCCCCGGGATTCCGGTGGAACTGATTCCTCATATCTTCGAGCCGTTTTTCACCACCAAGAAGTTCAGTGAAGGAACGGGCCTGGGTTTGTCCGTCTGCTACGGCATCATCCGGAGACATAAAGGATCGATATTATTTCACAACACCGACCGTGGTGGTTGTTTTGAGATTCTTCTGCCCATCCACAGTCAGAAACAGAGTCATGGGTAAAAGCAACGAGAAAATCATAATCATTGACGACGAGGAGCGGATGTGCGACTCGCTGATGACGTTGCTGCGCGATGACGGCTACCAGGTCCGGTCTTTTCAGAACCCGGTTACGGCGGTGGACGTCATCCGCAACGAAAAGGTCGACCTGGTTATCACCGATATCAAGATGCCGGAAATGGACGGGTTGGCAATCCTCAAAGTCGTCAAGGAGGTCGACGAAGATATACCGGTTATCCTGATGACCGGCTATGCCTCTCTGGACACGGCGGTGAAAGCGGTAGAACGCGGAGCTTACGACTACCTTATGAAACCGGTGGAGTTTACGCATCTGGAACTGGCTGTCCGGAGAGCACTTCAGAAACGCCGTTCCGACCTGGAGCGACTGCAGTTGATGGAGGAATTGAAGCTGTCGAACCTGATTCTGCATCGGCGCATCGGAGAGTTGAACGCCCTGTACGAAGCCGGCAAGTCGATCGGTTCGGCGGCCAATCTCAAGGACCTGCTGAGACAGATTGTGGCGCTGGCATCATCGGTTACCGAGGCGCAACTCGGTTCCATCATGCTGCTTGATGAACGCCGGCAATGCCTGACAATCGAAGCCGCTATCGGACTGGATCAGGCGGTCATCGACCGGACCCGTCTGCCGGTGGGGGAATCGATCGCCGGCCATGTAGCCCGGACCGGTCGGCCGCTGGTTATCGAGAACATCGAATCCGATGAGAACTTCCGTAGGATCAATCGCGAAAAATATCGTTCGGCCTCCCTGCTGTGCGCCCCACTGACGATCAAAAACAAAGTGATCGGCGTTATCAACATGGCCAACAAGCAGGGAGACGATTCCTTCACCAAAAACGACCTGCGGTTGCTGACGACCTTCGCGTCCCAGGCCGCGGTGGCTGTTGACGATGCTCACCAGTTTGAGAAGAATCGGCGACGCCTGGTTGAATTTGAGATTCTGCATGAAATTTCGGCGGAATTGCCGGATATCCAGTCGATGAACGAGTTCCGGCGCATCCTGGTAGACAAACTGCGACGGGTCTTCCCCATCGACTACGCGATCTGGTTCAACTGGGACAGCAACAGCAAGACATTGCTGCCCGGCAGTGCCACCGGCGCTACGGACATGCCGCTGACCGACAGTGGCGGTATTGACCTGCGTCGGATAAACCGGGACAGCATCACCCTGGAACCGGTCGATCTGAGACAACTGAACCTGAATGATATCCCCGAACTGTCAACGATTATGTCCGAGCAACTTTCGCACAACCAGAACTTTCCGCAACCCGGACCGGCCTGTATGGCCATACCGATAATGCGTTTTGACGAACCGGTGGGTGTGTTCTACTTCGGCGCCGACAGCGAGCAAGCCTACACCGATGATGATATCTCCCTGGCACGACTGGTTGTCTCGCAGGCGGCGCTGTTATCCGAAAAAGAGAGGGCGTTGCTGAACGCCACCCGCCTGCTGACGATGGGCAATATGATTTCTGAGATTTCGCACGACCTGCGCAAACCGCTGACCGCTATCAAGGGCAGCCTGCAAATTCTCACCCAGCGCTGGCCGGAGATCAAACAGTCCGAATTGCTACGGACGGCCGAGAGCGAAGTCTACCGCATGAATGAACTGGTGCGGGAGTTGGTCGATTTCTCCAATCCCAACAAGTACCAGACGGAGCGGGTCGACCTCCGGCGAATGGTCACCCGCGCCGCGGAGTTGGTCGAACCGGACATGCTCAAACACGGCATCGAGTTTGGCGCCTCTTTCGACGAAGCCGACTGGGATATCATCGTCAACAAGAACCAGATCCTGGAAACGCTGTTGAACCTGTTTATCAACGCTATCGACGCCATGCCCGACGGCGGCAAACTGACAGTGTACGGTCTGATCGAACGGCCCGACCACAAGAAAAACGACTACCTGGCCCTGCGAATCAGCGACACCGGGGTCGGCATCAAGAAGGAAAACCTCTCCAGGGTCTTTGAACGCTATTACACCAGCAAAAGAACCGGCACCGGCCTGGGGCTGGCGGTGGTGGAGCGGATCATCTCGGCCCACGCCGGCACCCTCAAGGTAGAGTCAACCGAGGGCAAAGGCACCACGTTTACGATCTATTTGCCGATTGAAGAGCGGTAGGGGGGCGAGCAACTACTAATTCGCCCCATCCTTAGTCTTAGTTACACATTAGATCGGGTACATGGGTAACATTTTATTGAATCAGCTTGCGTAGGGCGAGTCCGTCTTCGAACCCGCCATCTGGTGTGACCGACCGGGTGGCAACCACAAACTTGTTTGGGGTTGAATCAGGTCGCAGGTGTGGCTGCGATTCTATGATCGCAGCTTTGTAGGGCACGACCCGTAACGGTTGTGCCTGCAGAAACGATGTGCGGCAATCCCCCCCCAATTGAAGATGTTGTTTCAAAAGGTGATGATTACAGCCCGCGCAGGGTGGGGGCTTGTCTCCCACCAATAGAGGTGACGTCGTCACCGGCGGACATAAAGCCCGCCGCTACGCGATATAAGTAGTAATGGCTTGCCATCCCGCCTCTACACGACCGGGTGGCAACCACAAACTTGTTTGGGGTTGAATCAGGTCGCAGGTGTGGCTGCGATTCTATGATCGCAGCTTTGTAGGGCACGACCCGTATCGGTTGTGCCTGCAGAAACGATGTGAGGCAGAACTACTAAAGAGTTCAGCCCTGCACAACTGCGGATGGGAGTTTGAAGATTCTCTGTTACCGGCGAAACGGATAGGCTAAACCTTCGCGGCGACCTCCTCGGCGACCTCCAGGGTAGTGTTGCTGCCGCCCACGTCGTAGGTGCGGACGTCGCCCTCTCGGATGACTTCGGCAATAGCGTGCTCCAGAGC
>SDBU01010694.1_pt1 | contig 10148 bp, 11 predicted proteins | sample 2277071 | NCBI WGS metagenome assembly SDBU01 (sample SAMN10397929, study PRJNA504765) | marine sediment metagenome | isolation source: marine sediment core GS08_GC12, 126 cmbsf | place: Arctic Ocean: Gakkel Ridge, Loki's castle | collected 2008 | reverse complement strand
GTGGAGAGGTCGAGAGGCAGCATAGGAGAAGGCCGCCCCATCTCGGAGGAGTTTCGCAAGAGCAAGCAGTACCCACCGATAGTTGTCCACATGATATCCGTCGGCGAGCTTTCGGGCAACCTCGAGGAGATGCTTTCCAACGTTGCGGAAGCATACGAGAACGAGGTGGAGACGGCGACGAACAGCCTGATCTCGCTTGTCGAGCCTCTGATGATTATCGTCATGGGGCTTATTGTCGGCTTCATTGTCATGTCGATACTGCTGCCTATTTTCGAGATGAACAGCTTCGCCAGATGAGAATGCAATATGCAGAAGGAGGATAAAATGGGAACAGAACAGAAAGGTTTCACCCTTGTCGAGCTTCTGGTCGTAATCGCCATACTCGGCGTCCTTGCCGGAACGGTGACCGTTGCGGTTGTAAAGCACCTCGACAATGCCAAGGTCGGGAGGGCCGAGATAGATATCGCAAACCTCAAAGCGGCCCTGAAAACATACTACATACATGTCGGCAGCTATCCCACCGCAGCAGAGGGGATTCAGGCGCTCATAACGGCGCCGGCGGGGTTAGCCGGCACAAGCAAGTGGAAAGGGCCGTATTTGGATGCGATCTCAGTGCCGAAAGACCCGTGGGGGAACGAATATCTCTACAACACGCCGGGCGAGGATGGAAGAGATTTTGACATCATCGCCTACGGCAAAGACGGGCAGGCGGGCGGCGAAGGGCTGAACGCCGACATAACCTCGTACAACATCGATTGACAGATTAACGTGAACTCCCGCAACGGCCTGACCCTCATAGAGCTTACCGTCATTCTGCTCATCATCGGCCTCGTAATGGCGGTCGCGATGCCGAGTTTTGTCAACCTGTTGAGGTCGACGAGAACAGGGGTCGCGGCGCGAAAGCTGACCGGTTACATGAAGTATGTCCGAGACAAAGCCGTGAGGGAAAACAGGGAATTCACCATGGTTTTCGACCGTGTCTCAAACCAGTACTGGGCCGCGATCCAGGTGCCCGAGGAAGAAATGCCGCCGCAGTATCATTACGCCCTGGAATCGGAGCGAATGAAGATGCGTTATCCCGTCTACGAGGATGAATTCATAGGTCTCGTCGAATTCGGCTCCGAGCTGAAGATATCGCGGGTGGTCGAAGGGGGCATTTACGATTTCTATACTGCGATTGTGCAAGACTATTACACGTTGGTCTTATATCCCGATGGCACTGCAACGAGGGCGACCATATACCTCGAGGGCCCCAACGAGGAGATTATGACGATACATATCAAGCCCTTCACCGGCGAGGTGGAGGTCTTTGATGGGTATCAGGAAATCGAGCCTTTGCCGCAGTTAACGGAGGAGGATTGATCGAAATGACTTGCGCAAGGACAAGAGGTTTCACGCTCATCGAGGTGCTTGTCGCGGTCTCGATATTCTCGCTCTCCATCGTGGGGCTTCTCTCAGTCGTAGCGACGAGTCAGCGCAACTTCGTCGAAAGCAAGCTGTTCGCTAAGGCCATGTTCCTGGCGGAACAGAAGATGAATGAGATATTTCGAATAGGATACCGGCCGATTGACGAGGATGATGAGTATTACCAGCTCGACGAATCAGACGAGGAAAACCCCATCGAGATGATCGTCCGAGAGGGTGAGTTCTATGCTGAGGATTACGAGGGACACGAGAAAGCCCAAAGAGAAACCTGGCTCAAGGACTATTGCTGGCAGGCAATAATCATGGAGTCCGAAGAACTCATCGGGACGCAGATGGTCATTGTAAGGGTCTTCAACAAGAACTTGACCGGCGAAAATCAATATACGGACGTGGATTACGGACAAGTTGCGGAGCTTGTCACATATATGGCGGCCAAGAAGAGATCGGATGTGAAAAAGAAAAAGGAGGAGGAATAGAGGAATGGGTCGGCGGGACGGTTTCACACTCATCGAGATAATAATCGTCGTCGCTATCCTCGCGATCTTCGTCGGCGTGATCTACTCCTCGTTTTTCGGGACTATCCGTGCGATCCGTGCAACAGAGGACCTCACGGATTCCTTTCAGCCGGCACGAGTCATGATGCAGCGTATACAGCGCGACCTCAAGGGAGCTTTACACGAACAGGGCAACCAGCGCCATATATTCAACGGGATCGACGCATACGGCGGCGACTCGAATTACGACCGCATCGACTTCGTCACTTGCTCACGAGTAATAGTCAATAACGACGCCCCCCAGAGCGACCTGTGCGAGGTAAGCTACTACATCGACAAGACATATCCGGGGAAGGGCTACCTTGTACGAAGGGAAGACATCTATCTGGACGAGGAGCCGGACAAGGGCGGCGAACTGAGAATTATCGGCGAAAATGTGACTGGACTCAATTTCAAGTACTTTCTGGTCGAAAAAAAAGAAGATGAGGAGGTCCTCTCGGTTGAGGAGAAGAAAAAAAGAGACTGGTGGGAGATGATCGCCGATCCCGACAACTGGCACGACGAGTGGGACTGGGAGAAGCACCCATATATGCCCATAATGGTGAAAGTCGAGCTGACCGTCCCGGAGAAGGGCGGAGAGGAGACCACCTTCAGCACGATAGTGTATATAAACAGGGATCCAAGGACTTTTCTTGATGCTCAGCTCCAGCTCGAGAAGAAAAGGAAAGAAGAAGTAGAAAGAGAGAGAAGAGACCGAGATGCTCCGTAGGACATTATCAGAGAACGTGAACAGGAGAAGTGAGGATGGGTTGGCCCTTATCACCGTCCTGGCGGTCATTGCGATACTGAGCATCCTGGTGCTGGAATTCAGCACCCCGGTCAATATTGACCTCGAGATCTCATCGAATTTCAACAACCAGATACAGGCGGAATACAATGCCCGTGCCGGAATCGAGTACGCTATCCAGGTTCTCCGAGACGATACAACCACCGAGGACAGTCTCCAGGACGCTTGGGCCGAGCCCCAGGAGATCTTTGTCGGCGACCTTGTGAAACACTACGAGTATGAAGATGAGAGTGAAGAAGAGATCGGGTTTGCCGAAGAGGAAAAGCCCGAGCCGGTGGACCGGGGACTCGGCAAGGCGTATGTACTGATAATTGACGAGGATAGAAAGCTCAGCATCAACAAGCTCATGGCCAACGTCCTTAACCCGGACGAGACGTTCAAGGGATTTGTCCTGAATCTACTCCGCAATCTCGATTATGAAGAGCTCGACGCGGAAGACCTTGTAGACAACATAATCGACTGGATGGACCAGGACCAGGACGGCAAGGCTGAAAAATCAAGCTACTACGAATACCTCGAAGAACCATACGAGCCGAGGAACTCGGGCATCAAAAGCATCCATGAACTCCTTCTGATAAAGGGAATGACCAGGCTGATACTGTTCGGCAACACACCGTTCCCCCTGCAGGAGAGCGGCAAGGAAGACGAAGATGAGGAAGAGCCGTACGATTACGACTATTACGAAGAGGAATACTCGGAGTCTGACAAGAAGATAATATACGGACTCTGCAATTTCATAAACACGAGTTTCAAAAGGCAGATAAATATAAACACTGCCCCGCGGGAGGTGCTCACCGCAGTATTCGACGATCAGGAATTACTTGTAGACGACATAATCGAGCACAGGCAGACGGAGCCTTTCAGGAGTTACGACCGTGTGAAAGCGGTTCTGGAGATGGTCTCTAAAGGCTATTACTCGACCAAGGCGAGATACATCTCGCTCAGGAGCAACCTTTTTCGAGTTGAATCCATAGGCGAATACCGAAACGCCCGTGTAAAGGTCATTACACTGCTCGAGAAAAAAGGAAGGAATGAGATAACAGTCGTCTACCAGAGGGTCGAGAATATGAGCAGCCACGAAGAGATATCCTTCATCGGCGAAGCGGCGAGACGCAGGAGGAGATAGGGCTTCCAAAACCCGGCCCCTTGTGTTACCTTTTAGCGGATTCTGTGCGATGTTTTCCCGAGGAGAAATCATCTGACTTTCTGAATCGGCGGAGGCTTTTCGGAGGAGAATTGGACAACCTGACCACAGCCAACAGGGCGATCGGAATCGACATAGGGTCGCATTCCGTAAAGGTGGTCTCTCTGCAGCAGCGGCTCGGCACCACGAGCATCGAGAAGAGCGCCGAGGTGTTGATCCGGCGGGACGAGGACGGCTCGATTTCCCCTGACGCGGTTGTCGAAGCGCTGCGAAAAGCCATGGAAGGCATCCGGGTGAGAAAAGACATCGTCGTTGTCGGGATTCCAACACAAGTCGCCGCAGTAAGAAGACTGCCGATACCGTTCAGCGATATTGGTAGGGCCCGCGCGGTGATTAAATTCCAGGCCGAACCCCATCTCCCGTTCACGATCGACGAGGTCGTAATCGACTTCTTCGATACGAAAACCGGCTCTGAAGAACGAATGGACGTTCTGCTGACCGCAATAAGAAAACAGGTCCTACGGGAACAGCTTGACCTTGTGCGCGAGATTGCGATTGATCCGGAAGTCCTCGAGGTGGATTTCATGGCGATATGCAACAGCGTGAGCAAATGCGGTGAATCCTCGGAGGATGGCCTTCTCGTCATGGATATCGGCTGTTCAAAAACCATCGTAGCCTTTATGAAAAACGGCGTGCCGCTGGCGCTGAGGGCTTTCCCGATCGGCGGCGATGCGATAACGAACGCCATTGCAAAGAAGATGGGCGTCACTTTCGAGGAAGCTGAACAGCTAAAGCTCGCCCAAGGCAATGCCCTCGGCGATCCCGATGATCCGCAGAACGGTCCCGTGAATCAGGCTGTGAAGTCCGTCCTTGACCGGTTCAGCGGCGAGGTCGGCAGGACGCTGAGGTCCTTCACCACCCAGCTTGGCGAGAGCTATCAATACCGCGGCGTTCTCACGGGCGGCGGCGCAACGCTGGACGGCATGGCCGAATTCGCAAGCGAGACACTTGCACACGAGGTGACTACCCTGGACCAGATAGAATCCCTGAGGGATAACACCAATTCCCAACTGCCCACGGCCCGTTTCGCGACCGCAATCGGCCTGGGTCTGAGGGGTCTTGGTGAGGCTTCATTCCTGCAGAATTTCCGTCAGGAGGAACTAGCCTACAGCCAGACGTATAAGCGAATGCGCACGAGTATCTACACGTCGTTGTTCCTTCTTGCAGCGGTTTTCGTCGCGTACGTCGCAGGCATAGTCGTGTGGGGGCAAGTGCTGAACGGAAAATCAATACGGTTCGGCTCGAAGGTGAGAGAAGTGTTGATCTCAACTCTTGACGATGTGCCCCAGACAAAGGATCCCGCCAAGCTCGTCGAAGCCCTCAGGGAAGAGGTGACCAAGAAACGGAATGAGCTGAAGGACCTCAGGGGCACACAGCTCATATCGGTCCTGGACATCCTCAAGGAACTGTCGACTCTGATACCTAAAGAGATGGAGATCGAACTCAAGAAGTTCGACATCAATGATACGGATGCGGGCGCGATCCTGCTGTTTGAGGGAACGGCAATGACCAACGAGGATGTCGACCAGATAGAGGACCTTCTGAACAAGTCAGATGCTTTCGTTGACGTCAAGAGCGAGGGAGGAAGGGTAATCCGAGGCAGGATCAGCTTCAAGTTCAAGGCGAAGATAAGAGAGAAACAGCCATGAGACGGCAGCTAAAGAGATCGGAGAAAAAGATTCTTTACACCGGCGCTGTGGTTGTCGTATTGGTCTTCCTGCAGTTTGTCTGGATCGGGCCCGCGCGAGAGGACAACGCCAGCCTGGCCAAAAAGATAGTAATGCAGGATACGCATCTCAAAGATGCCATGCATCTCAAAGAGGAATACTTGATTCTCGAAAACGAGATCAATGACTACAGGGAGATAATCAGCAGACGGCCTCCGGATTTCTCGCTCAAGCATTACATCACGAGTGTGGAGAACAAGCTCGATTTCGCCAACAGGAGCCGCAGCGCGGAAAACATCAAAAAGCTCGGCCTTGAATACGCCAGGACCAAGATCGACTATAAGTACACAGGGAAGACTCTCGAGCAAATTGTCGAATATCTCTACAGGATTGAAGACCCCCAGAAGGCGATCATAATCGACGGCATCCAACTCAAGCCGAACTTGTCGAAGAGGGGGGAAGTCTTCGATCTGTTTGTCCGCCTCATAGTCGTGACAAAGAGATAACGGAACTCACGTGTCGCTGCCTGAGTCGCCTTTTAGCTCTCTCGCCTTCTGGAAAGCTTTTTCCGCCTCTCCGGATCTGCCGGTCGCCTCGAGGATTGTGCCTTTGTTGAAGTAAGCCTCGAAATAACGCGGCCTGATATCGATTGCTTGATCAAGGGACGCGATGGCGGCATCGAGGTCTCTGAGTTCGAACAAGGCAAGGCCGCGGTTATTGTAGGCTCTGTAATGCTTTGGGTTTTTCCTTATTGCCTCATCGAAGCACATCACTGCTTCCTCCAGGAACTCCCTTTCTTTCTCGTAGTTCTCCTCGGCCCTCATGATCGTGGCCTTCTTGGCGAAGAGTATGCCCTTGTTGTAATACGCATCGGCCCAGTATGAGGCGATGGTCGTGGCGTGGTCGAGCGCAATTATGGCCTCGTCATATCGGCCGAGCTCGTTGAGCACGCTTGCTTTGGAGTAGTATGCCTGGACGTGATACTCGTCGAGTTTTATTACCTCGTTGAAGCATGAGAGCGCTTCGTCGTACTTCGTCATAAGCTCCAATGTGCACCCTTTGTTGTAGTAAGCGCCTTTTAACGCGACTTTCCCCTTTATGGCGTTGTCGAATGAGAGGAGGGACAGGTCCCATTGCGCCATTTTTGCGTAGAGTATACCGATATTGATGTGCGCCCTGGCGAAACGGTTGTCGAGTTTTATGGCCTTTTTCAAGCACTCTATCGCCGCGTCATGCTTCTCGAGATTTGCCAGCACGACACCTTTCTCATTGTAGGCCGGAGCGAACTTCGGATCCACCTTGATAGCGAGGTCGTAACACGCCATCTCATGTGCGGGTTCGCCGAGTCCGCTAAAGGCAAGCCCCATCGCGAAATATGTGTCCGGGTCTTCCGGATTCAGCTCGATCGATTTCTCGAAGCTCCTTATCGCACGTCGATAGTCTCTCGCTTTCAGATGGGATATGCCCTCGTTGTATGACGTCAGCGCAAGGTACATCTGTTCCTTGCTGATCCTCTCCTTTCCTCTGTTCTCCCGCTCGACGACCATACAAGAGCATAGAAGAATCAGGGTTATGACAAGGGGGAAAGCTTTTTTCATGGTTGATATCCTCCTGCTCATCGTATCTTTGCGGCTGAATCCCTTGACCGATCAGTATAGGACAAATAAGCCCTGGAAATATCTTCTGGTTGAATTCTTGTCCTGACCCGTTCTCTTCGATTCTGAAGAAACTTGTAGAGAGAGAATGAAAGATAAGGAATATGTGCTGTATAATGATCGATATCAAGTGCCGCTACGGAGCGCGACAAAATAGCCGCCGACTGTCTCACCTTGTCACACTACATCAAATCCAGGTATTTCTTAATATGTCTGATCAACCCTATCATCTATCTCACTGTGTCACGGAACAGGTTGTTTCCTGCCCGTCAATGGATTCAGGTAAATATCATGTCTCCTTCCATGTCTCAGAAGAACGCATCCTTCTTTCAAGAGATAGCGGATGAATTCCTTCCGCTTCATATCGTGATTTCTTTCGTTTTGTATTCTTTCGGCACATCATCCATAGCCATCAAGAGGTATGCATCCTTAATATTCTCTTCGAGCTCTTCAAGGGTCTCCCCTTGTGTCATGATTTCGGGGTGTTCAAGAATTTTGCCCAGCCAGAACTTGTCGGATTTCCAATAAACCATTGTCATCTTTGTTTTCATCATTCTTACCTCTGCAATAAACCTGATCCCCTGCAACCTGACGGTTGAATATAGCAATCGCGTGCGTTCATCAGGAAGACTCCGAACAAAATATATTCAGAATAAGAATTCAACTCAACTATCATCACGCTCCGGAGAGGTTGGAATGAGTGTTTTCTTGTTCGGAGGCCTCCTCTTCGCCTGTATCCCGTTGCTGTTCGAGCTTGATGATTTTCTCCTCGTAGACACCCATTTCCCGGAATTTTTGGTATCGTGTCTCGAGAAGCTCATCAGTCGGGATCCGAATGAGTTTCTCGAGATACTGCGTGAGGTATTTCTTGAGTATGGCGCCCATTTTGGCATGGTCCCTGTGAGCGCCTCCTAGGGGTTCGGGGATTATCTCGTCGACAATACCCAACCCGATCAGGTCCTCCGCGGTGAGCTTCAGCACTTTCGCGGCTTCGGGCATGAACTTTGCGTCGCGCCAGCGTATCGCCGCGCAGCCCTCGGGGGATATCACCGAATAATAGCCATACTGGAAGATAGAGACGATATCGCCGATGCCAATGCCGAGCGCTCCTCCGCTGCACCCCTCGCCGGTGATTATCACGATTATCGGCGTCTTCAGCTTAATCATCTCTTTGAGATTGAATGCGATAGCCTGGGCCTGTCCCCTTTCCTCTGCGCCTATCCCGGGATATGCGCCCGGCGTGTCGATGAGACACACGACCGGTATCTTGAACTTCTCGGCGGTTTTCATCATCCTGTAAGCCTTGCGGTATCCCTCCGGGTGCATCATCCCGAAGTTGCGCATCAGGTTCTCCTTGGTGTCGCGTCCCTTCTGCTGGCCGATGATCATCAATCGGTAATCGTCCATACTCGCCGTCCCGCAGACCAGCGCCAGGTCATCCCCGTAGAGCCGGTCTCCGTGCAGCTCGAGGAAGCTGTCCGTAATGAGACGTATGAAGTCGAGGGTGTACGGCCTGTCCGGGTGCCGCGCGATCTTGATCCTCTGCACGGGGGTCAGGTTCTTGTAGAGCTTCTTACGTTCAGAGTTAAGCTGCAATTGAAGCTCCGCTATCTGGTCGGACAGGTCTATGTTCCCCTCTTTCGAGGACTGCTTCATGCTCTCGAGCTGCTTCTCCAGCTCCACCAAATGTCTTTCGAAATCAAGTCCGATGGCCGTCATATCAGCCTCCATCTTGTTTTATTCGATGATCTTTACGCGTGTGCCGACAGGCACTACCTTGAAAAGCTCCTCGACATCTTCATTATACATCCGGATACATCCCTGGCTGACACTCTTGCCGACTGTCTCGGCTTCCCACGTGCCGTGTATGCCGTAGCCCGGTATCCTATCGCCCTCGTTAACCAGCCCCATCCATCGTGTGCCGAGGATGTTCCGCTCATCGCCGTATGGAATGCCCCTCCACGGGGGCTCTATTATCCTGTTTCTGATCTTGAAATCACCGAGTGGCGTCTTCTTGTATTCGCCTGTCCCGACCCGATACTCATTCATGAGTATCTCGCCGGCGAGGAGCGTGAGGGTGTTCTTCGACCTGCTGACTATTATGCTGAACTCGTCGGTTACCACCTTGTATCTGTCGCCAATCTGGATGTTACGCGGATTGTGTATGCTGTTACTTGCCGTGAGCAGGTCTATTGTCGTGTTGTACTTCCTCGCGATGCCTTCGAGGTTATCTCCTGCCTTCACGGTGTAGACCTCGCTCCCGGGCCCTTCCGGCGGCTCGGTAACAAGCGGCGAGAAAAGCACCTTCATGTTCAGGCGGCATATTTCCCTCTGCACCTCTTCAGGGCTGCTGCTAACTGGAAGAACCTCCTCGTACAGCCTCTTAGCCCCCAGGAGATCGTTCCCTTCTTCGAGTTCTCTCGCCTTAATAAGAGCGGTTCTGTATTTCTCCTCGTCGGGAACATCTCTGTCTTCTGCTGCCGCTTTTTTGGCAGGTTCCGGCGGCGGGACAGATTTGTTCCTGAAAGCCCAGATTGTATATATCAGCGCCGCACCCACCAGGAGCGACAGCACAATTACTATCGCTGCGTGGCGTTTATGCTTCATAAGGGTTCGAGGGGTCAAGAAAACCTCACCATAGCCGGCCTTACCCTGTTCAGAGATAAAGCCTTTGTTAAGCTCCGTTTGACAAGTCCAGTTTCAACTCGCCGATCACGCCCTTTATCTCCCGAAGGAACAGAGACACATGAGGATATCGCTTGCGGCGGTTTTTCTCCATCGCTTTCTCGACGGCTATCTCGAGCTTCCTCGGCACATCCGGGTTCAGCCGGTTCAGCGAAGCCGCCTTCGCAAACC
>SDBU01010693.1_pt1 | contig 10149 bp, 7 predicted proteins | sample 2277071 | NCBI WGS metagenome assembly SDBU01 (sample SAMN10397929, study PRJNA504765) | marine sediment metagenome | isolation source: marine sediment core GS08_GC12, 126 cmbsf | place: Arctic Ocean: Gakkel Ridge, Loki's castle | collected 2008 | reverse complement strand
CATTGTAACAGGCTGCTTTTCACAGATGTATCACAAAGAAATTATAAAAAAGCTGCCCGAAGTTGATGCTGTGATCGGAATTGGAGACCTAAAGGCAGTGATCGACGCGGTCAAAACACCGGACCACAAAAAAGATTTCTTCAAAAGCCGGATTATAGGTGACGCATACAGGGAATACCCTGCCAGGGACGAACTCCTCACAATGCCCGGGTATGCTTATTTAAAAATAGCCGACGGATGCAGCAGAAAATGCGCTTTCTGTCTGATTCCTTTGATAAGAGGGCAGCAGAGAAGCAGGGATCCAGACAGGATCGTTGAGGAAGCAAGGAATCTTGAAAAAAAAGGTGTCAAAGAGATCGTTCTGGTTTCCCAGGATACTTTATCTTATGGAAGTGACCTGAACATCAACAGAGGTTTAAAGCTTCTAATTGAGAGCCTGTTAAAAAAAACAGGGATCAGGTTTTTCAGGCTGCTTTATCTCAGACCGGACCCCGAACTAAAAGAAAACCTTGATGTTTTTGAAAACGACCGGGTGCTTCCTTATTTCGATGTGCCTGTACAGCACGCATCTGAAAAGATCCTGAAAAGCATGAACAGAGCCGGCAGCCCTTTATCATACTCTGACATAATAAGTACGATTAGAGACCGTTTCCATAAGGCTGTTTTGAGAACATCTATCATAACAGGATATCCCGGAGAAACTGAAAAGGATTTCAATATACTTCTCGATTTTATAAAAAAAATCAGGTTCGATCACTTAGGTGTTTTCAGTTTTTCACCCCAGAAAGAAACCCGGGCTTTTGAATTGAAAGGAAGGGTGAAGACCGCTGTAATCGAGGAAAGGAAAAAAAAATTAATGGAGCTGCAGAGAGGGATATCGGGAAAACAATTAAAGAAAAACATCGGGCAGAGCTGCGATGTTCTAATTGAGGAGAAGATCCTTGACCGAAACCTGTATTTAGGAAGGAGCTTTCATTTTGCTCCTGAAGTGGATGGTGTTTTTCTCGTCAAATCTAAAAGGATTTTAAAACCGGGCAGTCTGATCAAGGCAAAAGTTACAAGGGCCGATGATTATGATCTGCATGGGGTTGAAATTAGTGCGTTTTCTCACTCATTGAATGATAAAAAGGACTATTAATATTATAGTAATACATTACAATTTCAAGCACAGAATGCAGTAAAAAGTGAGAAAACCACAAAACCCCGCATTCAATGAATTTATGGATATTTGTGAGAAATGGGGGTTAGCGATCAGACTTGATACGGTCTTAAATTTCAATTCGACAGCTATCTTGCGATATTTACAACATCATATTGTTCAAACAGCCATTTATCAGCGTAAAGGTGCAGGTAGTAGGTATATTTCTTTTTTTCTATAAGATTTATGTATTTAAAAGTTTCAATAACAGTCACCTGAGCGTCTGTTTTTTCAATTACGGTTTTTACGATCTCAAAATCAACGGGGACCGTGTCTGAATAGGGTACGCTTTCAAGCGTGTTTTCCGCTTTAATATAATTTTTCAATTCCTCGATCACTGACGGTTTGTCAATATCTTTGGCGCCGACGTATTTTCTTTCTGCATTATTAAATTGGTGAATAAATTTTTCGAAGTTTATATGAAGAAAATATTTTTCAAAATCTCCTGCCATGAGTGCATTTAACATCAACTCAACAACTTTGTATGGCGGAAATTTTTCGGTTTTTAATCTCAAGATCTCTTTTTCTCTTTGCTGCTCTCTGACAATTTCTGTATACGGGGGATTTAAATTAAGATAAAGTTCTTTTTCGGTTACAATTACGTTTCCAGATTCTGTAATCAGGTTAGGATATAAAATACCTTTAATGACAAATTCCCCGCTCTCCTTAAAATCGAACCACTCTCCGATGTTGATCCGCACACCGTAAACTTCATTCCGTTTTAATATTATTTCATCATTGAATATCGGTTCATATTTTCTGCGCTCGATCATGTAGCTGTTCGAATGCATAACTTTTTTTTTGGTCATTGAAGAAATATCAAAATCAAAAGTGAATATTTTTTTAAAAGAAGTAATAAAAAGATAAGGGTCACGGCCGTTGTTCACGATTTGAAACTCTACTATTATGGGATCGCCTAAATAGTATATTTGTTTGTCATAAAAACGGATAGACACTTCAATGGAGGAATATTTATCCAATTGTTTTGTGTTATTTTGAGAATAGCCGATACTTATACAGAAAATGAGAATGAATAACGCGGATAAGAATAATTTTTTTAAAGATGATTTACACATAATAAAAATATAATCTCGAGTCGTGTATTTTGTTTTATCATCGGATTTTGAATAAAAAACTTAAAATATTAAGGTAAAAGTACTATTAAGATAAAAAGTAATTTTGGGTCAAAGGATGATTTATGACAATTACAAACGCGATGTTCCTTGCAGTTTTACAGGGCGTTACAGAGTTTCTGCCGATCAGCAGCTCCGGTCATCTGGTATTATTACAGAATATTATGAACATGAGAGATGTTCCTATCCTTTTCGATCTGATACTGCATCTGGGTACGGTTTCAGCTACAATCATACTATACAGAAAAATAATAGGATCCATACTGGCAGATATGTTCCTGGTGATAATCAGCGATAAAAAGGAAAGAAAAACAATTTATCAACGAGGAAATATTAAACTTTTATACCATATCGCTCTCTCTACATTAATTACCGCTGTCCTTGCTTACGGATTTAAAGATATATTGAGATCTTTTTTTTACCAGCCCGATTTTATACCCTTCTTTTTTATCGTTACGGGCATTGTCCTTCTTATTACGAAATTTGTCACGGAAGGAGAAAAGGGGATATCTCAGACCCGAATTCTTTTTCCTTCGGTTGTTGGTTTCACACAGGCCGTTTCTATGCTGCCGGGGATCTCCAGATCAGGCTCAACAATTGCGGCCGGTCTGTTTCTGGGTGGTACGCGGGAATTTTCCGGGACCTATTCCTTTTTGCTGTCAATACCATCGGTTTTCGGCGCTTCTCTTTTTGAGTTTGCCCTTTCAAGGCACACGATCCAGGGTTTCACAAGCTCACGTATATATATATTCGCTTTCGTTTTATCTTTTCTTACAGGCTTTGCTGCTTTAAAAATCCTGTTAAAGTTTCTCGGTAAAGGAAAGTTGTATTTTTTTTCAGTGTATTGTTTTTCAGCAGGTATTGCATGGTTTATAATAAAAAATTTTAATATGCTTTCCGGCTGAATATAAAAAATATTTTAATTAGAGTCGGACGAAGTAAAATAAGATAATGAAAAATAAGCAATCAGAAAATAATATCAGGCCCGGTGCTTTTGCAGTATTTATCGGGATCATTTTTATGATTACAGGTTTTTTCTTGATCCCGGTATTGATCGGATTCAATCCTGAAGATTCTCTCTACTTCAGTACACAGTTAAACACAGAGGTTAACCATTTTCTTGGTAAACCAGGGACCGGCATCTCCTCGTTTTTATTTTATTACACAGGGAGAGGTGCTTTTGTTTTTACTTATTTTTTAATATACTTAGGATTCGTTTTTCTAAAAAGGATCACTCCCGGTAAAAAAACAGGGCATTTACTTTTGTGTATAATAGCTTTAGCATCATCTTTGGTGTTTTTTTCGCGGCTTTATGGTGAAGATCTACAAAAGGGTGGGGGATTGCTGGGCAATATTGTTGTAGAGCGACTTAGTACACAAACAAGACAGGACCTGACTGTAATTTTGTTTTCTGCAGTATTTATAGGAATAACGCTTTTGACTTTAATATTTCCTGTTAAAAAGATTGTTTTCATGATCATGGGAGGCAGATCTCCTGTGAGAGGTCACGAGGAGACAAAACCGCAGGAGGCCGCTCCCCGTAAGGAAGTTCCTTTTATAGAAAACGGTAAAATATTGAACAAGAAAAATAATGACCGTAGACGTGACAGTTATTTTTTTCGTTCCGGAGGTACGGAAAAACCGGCAAAGAACAGTGAAAAAATAAAAATCAACAGGAAAAAACCCCCTCTCATAAAGAAGGTGTTTTACAACGAGGATGACCCTTTTGTTGATCAGGTCCCGAAAGTGCTTCGTGTCAAAGTCGAAGAAGCCTCAATCCTGACAAATACCGATCTTGAAGATTCAGATATTGGAGACTCAGATCGAGCCGAATCACCTCTTGAGGAAAAGAACGGTCAGTATTTATTACCGCGGAGCCCGTCCGGCAAAGACAGGACTGATTCCAAAGATCTCAATAAAAAGGCTTATCCGGACGTTTCGTTATTGACAAAATCAAAATCGGTTAATAAAAAAGAAAGGGAAAACGAGACTTTAAATACGGCACAGGAGCTTGAAAGAACGCTTGGCGAGTTTGGAATTGAAGCGAAAGTAACAGGTATTGTACGAGGTCCAGTGATCACGCGGTATGAGCTGCAGCCTGCACCGGGTGTAAAATTAAGCAGGATCGTGAATTTGAGCGACAACATAGCTTTAAGCCTTTCTGCGAGCGGTGTCAGGATTGAGGCTCCCATCCCGGGAAGAGCAGCAGTCGGAATAGAGATTCCCAATAAAGTGAGGGAAATCGTTACTCTTGGAGACATATTTGAGGAAGCCCGCGTGGAGGGTGAGCTGCCTTTGATACTTGGTAAAGAGATCTCAGGAAAAATTATAGTATCTGACCTGACAGAGATGCCTCATCTTCTTATAGCAGGCGCCACTGGATCGGGAAAAAGTGTGTGTGTTAATTCTCTTATCGTGAGCCTCCTTTTCCAGAAAAGTAAAGAGCATGTGCGATTCATGATGATCGATCCTAAAATGGTAGAACTTAAAATTTATAACGGGATACCACACCTGCTTACCGAGGTAATAACTGATCCGCGGGAAGCTTCAAAAGCCCTGCGGTGGGTAATATATGAAATGGAAAACAGGTACAGATTGCTGGACGAAATGTTTGTGAGGGATATAAAAACTTATAATCAAAAGGTCAAAGAAAAACTGCCTTATATAGTTGTCATCATCGATGAATTCGCGAATTTGATGGCCATTGCACAAAAAGAAATAGAAGACACGGTAGTTCGGTTGGCAGCCATGTCGAGGGCTGTTGGTATACATCTTATAATGGCAACGCAGCGCCCAAGTGTAGATGTTATAACAGGTTTGATAAAAGCCAACTTTCCGTACAGGATCGCCTTCCAGGTCGCGAGTAAAATAGATTCAAGAACAATAATGGATTCGATGGGAGCTGAAAAACTCCTTGGCAGGGGTGATATGTTATTTGCCCCTGCCGGGAGTATGAATGTCAAAAGGATCCAGGGAGCGTACATACATGAAGATGAAGTCTTCAGATTGGTAAGAGAAATAAAAAAGAACAGCTCTCCTGATTATAATGACGAGATTCTTTCTTTTGAAAAAACCGAAGGCCACGGTATCGATGACAACGATCCAATATTTGATGAAGCAGTTGAAACTGTTTTGAGAACCAAACGCGCATCCGCATCTTTTTTACAGAGACGGCTGAAAATAGGTTATAACAGGGCTGCCCGGTTAATAGAGCATATGGAGGACAAAGGAATTATAGGCCCCCCCAGAGGGAGTAAACCCAGAGAAATCTATCTTGAAGGAGGAGAGTGACAATCGGCAAAGCTAAAAAGTATTTTAACATTCTTAATAGAAAATATTTCAGTCTTGAATAATTAGGGGATAAAATTATATCCGGTTTGCATATTTTTTATTACTTTTAAGTGGCACACCTATTTACTGACATTAGCGGGAGAGTTTTTGTTGAGTAAAATCCTATTAATTGCACTAGCGATCCTATTGCTTGTTAGTACAATATTGTTCGCGCAGGATACGGATGAAAAGATTAACATTGTTTCCATAAACGATATCAAAAAAATGATGGCGGAAAAATTTGCATTAATTGAGGATTATTCGGCCGATTTTGAATGGGTAAACGGTAATGTAAATTATTACGGGAGAATACAGTACAAAAAACCCGGCAAGATTCTTCTCAATTTTGAAGAGCCGGAGGAACAGGTAATTGTTTCAAACGGGTCGACACTTTATATCTATCTGCCGAAATTGAAAATCGTCGCGCAACAAGCACTCAACGAGGACGCAGAGTCAACGATATTAGCAGCCGCATCTGAAAGCGGTCTCGCAAAGCTTATAGATGAATATTCATTTTCCTTTTATGATACCAGTTCACTACAATATTTTAAAAAGACGATGGCTTATCATTTAACTCTGAATCAAAAAAAAGCAAAGGTGGGGTTTAAAAAAATGGATATCTGGGTATCGGATACCGGCCTGATTCTTCAATCCAACGGCAGTTCTCAAAGCGGTATAAATGTCAGTTTAACTTTTTTGAATATTAAACTAAACACGGAGCTTCCCGATTACATCTTTGATTTTGAAATTCCGACGGATGCTCAGATCATTCGGAATATTATAATCCCTTTTTCCGATAAATATTAAATTTTTCTAAAAATTCCGCCGTAAGGACATTAATACCAATTTTCTTGTTTTTTTGGCAAGAAAATTCTTCAAATAAAGAATGCGGCTTGTCCGCATTAGGGGTCTAAAATGAATCAGATAGGATCTGTTTTCAAGGAAGCAAGAAAGAAAGCGGATAAAAGTATCGAAGATGCTTCTAAAGAAACAAAGATCGCAAAAAAATATCTAATTGCCATCGAAAACGAAAATTTCGAGATCTTTCCCGGTGAGACCTACCTTGTAGGGTTTTTACGAAACTACGCTCAATTCCTGGGACTTGACTCCGATGAGATAATACTTAAATATAAAGATTTTAAGATCCAGGAACATCCAGCACCTATTGAACAGTTAATAGCAAGGCCGAAGAGTGCTAAAAGTATCCTCCTGATCAGCATAATCATCGTAATTGCTATATCGGTTTCGCTCTACATTTATTTAACAAGGGAAAGGGGAGAGCGGCCTTTAAGCAGAATGATGAGAGAGAAAGAAAGGGAAAAACAGTCCGAACAAATAAAAGCCCCCCCTGTTCACATTGATGAAAATGTAATTGTGTTTGAAGAAGAGGAAATAATCAAAAATTTTGAGAAGAACGATATAATCGTATTTTTGCAACGAAATAAAAAATATACAATATCGATTGATTCTATAAATGAGAATCTGGGGTTTTCAATCGGTGATATACCTTTTTCACTTTCGACAGGTGAAAGGGTAGAGATCGATTTTGACAGGGACGGGAGAAAGGATATTCTCATACGGGCCAACAGACTTGGCGAAGGTTCGGTAAATCTAACACTTAAAAAACTTTATAAATCAGAGGTTTTAGGTTCGGAAATAAGCATATCGGAGGAAGTGGAGACATCTGAAAAAACCTACAGGCCTCCGGAAGTTGTGATAATAAGAGAAGACGACATCCTCTCAAAAATACCGGTAGCTCCAAAAACAGGTTTTACCATTATTTCAAGTTATGAAAAAACTGTTATAAATGCTCTTGTTAAGGCAAACGCAACAGCCTATTTTGCCTATGTAGTCGATGAAAAAAATAAAGCGGAAGTACTTTTAAAAAACAGCGAAGAATTGACCATCATCTCAAAAGAGGCCTTACGCATTATGGCAGCAAATGCGAAAGGAATCGAACTTGAAATAAATAATATTCCGGTAACTCTCGGAAGAGGCGGAGAGATTGTCGCAAAAGTTATCAGATGGTATCGTGACGCTGAAAACAGCGACCTTTATCATTTAATAATTGATGACTTGGAGAAATAATCTGTATACACCCAGCCTTTGTTTATATGATGGGCTTTGAAATTAAAGACTCGCCAGCGTGAACAAAATCTATTTCATCAACTTTTCCAGCTCGTTTCTACTCTCAATTATCTTCGAGACAAGTTTGTAATCTACTGCCTCTTTTGCCGTCAGCCAGAAATCTCTGTTTGCGTCTTTTGTTATTTTTTTTACATCATTTCCGGTTTCATTTGCAATAATACTGTTGAACTGGTCCCTTATTTTTAATATCTGGTTGGCTGTAATCTCCAGGTCCGAAGCAGGACCAACAGCACTTGTGGAAGGCTGGTGAAGCAGAAACCGCGCGTTTGGAAGCGCAAACCGTTTCCCTTTATCGCCCGCAAGATAAATTATAATTGCGGCGCTCGCGCATAATCCGGCTGTGATGGTAACTATTGGAGGTTTAATAAATTTCAGCATATCGTATATTCCGAACCCCGAATCGGCGCTGCCTCCCTGAGAATTAATAATTACGATAATGGGTTTTTCAATATCATCTTTTTCCAGAAGTATCAGCATTGAATACAGGTTTTTTACGAGCTGTGCATCGATTCCCTGGGAAATGATCAGTGTTCTTGTTTGGAGCAGCTCTTTAACCATGAAACCCGATTTATCCTGCTCCCCATTCTTTTCCGGTGTTTCATCATCTAAAAAGAAATTTCCAATATTTTCTGTATTTTTCATTAAAAACTCCGAAAATAATAATATATACCAAATATAGTTAATCCGGAGGCCATATTCAATTGAAATGCTCCTTTTTATTGAAAAACTATTTTTTGGACAAATAAATTTGCATAATACCCATTGTATGTTAGAATTATAATTATGGTAGAAGTCCTTCTTAAAACATTTAAAGTCGGTAAAGTAATTGACCACTACACATACATACCTGAAAATTTTATTGTTTTTGCCAAATACCAAACCCTGAATAACCGTGACGTTGAAAGAGCACAAAAGTATTATCTTGACGAACTCTTTTATGATGAGGAAAAGCCCCCGGAATTTATAGCCCCGGAAAATACTATAGAAACTGAAGAAAAGGAATTACCCGTACAGGAAGAAAAGACCCAGTTAAAAAATAAAGAACCACAGCAAAATATGCAGCAGACAGCCGTAGAAAATAAAAAAATGGAAGTTGCGGATAAACAAAAACAACAGATGGCCGAGACTTCGATTTATGGGAACGCGGTAGCTTTAATCCATAAGCAGTTTTTAATGGTTTCCCGCGGTGATAAAATAAAAATCGAAAGTGTTTATAAACTTTCTTCTATTATTCAAGAATATGTTTTAAAAAACCAGGTAGAAGCTCTTTTGCATGTCTCACGCGGTAGTGATAAATTCAGGATAGAGGTACACGCGTTAAATACAGCGATTTTAACGACTCTTACATCATATTATTTAAATATACGAGGAGGGGATTTAGTAAATCTGATAGCTGCGGCTCTTTTGCACGATATCGGGGTCCTTTTTATAAAAGATGTGAATAATACTGAAGATATTAAAAAACACACCATTTATGGATTCCAGCATCTCAAGACGATCAAAGATGTGGCTCCGTCGATAGTACTGACTGCTCTTCAGCATCATGAAAAAATCTCTGGCGACGGATATCCAAATAAAATAGCGTCAAACAACATCGAATTATCAAGTAGAATTATTTCCATCTGCGACCGGATTGACAATCAGATAAGTTATATCAAATACGGCACAGATATATCCATCCATCTCACAAAAGAAGAGTTTCTTGCGTGGAAAAAAGAAGATTTTGACCAAAATATTTTAGCGACTCTCTTTTCCTCGGTAAGCAATGTTTTTCGGCAGGAATCACTTGTACAGCTGAATAACGGTTGCCTGGCTTTAATAAAAAAATTGAATGTTAGATTTCCATTAAATCCTGTAGTTCAGGTGATAACGGACCAGTCAAGGAACAAATTAGGAGAACCTAAAATCGTCGATTTGATCAGGATCAGGAACATATGGATAAAAGGGTTTCTGAAAAGAAACGCTTAACAGGTTTATATAACATCCAAAAACCACAGAACTATAAGTGCCACAAGAATTAAAAAGACAAGCCCGCCCGTTATAATTGCAATGAGCGGAAAAGATACTTCTTTTTCATGGGCCCCTTGTTGTTTCACGTCATCAACATCAGATCGGGTAGTAACTATTTCTTCATAGGTTTTCAGTTTAACACGTTCGGTTTCGATAGTTTTTCCGAAGACTCCATCCTTGAGTTTGCACAGTATCATATATTCATTTTGCGGGTTCTTTTTTACCTGAAGTACTTCTGCCTTAAGGGGAATAATATTTCCATCGATACGCAACCCATAGCTTTCGATGTGATAACTGTCCGTTTCTGTTCTTGAGGAAGTTTCTTTTCTT
>SDBU01010692.1_pt1 | contig 10151 bp, 18 predicted proteins | sample 2277071 | NCBI WGS metagenome assembly SDBU01 (sample SAMN10397929, study PRJNA504765) | marine sediment metagenome | isolation source: marine sediment core GS08_GC12, 126 cmbsf | place: Arctic Ocean: Gakkel Ridge, Loki's castle | collected 2008 | reverse complement strand
CGCACAATACCCGTTATACGGAAGGTGTCGAAGGATTTGGGCGTGCCCATTTCAATCGATACCTCAAAAAGTGAGGTTGCCGAACAGGCGATACTTGCCGGCGGGCAGGGGGGTGGCGACTTTCCATGCGGGAACCTCCTGATAGGTCAGAGATCGAGACAGGGTCAACTCAGACTTGGTGCGCAACGGAGTCCGTCTGAGCAAACAGCGCCAGCGGGGGAATGTGATGCGAAGGCAGGAGTAGGTTGGCCGCGCTGTCTGAGAACAGTGTACTATCTGGGGGACGCGTTGTCAAGGGCAGCGTGGGTGGTGCGCATGAGGAGGTGGCGCGAGCAAACGAGGAACCGTCGCAGAGCAGGGTCATCTCACCGCGGAGTTCGCTGAGACCGCAGAGACGATTGGAATGAGTTGCTCTGCGTGCTCTCTGTCCTCGGCGGTGAAGCCAGGCAAGTCACCGTGCATGAATTCTCGTCTGCCATGACAAACATGATCAATCATGTTATGCGACATTATAGCGTGTACCAACACGTTTTGTGTAGCGGGCCTGGGTTTCATCCCGGGCTGGTTCTTGTCCCGTACGTGACGGAGGTGATCGTGCAGCGGAAGTACTCCCACGGCCCATCGTCCTTCTCGAACGTGGCCACGGCAACCGCCGGGATGCGCACTCCGCCGAATTCGCGGTGATCGCTGAACTCGTAGTAGTAGGGCGCGTCAGCGTACCCATCTGGAAGATCGTAGGGGCGCGAGGGGCTGTAAGCTCTGATCACGTCGCCTTGAGCGTTAGTCTCGAAGCGAACCACAGCCTCGTGGCCTGCCGCGCTGCACCGGACCTCGAAGAGTGTTTCACCTACATCGGTCCATATCAAGGTCGAATCGGAGAGGGCAAATGACGGTAGCCAAGGGAGCTCACCAAGGTTACGCACCAGTTGAGCCCTCGAGACCTCTGGATCAGTCCGCTTCCCCATGGGGATGATTCCCCAGAGTCGAGCCCCTCCCCAACCCTGACCGCCCTTGTGGCCGTCCTCTGCGACGATCCAGACGCCGGGCAACAGTTGGAGTCTGGCCCGCCAGTTGAACGAGAGGGGGGACGCTTTGTAGACCCCGCTCGCACTGAATGGGGTCCATCGGCCGCGGGCTTCCAGGCTGCCCTCTTGTTCAATGCGGATGCTCGAGGGGAGATCGAGACTTTGGGGAAGGGCTCTGTCGAGCCAGCGTCGAGCCGCAGGTGGAAGAGGAGCGCGAGAGATCAGAACGGCCTGATCCGATTCATCATGGGTCATGGGTTTTCCTCCAGTTATCTCGATGAGGTATTTCCATTGTGAGCTCAATGTGCGCTAGCGACCGTGTGGCTTGCCTACACGCGAAGCAAGCTGAGCTATCCAGTTGTCGTAGGTGGCCCTTCCTTGCGGAGCCAACGGCCGGACGATCGGACGAGGGAGCGGGAACGTGAGGCGAGAATGAGGAAGGAAGCCAGCGCCAGCAACTCACACTGAAGGGACTTCAGTGGCTTGGGTATTCATCCGCGACGATCTTGGCAGCCTTTTGCCGAAGGTCTGGAGCATCTTGCGTCGCAGAGATCCAGACAATAGCCCAATCCACGGCGAAGTACTCCTGGACGGCAATGTTGCGAAACCCGACGATGTCGAGCCACTCCACCGCGGGATGCTGATCCTTGAACCCCTTCGGAAGCCGCGCAGTCGCCTCTCCAATGACAGTCAACTTCTGGAGCACGGCGCTTTGGCGCAGTTCGTCACCCAGAAAGTCCTTGCGCCGGACTCCCTGCACAAAACGCTGGATGGCGTCCGCGGCGTCCACAATGTCGCTCAGATGCAATTCCTCACGCCGCATACAATTCCTCTGCGCTGGACAGAACAGCATCGCGTATCTTGGGCTTCAGCCCGTTTCTCGGCACCAGGTCCACCTGTCGTCCGAAGATGGCGGACAGTTCCCGCTGCATCCGGCTCAGGGCGATGAAGCCCACCTGCGCGTCAGGCTCAAACTCCACAGGCAGGTCCACGTCGCTGCCGTGGCCGAAATCCTTGCGCACGGCAGAGCCGAAGATGGCAAGACGCTTGATGCGATGCCGCCTGCAGAAGTCGGCCATGTCGTCCCTTGGGATTCCAAGTCTCGGTCCAACCATGAGGCTACCTCTCTATTCCCTTTCTGCGGATATTCTGGCAGCGTCTGCCCAACGCGTCAAGGCGAGCATGCTCGCATGTGCATGCCTTGAGCTTGGCGTAGCATCGACGGAGGCTGGAACGGCGAGGTGTGTAGCTATTCCCCCGAAGCATCCTGTTGACGCGGGGCAACATTCGGAGTCTGGCCCACCAGTTGAACGAGAGGGAGGACACTTTGTAAACCCTGCTTGTACTGCATTGGGTCAATCGACCGCTATCAATCAATCACGCGATACCCGTTTGGCAAGACAAGGATGTTGTCGCCGCTCAGGTCGCCACGCACGTATCCAAGACCCATCGAACTGCTGAAAGGGTGGTTAGGTGCCATACGCCCGCTATCTGGAAGTTCCACGCTTGTGAGCCGATAAACCTGCCTCGGCAGAATCTAGGAGATCTAGTCCTGCGCGCCGCGCAATGCCCGGTGGGTCCAGACTGCCGCCAACAGGTCTACCACTCCGAAGACAATGAGCATCGGTTGAGCGAGGCCCAATGCCACGAAGACTCCGAAAAACACCACGACCAATGAACGGGTGTGAACCGTCCATCGGAACAAGGACCGCATCTCGTTACGTGCCGCCTGAACATAATAGTAAGCCAATAGCAGCAACAGCATGCCTACTACGCGAATCCAGGGTTCGTTCGTGGCTGGAAAGCCGAACAGAGCTAGCAGGGTATTGGGAACGACCAAGAAACCAAGGCCTATCGCTACCAGGTAGATCCCAAACACAAGGATACTCTTAGCCGCCTTACTCATTCTCACCTCCTTTTGAAGTCCACCAATCTGTAAGGCATATGGCACCTAACACTTCGTGCAAACGTACCGAAAGCTCCGCAGTCTTGGCCCGAGATGGCGATGAGGCCGGCGACCGCAATCGCCGGTTGGGCGAACGTCTCTGTCAGACGTGGTTGGGAAGGTTCAGCGCCTTGTTGCCTCAACGATCGCGGTCTCTTCCTCCGTCAGCCCGTACAACTCGTACACCAGCGCGTCAATCCGGCGGTCGGTAGCTTCGATCGTTCGGCCAGGCTCACGACGATGTTTGTCGCTGGTACAGCACCTTGTCAGCAGGGATAGTCGCGTCGGCGAGGTTGCGATGCAGGGCCAACATACGTTCAGCCAGGGCCACCGTTTTGCAGTGGCGGTCGCCCAACGTTTGCGCGTGACCCGCCGCCTTGGGCCGAGTGGAGCGCCGGTTGGTCTTGACGTTCTGGCGAGGCAAGACCACTGCGACGCCGGTTCGCACGGGGTTCTGCCCAGTCACGTGCGTCTCAGTCGCTCATAGCGCGACGCAGCAAGTCGTCCTTGTTCTGCCACCGGGGGTACCCAGATGCGTTCCAGATGGCATCGAATGCAGGCTCCCTCCCCTCCCCACCCCCCCTCCACCAGGTCAGAAGCCTGCGCGAGGGCGTGCTCATACCGTGGAGGGCGCTCAAATGGGCGGACCCGACGCGGCAGCCCGGCGTGGCACCACTGGAGTTCAACTCCGAAGTATGATGGGAAATCCCAAAGAGCCCTTCGTTCCCAGGCGTTGCTACTCCACACTCCGATGCCTTCTTCGTCAGGCCAGAAGTGTCGCTCGATGGCTGAGGTCTTCTACACCTCTTCCATCATCTTGTCGAAGTCTTGCACGGTCACTGCTGGTAATGTGGTGAATGAGATCCCCAGCAGCTTGGTCAAGGCGATAGAGGTCTTCATCGCTTGCTCTGTATCCGGGAGGTCTACAATGACAACCAGATCGTTTGCTCCGAGCAGAGCATACCCAGCCTTAGGCTCCCCGCCATGCTTCCTTATCAAAGCATTGGCTTTGTCGGTGCGCTCAGCGCTGATTTCCTCGATTGCACCACGCGAATACTTGCCAAACATAAGATACGTAGCCATGCCTACTCCTCCTGTGCGTTTGCACTGCCAAACGGTCCATCATCAATCACGCTCTTTGGGATTTCCCGTATGGAGCAGCTACACAACACGCCCAGCGATTACCCACGATAACAGGATCGCTACGTGAAGCGGATGATGAGCGGGACCACGATACTGGTGAGAGCAAGACAGACAATGACCCCCGTGAAGAGCAGGTACCGCTTGCCGTAGCCTGTCAGCAGTGAGGAGTCGTAGTATTGGGCCACATCATTGTCCCGGTACATAGCCAGAAGACCGCCAAGTAGTCTGTTTCGGGACTGCTTCCCGTAGTTCAACGCCATGACAGCTATGCCATTGACCAACAGGCTCATCATGATGAACACCGCGAGTATCAGATCATTTGATGCATTCGCGTTGGCTGATGCTCCCTCTCCCGCTACTGCCGAGTTGATCCCCAGGACGACGAGGTTGAACACTACCGCTGTCACGACGAAGATCGTATCCGTGCGAGCATTTTGCTGCAACTCGCCGACGATGTGCTCATGAATCTGCCTTAACATAGTACCCTCCTTACTCGAGAAACTAGTCACGAATGGCACGAATAGACGAATCCCACGAATTCTCTATGCCGACCCTCGTGAGATTCATGTCGCGGACCGCGGTCGGCCGCAACCGCTTGTTGGGCGGCTTTTGCCCCAAATGAGCGCAGTTCCGCAACGGATATGGGCAGCCCACTCTGCCGCCGTGCCGCGCCCGTGTCTCGAGGCTGTTCTACCAGGTTAATCCCACGCCCCAGGAACAGAGCGCAGCAGGGCAGCAAGCGTACGTCTGGCGGCACTGATCTCTATCACTATGTGGTGGTCCCGTCGGTTTGGCGTTACCTTGTCTTCTGCTGTAAGTCCCGGCGGGTAGCGCGCCAGGCTTGTTGAGCAGAGTGCTACGGCTAGGTGGTGTCTGGCTTCACGAAGTGGAAATAGCCATAGCCTACTCCTATGAGTACGAGATAGAGACCAACGACCAACCAGCCGAGGGCGTTCGTCACGCCGGACAATTGACCCTGCAGAGCCACGATGAAGCCGACTATCCCGGTCATGAAGAACCCAAGGACAATAGCTCGTCGTGCCGCGGAGTCTTCTGCGTCTCTGGCGAACCACGCCACGAAACAGTAGATTAACAGTGCTGCACCAAACAACCGGGCAACAAACACCGCCGCCGGATCTGCCAGAGAGATGCCGTATAGTGACATTAATAGCTCGGGTGCTAGCACGAATCCACCCCCATGGAAGAGGGCAACGAAAGAATGGACGACAAAGAGCTGCTTGAGTTTCATGATATTCTCTCCTTCTTTCTTTGGCGGACCAATCCACTCTCGGTATCAATGGTTACAGAGGAGAGAGATTGTCCATTTGACCAAGAGACTCTGTCCAACGACTCAAAGGTTCATAGTCCACTCCCTTCGTCTTGCGCAACGTGCATCACTTTCGCATCACTAAAGGATACAACACACCGGACCGCTAATAGTCTTGCCGCCCAACGGCTCGGGCTTCACCCGCGCCGCGACTGCGGAGAATCCACCTTCAACACAGAACCAACCACAAATCGCGTATGGCCGCCGCTGACGCGGGTGGAAGCCCTTGTTAGGCGCTGTCGTTAGGGATTGCCCTCTTTCTTGATCGCCACCAACACACCAGGAGCAATATTCCAGGGGTGGCTATTATCATCGACATGAGATAAGGAACCGCTGAACGGGGGAAATCGTCAGTGATCGGACTATGAAATAGAAGCAACGAAAGCGCGGCCAGCTCGAAAACAACGGCAATCGTTCCTCCCAATCGCTCCCAACGCCAGGCAATGCCCAATCCCAGGACACTCAGAAACATGAAGATCGGGGGTAGGGCTTCTATGGGGGGATAGTCCTCCACCACATGCGGGTCTGCTACACCGATTGTCACCCAGTTCCAGGCATAACCGATAAGCATGAGTAGAGCGTAAACTATGATCGGAAAGCTCCAGATTCGAGCAATCCGGCGTATCCGTTTCGTGACCCGATTACGACTGTCATTACCCTTCGTCATGATCCACCCTCCTTGCTTCTAACACGGCGACTGACAAGTGCTCGTACGGACTCTGAGGTTTAGCCGCGTTGCGGAGCGCAGCGGAGCAACGTCGGCTGCAACCCGTTGTTAGGCTGTAACTACCGCGTTCGCAGTTGTGCTCTGTATATCCAGTTGAGCAGAAAAAGCACACCTATCAAGACCAAGGGGCCGGGAATTACCAAATAGACGCTCCAATGGAATCGTCCCCAGCTCGAGACCAGATAGAACAACGCCAAAGCTATGAACAGGACCGCTCCAACCCACTCCCGCCGCCATGCAATGACTAACGCGATGACCACGATGAATGTTGGGACTAGGTGGAGTAGCAAAGCACCAATTGTTTGCCAAAAGCCATAACTTTCACTGAATACGTCTAAGGCAAACACACTCAAAAACATCGCGAAAAGAATGCACAGAACCCTCGGAGTCCAGAAGAGAACTCGCTTCATGCTCGTATTCACTGGTTCCTCCTCAATTGTTGCAGCCTAACATGTACTTGTACAGGACTCTTCCGTACAAGAAGCCCCCAGGGTGACAATGCAGAAACCTTCTGCACAAGCAGGCAACACATGCTTGGACCAGGATTATTCTGCCCAGGATCCCCCTGGGGGCTAGACGCAGAGACTGCCGATCTACTCGAACTTGTACAGCATTATGCAACAACTGCACGCTTTGTGCAAACGTACCGGAAGCTCCGCAGTCTTGGCCCGAGATGGCGATGAGGCCGGCGACCGCAATCGCCGGTTGGGCGAACGTCTCTGTCAGACGTGGTTGGGAAGGTTCAGTGCCTTGTTGCCTCAACGATCGCGGTCTCTTGCTCCGTCAGGTCGTACAACTCGTACGCCAGCGCGTCAATCTGACGGTCGGTGGCTTCGATCTGCCGCTGGTGAAGCTTCTTGTCAGCAGGGATGGACGCAGCGGCGAGCTTGCGCTGCAACTCCAACATCCGCTTCACCAGGGCTGCCAACTTGTCGTAGCGGGGTCGCGGCGAATCGAGCGTCACGCGCCGCGCAGACACAGTAGACGGGCGCGCGGGCGTCACCGCCGACCCGAAGGGATTCTTCCTGGACGACGTCTTTGTACTGCTCGGAGTAGCCCTGCACGTTGCGCACGTCCCAGCCCAGGGCTTCGAAGAAGGGATCGATGAATTCGACGCGCACGCGGGCTTCTTTGTAGCCGTCGCGCTTGTAGACGTCCAGGTTGCGATGAAAGCGTTCGACCAGTTGGACGTCCTCTGTAGGTATGGGCATTCTCTCTCCTCTACGATGCTCGCACTGTTTGAAGTATTAGCCTCAGTCCACCTAACGCCTTGCGCATGAGCCGGCGCGCCGGGTCATGCAACGACACCCCCGCTACAAGATCACCTGCAAATGCAAAGATGCCACTTTCTTCGCGCGCCGATAGGCGCGATCGCCTCCATGCGCGGGTTAGGCCGCCGCTGATTCAGAATGTGACTCGCATGTACGATGAAGAAAGCACTTCAACGTTGGCGTAGTACTCTGCCATATCAGTAGGCCCTATATACTGTGTCCCGGGCGCACCGATTGCGCCAGACGCTGGTATTGTAATAATCGGCCGGCGAGTCTTTGGAAAATAATGAACCCGCGCTATGCGCGAGAGAATCGTTCGCAGGTATCGACGTGCGATTTCTTCCAGTAACCCAATACGGCTGGACGCGACTCGAATCTCTTCTTCGCTCAGAACGTTCAAGCTGCCATGAGCAATATCATTCCTCACTTCCCACAGCGTCTTTTCTCCCACCCGCTCAACAAACATGACTCTGCTTGCTTCATCATTTCCGAAGGCTCGGTTAAGATGATCCTCAAGCATTTTTCTGTTACCTACCACGCACTTGAAGTAGGCTTCCTGAACTGCCTTGGTCAGATCAAGCTTACTATCCATGATCTCCTGTATGCAAGCCTCACGCCGTAGTCTCTTCTCTGACTTCGGAAGTTTGTCCGCCGCAAATTCACGCAGGGGTGAATCCTTCTGGGACTCTCGCTCAATATAGGTGACCAACGACTCGATACTAACAAACAACAGCAAAAAGCGCTGCACTCTAGATTCACTTCTCAATGCATTGGCTATCCATGCAGCGCTTCGGCTGATAGCGCTTCTATCAGCTTCTGGTAAGCGTTCTATTATACCAATTGTCTTTGACAACGACAGAAACTCAGGCGGAGAAATCAGGTGTGAGGGGATAGGATCATTTGAGTAGTAATACTTGGGTTCCCAGTAGGCGTAGTACTTGCCGACGATTGAAAACACATTCACGAAATCATCCAGCATGGAGACAATCTGCTCAAGTCTGGAACGAGTCCACTCTTCGTTTGGTATCCACCCGTCATATATGAACTGCCCCCTCTTCATCATTGCCGCCTGGCGATCTTCCGATATGGCACCGTGAGCAAACTCGAGAGGTACAAAGCACGGCACGATATGGATACAACTTCCCTCAAAGATGACAGGGCCAGGAAACTGAGCATCTGAAACGAATACGAACTCCATTCCTCAAGAGTCAGTAAACCGCGCTGCTTGGTATAGTGCATGTGCTCTACGGCTCAATCTGAGATCAGAAAACTCTTTGTCTACTGCCGCGAGCTTTTCAGAAGACACTTCTATCCATTTTCTTTCGCCCCAGTTGTTGAAGCGCCCCTCTGGTTTTCGAATGAAAGGACTATTGGATTCAGAAGACTGACTCGAATTGTCCAAGTTGTCCACGCCGCACCTTGCTTCTTCAAGAGGTACCTAGCGTCCGGCCAACGATGGGCCCTCGCCGGCGGCGCGGAAGCGCCGTCCGCTGCAATGCCATGTTGGATCGACCAGTACGACTCTCTCGATACCTGCGTTCCAAAGCCATGACATAAGACCTTACCGCACCATCTATCCGTGGAATACAGTCTTGCATGCTCATACCAGCAACTACGCTCTTAAACCCATTGTTCTCTAGGAAAACGGTCTCCCTCTTAGGAGGTTGCCGAGATGTCACGAAATGCTTGTGATTGGTGGGAACGAGCTTGTACCCGCGGAAGTTCCTACGGATTTGCCCCGTTATTCCATACTGGGCGGTCTCTATGATGAGAGTACCCTCCCAGTCGTACGTCATTCCGATGATATCGGAGCCCCACGATCCCGGAGAAGGAACTAGGGTAGATTGCAGGAAGTTTCTGCAACGAACTATCACAGACGCAGAAGGATAATGCTGTCGGTAGGTCGTTTCCGTCTCAACGAAAAGATGATAGTTGAAATACACTTCGAGGTGAAGAGCGCCGGCGCGAACGACTAGCATGGGATGCCCTGTAGAATGACCCACGATGGTGAAAACTCTCTTCTTGCTATTGGTAAGCTTCCGTTTCATTGGCCGGATGATTAGCGTGGAAAGCTCCTTTCCATCGAGGTCGAGAAGTACGCCACCTTGCCGCTGGAAGTATGAAAGAGCGGCCAGGAGTGTATTGACCTTACCGTACTTCCCGGCAGACGGCTTCCTGTCCCAGTCAACTTCTACGGGCACCCCTAACGCCGGAGTCAGAGTTTCATAGGAACAGCTATTCCACACGGCTGGTTACCTCGATCGGGATTAGGCCGTCCAACGGCTCGGCGTTCACCCGCCGCGCCGGTGCCGGAAAGAGCACTCGCCGTAACGTCAACCTGAAAGCGCGTGGAGCCGCCGATGTGCGGCGCGATAGCGCCGTCCGGTGCAACCGCTTGTTAGGCGCCATCTTCAGTCAAAGAACCTCACTCCAGAACCGAAACTTTCGTTGCCGCCAAGCTGTTTATAGACAACTGGCGATGGAACCAAGTTCCTTTCTATCTGCGCACCGGCAAAAGGCTAAAGCATAAGGATACCGAGATTGCTATCACTTTCAAAAAAGTCCCACATTCGATGTTTACGGCAGCCGGCCTCGATGAGATGCCACCGAATGTGCTTGTATTACAGATACAGCCGGAGGAAGGAATTTCGTTGAGATTTCAGGCCAAACGCCCTGGGCCGAAGATTTGTATGAGTACACTGAATATGAATTT
>SDBU01010691.1_pt1 | contig 10151 bp, 8 predicted proteins | sample 2277071 | NCBI WGS metagenome assembly SDBU01 (sample SAMN10397929, study PRJNA504765) | marine sediment metagenome | isolation source: marine sediment core GS08_GC12, 126 cmbsf | place: Arctic Ocean: Gakkel Ridge, Loki's castle | collected 2008 | reverse complement strand
TGCCAGGGTTACGCTCAGGCCAATTTAGCTGTAGTGCCTAAGGAGTATGCCTTTGATTTCCTACTGTTTTGCAATCGTAATCCTCGACCTTGTCCCGTACTTGACGTAACTGAAATAGGCGACCCTCATCCTAAACTAATGGCGCCAGAAGCAGACCTACGCACTGACCTGCCTAAGTACCGCGTTTTCAAGGACGGGAAGCTCGTTGATGAACCTACCGACGTTATTAAGTATTGGCGAGATGACCTGGTTGGGTTTCTGTTAGGCTGTAGTAGGACTTTCGTCTGGGCAGTACGAGCAGCCAATATTCCCTTCCGAAGGTATGGCGCTTACCTTAGTACAATTCCTTGTGTTCCTGCCGGGCGCTTTCATGGCCACATGGTAGTTAGTGTCCGCGCTTTTTACAATGCCCATGATGCTGTGCGGGCTGTGCAAATTTCATCCCGGCATCTTTTCATGCATGGGCCACCAGTTCATATTGGAGACCCGAGAGATATTGGCATAGAAAACCTGGGTAAAGCAGACTCGTTTAATCCCTACCGCCCAGTCGCAGAACCACCAAAGCCTGGTGAGATTGTCATGAGTTGGGGATGTGGGGTAACACCTGGGGTGGTGGCTATGGAGGCTAAGATACCGTTCATGATAACCCATAGCCCCACTCATATGTTCATAACTGATAAGCTCGGTGAAGAGCTGGCGGTTCTGTAACTTGAGGTAAAATAAATACAAATATTTTTGAAAGGAGGAGCCAGATACGGTACAACCTGAAGGAATGGTTCAGGAATTAGATTTTATCTAGTAGAGCACTGAAAACACGCCGAGGTATGATAGAGTTAGCTCTCAAGAAAGGGGTACATCCCAGAGTGGAAATAAGTGATTTTGAACAGGCTAAGGGATATATTGATATGGGAGTTCAACAATTCTGCGTCGGTTTGGGTTTGGGCATCATCTATGAGTGAAGCAAGCGGAATGGAGAAGGAACACGAAAATTACTTGCTGATGTAACTTAGGTTCATGGATAGCGCACTCAGTTGAAGCTCATGTTTCAGTGCTTTTTCATATAGCTTGATAAAGAGCCGTGGTCAAAATTAACTAGGTATCGAATAGGAGGGGTTAATATGCAGGAGTCAATGTATAAATTTATGAAGGTGGGTTTGGTCCTCCATATGGCCTATCCTCAAGTTATGGAGGCAGAGGAGTCGACTCTTGAGGCACTACAGAAAATAGCTGCTGACGATTTCTTCACCGCAGTGGAAATCACTTGGATTAAGGATAAGAAAATAAGGGACGAGGCAAAAAAACTATTAAAGACAAGTCACTTAACCGTTGCATACACTGCTTCCCAGAGGCTCGTGGTTAGAAAGTTGGATCTCAACTCCTTTGATGAGGAAGTGAGAACAAAGGCAGTTGCGGAGGTAAAGAGGGGGGTTGACGAGGCTTATGAGATGGGAGCAAATGGCCTTTCCTTTCGAAGCGGTAAGGACCCGGGGGAAGAAAAACGACAACAGGCCCGGAAGCTGTTGGTTTCTTCCATTAAGGCGATATGTCATTATGCTAAATCGCAGGGAAACTTAAGGATAGATTTAGAGAGCTTTGACCGCGAAATTGAGAAAAGGTGCTTAATCGGACCGACCAATGAGGCAAGAATGGTAGCAGAAGAGGTAAGAAGAGAATTTGATAATTTTGGGTTGTTGGTTGATTTATCCCATATACCTCTGTTAAATGAGACTCCCACCCAGGCTATTACACCAATTAAAGATTACCTTATCCATGTGCATTTAGGCAATTGCGTGTTAAGGGATAAAGAACATCCTGCCTATGGAGACCAACATCCCCGATTTGGCATTGATGGAGGAGAAAATGATGTGAAGGAGGTAGTAGCCTTTCTAAGGGTATTATTGGATATCGGTTTCCTAGATACTAAGAATCCACCTATAGTGAGCTTTGAAGTAAAGCCACTTGCTGATGAATCTTCTGAGGTGGTTATCGCTAATGCTAAAAGGGTGCTAAGGGAAGCTTGGGCAAAAGTTTAAGGTGGATTGATGGTGAAATAAAGGTGTGTTTACTAATTAGATTGTATTCAATGAAATTAATTATAACGAGGAGGATTTAGTGATGAAACAAAATATTTTATATCCCGAATTGGAAACACCTGCTGTACTTTTAGATTTGGTCAAGCTGGAAGCAAATATAAATGAGATGTCCCGACTGGCAGCTGAGGCCGGGGTTAAACTTAGACCACATACCAAGTGTCATCAAAGTGTGGAAATAGCCAAGATGCAAATTGAAGCGGGTGCATGTGGCATTGAGGTCGGTCCTATAGAACAGGCGGCACCTATGGCCAAGGGAGGAATAAAGGACATATTGGTAGCACACCCGTTTTATGGCAGTCATAAGTTAGCAAGACTGAAGGCACTTGTTAGCAATCCAGAGCTTAAGATCACTGTTGTAGTAGACATGATTGAGCAAGCCGAGGCTATCTCCCAAGTTGGTGAGGCAGTTGGGCGAAAGATTCCTACGTTTATAAAAATTGATACCGGTGTAGATCGATACGGAGTCCTGCCGGGTGAACCTGCTTTAAATTTAGCCAAGAAGCTCAGCCAGCTTCCAGGCATTGAGCTCGTCGGTATGTATGCACACGAGTCAGGAGTAACACCGACGCAGGAAGGTGTAGACAAGGCAGCGTTCGAAGTTGAAACGGCAATGGTTGAGACTGTCAAGTTGTTGCGGAGCAACGGGTTAGTGATAAAGGATGTTGCCGTTGGCGCTTCCCCAACATTTCCCAGCACCTGCCGCTACTTAAAGGAAGGGAAATTCCCTGAGATAACAGAACTTCATCCGGGAGCACGCACGATTGGTGATATCAGGTATATGGCGTCTTTTGGCACCACCAGGGAAGCATGTGCCCTCACCGTATTAACGACAGTGGTGAGCACTTCGCACCCCAAACATGTTGTGATTGACGCCGGATTCAAAACATTTAGCTCTGATGTAAACATAAAACGCCGCGATACTCCCGGTTTTTTCTGGAACGGAAAACCCAGCTATGGTTCCCTCCAGGGACGCACCGATCTGTGGTTTGGGCGTGTAGGAGCTGAAACCGGCTTACTCTACTATATGGCTGATAATATCAAACCCGAGAAAAGGTTGAGCCTCGGCGACCGTCTGGAAATTGTACCAAATGATGCCACCACGGTCGTCAATATACATGAAACGGTATACGGGGTAAGAAACGGACGGGTAGAGAGTAAGATAACAATAACGGGGAGAGAGCAAGGTAGTTAAAGACACCGTCAACCAGAAACGAGCTTGTAGAGCAGGGAATCAGATGATGTATCTGAAAATGATTGAGAGCAAAAAGTATTAAGGAGGGAATTAACATCATGCAACAAGAGGAAAAGGAAATGGTTTGGGGGCAATGCATTGACGATCTTGTGAACCTTGATGTGCCAGGTCGCAAAGCGACTCAGATTCTTTACCCACTGGCACGTGAAAAGTTTAAAGAGCCTTTGTGCCTAACCGCGGCTCGTCTCATTAAGGAGAGAGTGCAAAGAGGCAACGTATTCTTTATAGCTACAGGATTCCCAAATAGGCCAGCTATAACGTCACTTGTGGAGGAGACTGATGGTCCACCTGGGGCAGCTGCTATAGCCAGAGCAGTTCTCCTTGGACTCGGTGGGGTGCCTATCGTCATCGTAGAGGACTGGATTGTAGAAAATATGAGTCGTGTCCTCACAGCCGCTGGGCTGAGAGTCCTGTCGCCGGATGAAGCTATTGCTGCAATTAATTCTATCGGACCGCTTCGTGCAGTTGCTGTGATTGGCTTCCCAACGGATGTTGAAGAGGCAAAAAAGAGAGCAAAAGAATTAATTGATAAATACAAGCCCGCTACTATATTGACTGTAGAAAAAGCAGGCATGAATGAGATGGGGCAACTTCATGGCTCCCGTGGCAATAATATCGGTGAATATCACGCTAAAATTGACTACCTTATATTAGAAGCGAAAAAAAGAAAGATTGCAACAATTGGTATTGGTGATGGTGGCAATGAAATAGGTATGGGGGTAATACAGGAGGGGCTCTGGAAGTCTACTATACCTTACATGAAGAAGTGTATGTGTGGTTGTGGGGGGGGACTTGCTCCCACAACACCTGTCGATGTCCTAATTACAGCATCTGTCTCCAATTTTGGCGCCTATGGTATTGCCGCCTGTTTGGCTATACTGCTCAAAAACCCCGACGTCCTTCATGATGCAACAGTAGAGGAAACCATCCTAAGAGGGACCATTAATGGTTCTTTTATTGATGGCACAACAGGACTTACTAATGGAAATGTCGATGGCCTCTCTATCGCTGCTAATAAAGCCTATATAACTTTGCTTGGGCAAATAGTGCGGAAAGCATAAAGGAGCGAATAACGGACAGGGAGGAATAAAGAGAATGCTAAAGAAAAATGCTACAAAAGAGAAGATAAAGGCGGGGCAAGCTGTTATTGGGTTCCGTATGGACTTTACCTCACCATATATTATTGAGGTCTTAGGCAATGTTGGTTTCGACTTTGTCTATTTTGATTGCGAGCATGGGACAATGAGCGAAGAGTCATGCGGAGAAATGATCAGGGCAGCTGAACTTGTCGGCGTAACCCCGTTGGTTCGGCTACCAGCCAATCATCCAGGAATCTTACGCTTGTTGGATTCAGGAGTTATGGGGGTTATTTTCCCTCATTGCAACACTAAACAAGAAGCACAAGCTGCGGTAAAAGCAGTTAAATATCCCCCTGAAGGTGAAAGGGGAATAGGTGGCAGGTCGTTAGCCATGAGTGCTATGCCCACCGCTGATTATGTCATAGAAGCCAACAAAGAGACCATGGTTATCGGTATGATAGAGGAGGCAGAAGCGTTAAACAATTTGTCAGACATCCTCACCGTTGACGGGCTTGACGTCCTCTTCATCGGCCGCTCCGATTTATCTATATCTTTAGGTATCCCGGGGCAAGTCAACTCTCCCGTGATTCAGGATGCTGTGAATAGGATTATAACTGAGGGTAGGGCTGCGGGCAAAGCAGTCGGCGTAGGAGCCATCAATGTTGATGACACTGACAGCGTCAGACACTTTTTGGAACAAGGTGCTCAATTCTTTAGCCTGAACTGCACTAGTATCCTTAGGAGTGCCTCTCGTAACTTACTGAAAAAAATCAAGGGTGACTAGGACGTAAGGGTTGTCAGTACTGCACTCCTTTCATTTGTTTATTTGCTAGCGACCGCCGCGTGCAAGCGGTCGGCCACTATGCTTACTTGCCCTTCGGTCAAACTACAGGAGTTAATAATAAATTGGTCTGCGAGCACTAGTGGAGCAAAAACGCAAATGGGGGGCTCACCTTGCTCCAACTGCTTTAATATTTGTTCCTTAGTCTGTCCCAACTTTACCTTGTCTATTTTCACAATGATTATGGGGAAGCCACCGGGAGGTCTCAAAGTCCGCTCTATCGTGACTCCCGGCACCCCTTCCACACGTTCTGCAATCGGCTCCAGTAGCAGTCTGAGTCTTTTCATTTCCCTAGCGTTCTTCTCCTCGTCAGCAAGAATCTGAAGAGCAGTGATGAGACCTATGACTGCTTCCTTACTCACCTTCAGGCTTCGTCCAATAGGCTGATGAGGTACGCCTCGGAGTTTTTCCTTGGGGACGAGTGATGGCGGAGGTGCCCATTCATCATAGGAAACATATCCAGCATTGAAGCCCGGGGTAAAATAGTTCAAGGCGGCAGCCGCAATTAAGTCATACTTCCCAAATAAGAGACCACTCGCCTGCGGTCCACGAATCCCTTTACCTCCGCTCATGGCCACTAAGTCAACACCCATGGAAATGAATTTCCTCAAGTTTTCTACAGGAGGCACCTCATTAGCGGCATCTAAGATTATGGGTATACTATACTTCTTAGCCACGCGAACAACTTCCTCGAGGGGGGGAATACCCCCTCCGTGGTAGAAGTAGGCGATGGCTACAGTACGATTCGTTATGGAGGCCTCGTAGTCCTCAGCCAAAGGATGATAGAATTGTCCGGGAGGCAATGGAGCGCCTGCCATACCTACACTTACTATCTTGGCACCTGCGGCACGAATGGCGTGGTCATACCCGCAACGCTGACAAGCTGCTATGAGAACCTCATTGGGTATGCCAGAAGTATCGGGCAGGTGATTTAGACGATCTACATCGTAGCCTGTTATGCAGGCAGCCGTCGCTACAGTGAGAGCTGCCGAGCATCCGCAGGTGACATATCCCGCTTCGGCCCCGGTTATTCTAGCTATGACTTTGCTAGCAGCCGCTTGAAGTTCATCCATGCGTACAGGCGTATGAGCTACTTCAGCCATCGCATTTATCACTTCCTGGGGCATGGAACTGCCGCAATACATCGTGACCGGCCCCCCTGCGTTAATGATTGGTTTTACATCTAGACCTAAGCGTTTCAGAATTTCCATACTTGACCTCCTTTTAGTCCTTCCTGCGCCTCCCGAGAGGTGGTACAAGTCTATCCGGTGTCTTAGCCATTATTAGCGTTAGCCTACATATAACCTGGTTTAGATCGAGACATCCTAGGACCTCTGGGCTCGATCTTTAATATTCGCAACACGTTGCCCCCAACGATGAGTTCCATGTCCTTCGGGGCAATAAAGTCACAGTAGTCTTTCAAATATGACAGAGCCTGCCTATCCGCAGCCTGAGTATACTATTTCTTTCAGCCAAGCCAGATTACTGGACTTACAGAATAGACAAATATCTCTTAAGCTCATAATCGGTCACTTGAATACGGTAATTATCCCACTCTATCTTCTTATTCTTGATGAAAGCATAAAAAGTATGGTCGCCAAGGGCTCTCCGCACAATCTCGCTCTTTTCAGTAAGCTGGATAGCCTCCCAGAGGCTGGCGGGCAGGGTCCCTATCCCCCTTCTTTGCCTCTCCTCCAGGGTCATCTCATACACGTTTTCTTCCACAGGCTCAGGAACTTCATATTCTTTCTCAATCCCTTCCAGCCCAGCAGCTAGCATCACGCTGAAGGCAAGGTAAGGGTTGCAGGCGGGGTCAGGAGACCTGAACTCTATCCTAGTGGCGTTTTCGTTGGCTGGCTTATACTCTGGAATCCTAATAAGGTCTGCCCGGTTCCGCCGCGCCCAGGAAAGATATACCGGTGCCTCGTAGCCGGGAACCAGGCGCTTGTAGGAGTTGACCCATTGGTTGGTAATGGACGTGATTTCAGCAGCATGCTTGAGTAGCCCGGCTATATAACACTTGCCCATCTTAGACAGATAATACACATCGTCCTTGTCAAAGAAGGCGTTCCTGTCACCCTTAAATAGCGATTGGTGCACATGCATGCCACTACCATTGATACCGAAAACGGGTTTAGGCATAAAGGTAGCATAAACCCCGTGCTCCATGGCTATTTGCTTGACTACCAGACGATAGGTCATCACATTATCGGCCATGTTCAGGGCATCAGTGTATCTCATGTCTAACTCATGCTGGCTGGCAGCGACCTCGTGGTGGGAATACTCAATGCCAATACCCATCTCCTCTAAAGCAAGAACCGTCTGCCTCCTCAGGTCAGTAGCTGCGTCCAGCGGGGTCATATCAAAGTATCCCCCTTCATCCAGGGGCTCAGTCCCCTTGGAATCTCGAAAGTAGAAGTACTCCAGCTCTGGCCCCACATAGAAGGTGTAACCCATTTCGGCTGCCCGTTTCAGGTTTCTCTTCAAGACATACCTGGGGTCACCTTCAAAGGGTTCACCGCCGGGCTTCAGGATATCGCAGAACATTCGGGCTACAGCCTTCTCTTTTGGTCTCCAGGGGAGCAACTGAAAGGTATCGGGGTCGGGCAGAGCCAGCATATCGCCCTCGTCAATTCGGGCAAACCCCTGAATTGAGGAACCGTCAAAACCCATCCCGTCCTCCAGGGCGACCTCCAACTCCTCCACGGTGATGGCAAAGCTCTTAAGCACACCCAGGACATCGGTGAACCACAGCCAGACAAACTTTACATCGCGCTCCTTGGCCATGTTGAGAACATATTGCTTACTCTCCTCCCGGCTCCTGGTCATCATTTCAAACCTCCATTCTTTTTTAAAAGGCAAATATCTTCCTGGCTATTCTACCACTTTTTGCGGTCTCGTTGCTATATTGCCTCTCGTCTATTTCGTTGACTCCAAACTCTAAAGCCTGTTATAATTTACCCAGTAGGGGGCTCGTAGCTCAGTGGTAGAGCGGTCGGCTCATAACCGATTGGTCGTAGGTTCGAACCCTGCCGAGCCCACTTATTTTCCCCCATAAAGAACCAGCTATGCGGTATTTTTGCAGGGTAGGGAAGTTGACATAAAGTATGTCATACTGTCAAGTTCTATATTTTCAACTTTTCATTATTCTTATACTATTTAGCACTTTTGGCTAATAAGTCCTTATAATTTGTATGGTATAATCCGTTGCAATATACTGAAAGCATGAATATTAGTTTTATATTAACTGCTAGCTCAGGTGCTACATTATTACTTGCCATTGCAGCCTTCTGGGCCATTTGGCAGAATCGTAGTATCCAAATACGAAATCGTAAAGAAAGAATATTAAAAGATATCGTTGATTGGCTTATAAGCATTCGAACGGTCGATGTAAGTATACCTATTCCGATAACTGATAAGGAGATAACTGAGCAAGAGCGGAAGAGAATTGAGACTAATGTGCTATTTCGATATTTTCTACCTACTTTAACAAGTGAATATATAAGAGCAATGGTTCGTACGACCTTTAAGAAAGAACTAGAAAGTGACGTAGATAATATAATTGAGAGTCTTAATGCCTACGTATATATCAGAAGTGTATGCTCAGGTGCCAAAGATGTTAAAGATGCTTTTGGGGGAACAGCTATCGCTATGGTAGAAGAAGTGAGTAAACAGATTCTTGAAGGCAAAAAAACAAAGGACCAATTATTGGATGAATATGATACGCTATTGATTAAATGTACGACTATTCTATTAGTTAAGGTTGGTAATATCATAGCTAGGCTCTAAATCCTCCATCTAATTCTCCATTTACATTTCTTTTATCCTTATCCACCATGCACATCCGGATTGTCCATTACATCATCCCACCAAGCATCAACTTTCCATTACTATAGTAGGGGGCTATATTTTAAAGAAATACGCACTACGTTGTTATTATATGACATAACATATATAGTGCGTCCCAAAATTGATTATAGGTATATAGTTTATATAAGAGTATAGTAACTCCCTTGACATCTAACTGGCTTGCTTTATCCAGGAATTATGGTTTATACTTAAGCAGAATAAAATGAATGAAGTGCTTCTTATAATCCTGCTTATAGTTATCGCCGGACTGGCAGTGCTTATAATTCCCCAGTGGCGCTTAAAGCGTGCTATCCCCCAAGTAATACGGATTTTTAGAGACCACAATGCAGTAGATATTAAGAATGCCAAGACAGGCGATGAGCTAGGACTTAGGCCGCGAGGTATGGCGCAACAGATATTAACGGGACGTGACTACAAGCTGGACGCCTTGAGAGTCTTGAGAGAGGCTGATATTATACAGGTGACCGAAGATGGCAGACTCTACCTCTCGGAGGAAAAGCTCGCCGATTCTAGATTTTCTAGGCCCCAAGCACGTTTCCGCTAGAATATATGCAGGGGTATTGAATCCCGTCAGCAGTCTACAAATGACCTTTATTATTCCTAAAGGTAGTAAATCATTCAAAAGAATTTTTATGCCCCTAGATTTTGATTACAGAGCGTCATTTTCTCACGAGAGCTGTTTCGGTTAGTGTGCGACTGATTAGTTCCAAAAGTTTAGTCCGTCCCCACCTTTTTGCGGCTGAAATGAGTACCGTGTTTTTGTCCACCGGAGCACATTGGTCAGAAAGATAATTTATGGCTGTTTCCTCATCCCAGGTCTGGCTGCAGTCCAGTAACAAATCAATCTTATTTAGAGCCGTAATCCTCGGTTTATCCAAAAGGTTGAGGTCAGTAAGGATATCCTCTGCTGTTTGACATTGCTCTGGAGCATTATGACAAGTTAAATCAACCACATGAAGAAGCACATTGGCTTCAGCTAACTCCTCAAGGGTTGCCCTAAATGCAGTTATAATAGT
>SDBU01010690.1_pt1 | contig 10152 bp, 5 predicted proteins | sample 2277071 | NCBI WGS metagenome assembly SDBU01 (sample SAMN10397929, study PRJNA504765) | marine sediment metagenome | isolation source: marine sediment core GS08_GC12, 126 cmbsf | place: Arctic Ocean: Gakkel Ridge, Loki's castle | collected 2008 | reverse complement strand
CGACCCAGATGCGGGAGATACCTTGACATACTCACTGACGACTTCGCCTTCAGGAATGAGTATAAAGTCATCTACAGGTGTTATAAGCTGGACACCGACGAACTCTCAGGTGGGAGATAATAGTGTAATCGTGGCAGTGAGTGATGGCAATGGTGGGAGCGACACGCAGTCGTTCACCATTGTTGTCATCAACGTGAATGATCCACCAGAGATAACGTCTACAGCGGTCACCACAGCTATGGAGCATGTTACATACAGCTATGATGTTGACGCCACCGATCCAGATGTAGGCGATGTTTTGACATACTCGCTCACGACTTCGCCTTCAGGGATGAAAATACACTCATCTACAGGAGTGATAAGCTGGATACCGACGAACTCTCAGGTGGGAGATAACAGTGTAGTCGTGACAGTGAGTGATGGCAATGGTGGGAGTGATAGTGAGTCATTCAGTGTGACAGTTAATGGTACAAATGACGTCGGGGAAATCATAATGCAGGCCAGTGGATTCGGCGGCTCTTCGGAGATTACAATCAAGGAGAAGGACGGCTCGATCCTGCTTGTCTATACAGTAGACGATGAATTGAGAGAAGTCCTGGTCCCGCCGGAGAATTTGGAGGAGCTCTGGCAGAAACTTGAAGCGAACGATGTGTTTACGCTTCCCACAGATCTGAGCTTACTCGACACTGACGCAGACCTCATTTTATTTGAGATAACTGTCCGACGGGGAAATAGATACAATCAGTTTGAAGTTTACGCTCCGCATTCACTCGTAGGGAAACCCATGTACAGTACAATTGTGGACGCAATAGATCGCCTGGCCGAACAGCTCCTGGCCACTCTGCCCCCAGACAATATGGTGTTGATCCCCGCTGGCGAGTTCCAGATGGGTGACTCACTTGATGGAATGGATTTGGCACTTCCAGTTCATACGGTCTACCTTGACGCCTTCTACATGGACATCTACGAAGTAACTAACGCCCAATATCTGAAGTTTATGGACGCCACAGGCCATTCAGCGCCAGTATATTGGGACGATTCCAGATTCAACGTCCCAGAGCATCCAGTTGTGGGAGTAAGCTGGCATGACGCAGTGGCCTATGCAGAATGGGCGGGTAAGAGACTTCCTACAGAGGCGGAATGGGAGAAGGCAGCCCGTGGCGGATTAGTTGGCAAACGCTATTCATGGGGCAGTGATAGTCCTGATGGTACTCAGTGTAACTTTGCAGATGTGAACACGGATTATGACTGGTCAGATAAGAGTGTTGATGATGGCTATAGCCGAACATCGCCTGTAGGCAGTTTCTCTGCCAATGGTTACGGGTTGTATGATATGGCGGGGAATGTCTGGGATTGGTGTTCGGACTGGTATGACAGTAGTTACTATTCCAGTTCGCCGAGCAATAATCCGAAGGGGCCGAGTAGCGGCAGCCAGCGGGTTATGCGCGGGGGGTCGTGGAGCCGCTATGAGGACTTCCTGCGCTGCGCTTATCGCTCCAGCAGACCTCCGACGGACATGTATGGCTATATCGGATTTCGTTGCTCCAAGTAGATTCCCTTCTCCTTTGCCCTTATGTGTTTTTGTATTCATGCTTTTATGCATTTGCCAGCAAAGCTGGCAGCGCCGGTTGCGGCGCAGATCACGAGAATTTTTCAGATGAAGATATATATGTGATGTGCAGAAGTACTTCCCCAGCGCGATATCACTTCTGGAGGTTAGATATGCAAAACAAGATAGAGCCTACCTTAATTGGCTTCATACTGCTGTTATTCATGACATCTCCTTGCCTCGCAGACGACTTCAGCACAGATGTGGCCGTGCTTGTTGATGAATTGTCGAACATGGCGGAGTGGAGCAATTATCCACCTGTGATTGGTTTAGGGGATTTCTTCTATGCTGATAGCAAGATGAGCAGTGAGTTTGCATATCACCTTGCTTCAGAAATCGAGGTGGTGATTACCAATTTGACCCACTTGAGGCTGGTTGATCGCTCCAGACTTGGTGAAATACTTAACGAACTGGGCTTTCAGCTAACCGACATGGTAGATCCAGAAACGGTGGTGAGTCCAGGGAAGATTCTGGGGTTGGATGCATTGCTGGTGGGAAGCTATTCAGCCTGGGAAAAGAAAGTGCGGGTAACACTGAAGCTTATCCGGGTTGAGGATACCAAGTCCATCGTTATTTCGAAACTAATAGATGATGTTCCGAAGGATGTTACCATTAAGCCGCCGGGCTATGAAATGCAGAAGCGGCGCATCGCGAAAAGAATTCAGGATTGGCTAACTGAAGGCCCAGTTGATGAACAGCAGAAACCGCGTTCGGATTTCCAGGTGACCATCGAATCCGAGTTAAGGGAGAAACCCTATAAAGAGGGCGATGAACTGAAGCTGTATGTGAAATCTGATAGGGATTGCTACATCGAGATCTACAATATTTCAGAGGATGGCTCGACTCAGCTACTATTCCCGAATGGGCTTTGGCTGGAACAACACTCTTTGGCTGACAACTTTATACAAGCTAACGTCCGTACCGCAATTCCTTATGACTCAAGCTTCCGTGTCATAATCTCTCCTCCCTACGGAATCGATACTCTGAAAATTATAGCCAGCAACAAACCATTCCGCACACGTACCCGCTCATTCTACCAGGAAAGCGGCACTTACCCCAGGATGGGCAATATCGATCAGGACCAGACACTGGAGGCTTTGAAACTTCGGATGCGATCTGTATTCGCCAGATCCAGATCCGCTGAAGAACCTGTTCAAGCTGCACAAAGTTACTGCACTATTTTAACAGAGCCGTAGGCACTATTTGGTATATAGGGAGTAACGGAGAAATCTCCAACGATCCGTCGATTTACCTCCCGTAAACATTATGTTTCTGTGCAATGATTGCCAAAGAAACGGATGTTAGAATCATTCTGCAATTGCAAGCACAAAAAGCAACTTGCAGCAACAATTTATCCTACATTCCGCACCTGTTTTTCGAGTTTTAAACAATTAACTAATTCTTATAGAACCGCATGAACACTTAGTTTTCACATTTTTACTCGTTTTAGCAGACTGTCAAGATGATCGTTTTTTCGACCAAAAAGTGCTAAAAAAGGCCATTTTTCAGGGTCAAAAACGGCACAAACTCAATGTTCATGCGGTGCGGAATATAGGATTTATGAATCACGGAATTTATAATTTCCTAGACAACAAAGGGTTCCCTTTATTAAGGATGAGGGATATAAAACATCTATTTTTTATACAGAAGCGGCTCATCTGACCAGAACCATCCGCCGTATCTGGTGATACTCTCCTGTCTGAGCATGAAAAGATGGATTTGGAGGTCGTATATGAGAAGTCACATGATATTATTGAGCTTTGCTGTAGCAGTGTTCGCTGCGGGAGAAGCAACCCCGCAGACTGGCCCGGCTTCATTGCCGAAGCCGGGGAAATTCGTCTGGCGTTCCATTGGACCAGGACAGTTCGGAGCCATGTTCGGTTTGGGCATCTCGCCTCATGACTCTAACGTCATCGTTGCTGGTGTGGACATGGGCAATGCGTTCATGACCCGCGACGGGGGGAAGAGCTGGAAGATTCTGGGTCGCAACGGCGGCGAGACGTTTGCCAACCCTGGCTACCGCGGCGTATGGGGTGTCCATTTTGACCCGAAGCGTCCTGAGCGCATTTGGATTGGCTCCACACACGGGCTCTATCGGACGACTGATGGCGGGGAGAACTGGCATCTGGCGCTGGGAGGGGGTGCGGATTACGTTATCAGCGCAATTATGACCGACCCCACCGACCCGGATATCGTGTATGCAGGTAGCGGAATGGGCGCGCGGACCAACGTGGGGTGGTCGCTGGGAAACGTCTGGAAGAGCACCGACGGCGGAGAAACCTGGCAGGTACTCGGCAACGTCTCGCGCAAAGGCCGCAACTGGGTCAACATTGCCGTAGACCCGCAGAGCCCATTCATACCCGGCAGAGGACACAGCCGAGTCTACATCTGCGGACAGGGCGGCTTCTTCGTCTCGGATGATGCTGGCGAGACATGGACTTCACTGAAGGAGTTTTTACCAGGCGGCAGCGACAGCGATATTTCAACGCTGGTGTTAATACCCGGCGAAGAGCGTTCCACCCTCTTCGTCACTATTCGGGCGCGCTATGCCAATCCTGAGAAGAAGCAGTTGGTGGGAGGCGTGTATGCTTCGGCCGATGCCGGAAAGACCTGGGTGGCGAAGAACCAGGGCCTTGAGAAGTCTATCGCCTACATGGCAGAGCGCATGATCCCAAACGGCTATGACTACTCGATGCTGGTGGGATGCCAGGCGAAGCCCCGGATCATGTACTGGGCTAACCACCCGCACGGAGTCTTTAAGACCGAGGACGGGGGCGAAACGTGGCGGGGGCTGCTCAACCTCAGCACCGACTGGGTCAAGAGTCCGGACTTTGACGGTAAAGAGATCTACTGGTTGCTGCGCAGCCACGGTGGCAACTTCGACCAGAGCTACTACAACGCCTACGGACCTGCCAACGGAATCGCCTGCTCTGCCACTGATCCGGATGCCGTGGCCTACACGGACAATGCAGGACTCGCCGTCAGTTTTGACGGCGGAGAGCATTGGACTGAACCGGGCTTTGAGTTTGGCGAGGCAGTCTGGCCCGGTGAGTTCGGCGACCGGCCGCCCATGCGCCTGACGCACAAAGTTCGCTCTCGTGGACTCCAACTCATTGTCCCCATTGATGCTGCGGTGGACCCGTTCGACCCGCAGACAATTGCTATCGGGCATTGCGACATTGGGCTGATGATCTCCCGCGACGGTGGCACATGGTGGGAATGGGCATATCAGGGCATACTGGCCGGGGAGCGCAAATATATTCGCGCCGTTCTCTACGACCCGGCATTGAAGGGACGCATGTGGGTGGGCGGTGGAGTGGGCAGCGGCTCAGGGCGCGTCTATCAGAGCAACGATGGGGGGCGCACCTTCCACATCATGGGCATCCCGCAACTGACGGCCGAAGCAGAACGCAGCCAGGGAGCACTCCATGTCCATGCACTCGCCCTCGACCCGACTTCGCCGCAGGAGGCCCGCCCGCTGTATGCAGGGACGGATTTCGGCCTTTTCAGGACGACAGACGGTGGAAAGACCTGGGAAGCGCTGCCCCTTGGCCTGGCATCCACGCCGGGCGTCCGCCGCATTGTCTTGGACTCGACGGATCCAGCGCGCCTATACATTGCTATACGCGCGAATTCCAACGCGGAGAGCGGCCTGTACCGCAGTGAAGATAGCGGGAAAACCTGGGAGCGGCTGGGGGCTGGGCAGATTTTTGGCGTGCAGTCGCTCTCGCTGTGCCAGGCGACTGGCGTGCTCTATGCGCTTGCCTACAACCAGCCCGGCCAGGGGTACTTCGTAGCCCGAACCCTCTGGCGGAGCGACGATCATGGCGAGACGTGGAAGAAGCTGGATAACCGCCTTGCTGCCTGTGTTGCCGTGGATCCGCAGGACCCGGACCTGGTGTTTTTCGTCACCTTCGCTGGGGACGTCCGCAAAGAGAAGGCCAATGTGTGGCACTCCACTGATGGGGGCAAGAGTTGGGAGACCATTGCCGACGATATCCCCATCTCGCCGGGCAGTGAGTACAACAAGGTTGTGTTTGACCCGACCAACCCGTCACGCTTTCTCCTGCTCCACAACAGTGGGACGTATGAGGGGCGTGTGGCCGAAACTGACTGAGGTATTATAGTTAGCGGGCAGATTGCTGCGAAAATGGACTCTAAGCGTGAACTATATCAGAGACATAAAAAAAACATATCTCTTGCACAACCATGAAATAAAGGATAGCTCAACATAGAGGTTTACATACCGTTCGTACTGTAGATTTGTGACGCCTTGATACGATTGGATTGGAGGGGGATATGCAAAAACCCCTATAGTGAAGGGCTCACTACATTCGTTGGGGATGTCGGGCCATCCGATGACATCACGATCGTTGTTCTCCGATGCAAGGAGTGAATATGGAAACAGGACATTATGGGTTCAAGAGTATCATTACAGCAGTTCTGATTACAGTATTGAGCGGCATCGTAGGAATGATTCCCGTCCACGGTGCAGAAATTGCCCCAGAGCCAGAGAAGCGGAACTTGCTTGAGGATGGCGCCAGTTTTGAAGTCGGCGTGGACGGTTTCAATCTCAACAACCAGTATCTGCTTTCGCATCATGGTAAAGAGATTGAGCCTGTTTTCGACGATTCCACGGCTGTGCACGGCAAGTACAGTCTCCGCTTGGACAATCCGCTGGGAGACAAGATTTACGTCGCATTTCGGCCCATGCGGGTATCGAAAAGAACACAGGTAACAGTTTCTGGGTATCTCAAAGGCGAGGGCAAAGCCAGGATTCAGTTGATGCGCTGGCCCTGGAAAGCGGTTGCGAGGCTCGAGGTCATCTTGACGCCGGAGTGGAGACGATTCAGCTTTGAAGCTGCGATTAAGAACGACGAGGCATATTTTCTTTGGATTCTGCCGGGTATTGCCGACACCAGGCGGATATGGATAGATGCTTTGCAGATTGAGGAAGGCGGGTTGAGCGAATTCATCTCGAAGCCGCTTGAGTTCTCACTTCGGAGCACAGCGTTCTGCAACACGTATGAGGTGGGCGAGGAGTGCGCGCTTGTGGTCAGGGTGTATGCTGAAAAGCCAGCCCCGGTCGTTCAAGTGACCGTGAAGGTGCTGGACATATTTCAGAACGAGATACTAAACAAGACCGTGAACGTGGAGATGAGAGGCAAGAACCACGCGGAGGCGGAGGTGCCCTTGTTCAAAGGAGACAGGCGCGGCAGTTATAAGGTCATAGCGGAAGCAAAGATGGGCAAGTGCACTGAGAAGGAGATCATCACGTTTGGTGTGCTGAAGCCCGTGCCAGAACCCGATCCCTTCTTCGGATTCCAGGTGAAACATATTTTCAATGACGACGCGGAACGCCGTATCAAGGAAAACAACGTGCAGCGTGAGCTTGTGTATTCCAACGCTGATCCCAGGTACATCAACCGCCTAATCCGCATGGTTGGAGCATCGAGCACGCGCTGCTTCCGAACAGCGGAGTTCCACAATCTAGTGCAGGAGTCCGGTAAGTATATCTTCCGGGACGCTTGGCTCAAGCTTCAAAAGGACGATGGTCTTAGTGACCCGCTGATTATTCTGAATGCCCACCCCCCGCGCTGGATGAAAACAATTCCAGTGGGCAAAAAGGTGATTCCCACTATGGAGAGCTGGAAGGATTACGTCCGAACCTACGTTGTCCACTACAAAGGTAGGACCAGGTACTACGAGGTTGTGAACGAACCGGAAACCATCTTCGGCAAAGCAGAGGTCTACGTGCCATACCTCAAAGCGGCTTATGAGATTATTCACGAGGTGGATGCAAATGCTATGGTGGTGGCACCGTCGTATTCGGGAAGCAGGCCTTTGGAGTGGATTGAAGGCTTCGTGAAGGCAGGTGGACACAAATACACTGACATCTGGGCAATCCACTATGCGGGCAGGACGTTCCCGGAACTGGGCATGGACCGGAAGACCCCCACGTGGGAGCTTATCCACAAGTACCGTTCTATGCTGGTCAATGCCAATGATGGCAAGGACAAGCCGTTCTGGAATACTGAGGGTGGCTCCATATACTGGGTAGAGGAGTATGACCACTGGCCGCGACCGTCCCAGAGCAAATACGTCCATACCAACGAGCACAGGATGGCACGTAATGCGTCCCTTGCGGCAGCGTACGTTGCCAGGCTCCAGCTTATCGAAAAGGCCAGCGGCATAGACCGGCTGTATTCGTTCGAGTTCGGCTTTTATTACAGCGCTAACGCTTCCAAATCCCGCGACCAGCGTTCGAGGTACGTCAACTACGACGGTTCACCCTCGCCGGCGCTGGTAGCCTACAACGCAGTTGCGGAACTCTTTGCAGACACGAAGCCGGTGGAGCTTCTGCCACTGGAACACTACCTGGTAGCTGTTGTTTTTGAGCGGAACGGCAAAGCCATTGGAGGGGTGTGGAAAGGCGCGCCGATGGGAGAATGGTCAGGTTTTGAAAAATACGACCCCGTCGTATACGTAGACGTGGCGCTGACACCCGAAAAACTCAACCTTGTGAACATGCTGGGGCATCCTGTCACGCCCCAGGCGTCGAATAATGGTGTCCGCCTGGAGGCCACCGCGTATCCGCTCTACTTCACCAGCGACCTCGCTCCAAGTGACGTTGTCGCTGCTTTCAAGGAAGCTGTGCTTACCCTGGGTACGCAGCCCAACGTTGACCTTACATATAAGGAACTTGTGGAGGAGAAATATTACAGCCCAGCCATTGTGATGCTCAAGGAAAGGCTTGCCAAGAGCCAAAAGGACGACGTGACGTTGACGCGCATCGGCAAATACTATCTGGAGATTCAGCGTACTGAAGATGCGAAGACCCATTTCGAGAAAGCTCTCGAGATAAACCCCAACTCAATAGAGGCAAACGTGGGAATGGGTCGCTATTACCATGACCTGGCTCAGGCGAAGAAGCTTCTCTGGTGGGAAGGATTAAACAAGGCTGGCGCTTACTTCTCCCGGGCGGTTGACACGCGTGGCTGGAACGGCACAACCTACGAAGACTTGGAGTTGTACTATTACTGCTGGTATTGCGTTGGTCACAAGTACCCCTCCAAGGCGCTCAAGTGTATCAACGCTGCGGAGAAGATAGCACCCAACAACTTCCGGGTGAAGCGTATGGTTGGCAGCCGAGAGAGACTGAAGAAACTGGTGGATAAGTTGCAGCAGCAGGAGCAGAAGAACACGTATTAACCCGATTCATGCACTGATATACGGTTTCACTACCGGACACTTTCTATCCCATTCAGTACCTGAGTTTGCCCTTCGTTTTTCTGTATCCTGTTACTGTAATTGAGATTACAGTAACATCACAACTGTTAAACGAATCCGACTGTTAATAAAAGGAACCTTTGCTTTACAGTAAACTTTCCCCTTGAAGTCTACCACCTTTTGCCTGTATTATTGTAAAATAACGACTTGTGCTAGTTATTTTTGACAGATGCCCTGTTTCCGCGGTTCTGTGAGATCTACTTTGGCAAATTCATTTTTCCAAAACCCAGTATTCATGCGGGTTCAGGAGAAACTAGCACAAGTCGTAAAATAACTTATAAATAAATCAAAGTTAAATAATAATCATGTCTATGTGAGTTTCTTTACAGTTCCAATGGGAGGTGTCTTATGGAGGATATCCTGCATCTGACTGATAAGCTTAGGGCAAAAAAGGAACGAGAGGGGCTTTTCGCCTGTATGAAACCTGGACCTATATCGATAAAGCCCAGCTGCATAAGTTTGGACGTTCCATGCTCGTTTTGTGGTAAGTCTTTCCGTGTAAGGCTGCCGTATGAGATATTCCCTCTAGAGGTAGATTCGCCACCTGTATGTGGGGCATGTGCAGAGAATATTGATCCTGTCCTTGCGAAACTCTTAGATATTTTTTACAATTCAGAGGACCTGCAGCGTGAGGCGCTTAGGGTCTGGGGGCCAGTAACAAACCCATAGGACAAACTGTCTGACATACGCGTGATCGGTCTTTGGCAACCAAAAAGAGAGTGGAACTATCAGCATCTGGAGTCCACATGTGTCATTTTATTATCATGTCATCACACGAATATGGGATTCACCTTTTATACGCTCGTTTGCTTATGGATATAGTAAATCATACCAGGGTTTTCTTAACATTTGCAGACAGTTGCTCAAATCGGATAGATGCAGACTAAATAAGGCTTTATGCGTCCTACAATGAAGCTTGAGGATTAAGACCATTGGTTTCTGTCCATACAACATTTATGGTTACACCAATTCGTCTGATACCTGAAGGTCAAATCCCATATTTCCTTTCTCTTTCCTTAAATGCCTCTTCTCCGCCCTCTAGGATTGGCATGATCTTTTCGCGGATCTCTAGGTCCTCCAAAGCTCCCAACTGATATGAGATTTCGTTATCCTTAAATTCAGCAACGATTACCTGTTCTGCATCAGTATTGACGATTTCACTACCGGACACTTTTTCCTCGCGCTGATCAGAAACGACAGTGATTTCTTGGATTATTTGAATATATGGTCAAATGGCGGAATCTTGATGCTTG
>SDBU01010689.1_pt1 | contig 10152 bp, 11 predicted proteins | sample 2277071 | NCBI WGS metagenome assembly SDBU01 (sample SAMN10397929, study PRJNA504765) | marine sediment metagenome | isolation source: marine sediment core GS08_GC12, 126 cmbsf | place: Arctic Ocean: Gakkel Ridge, Loki's castle | collected 2008 | reverse complement strand
TGAATCTTTCCCATGTCGAGGGCATAGCCATCGGAGGAGAACGCTCCCCACAAATCAGCCAGAAGGCCGCCAGGCTGAGCGATTTCAGGCTCGCGCAGCACAATCCCCACGTAGTAATCACCTCCAGCGGCTTCCAGGGGGATGCGCAGGGCATGCTGCCCCTTCACGATTTCCCCCTCATCCCAAAAGCTGGTGGGGTACCCATCGCCAGCGGGACGAATAACCTGTTGGACCCAAAGCTGCTTGTTCTCATCCACGAGACGGAAGTAGAAAGAGTAATCGTCTGCCAGCTTCTGCGTGACTTGCCAGTACGGTCGCACCCACACCCAATCCCCCGGCCGGTAGCTCCCCTCAGTGAAGTCGTAGCCCAGGAGTCGAAGGTCCCCAAAATCCATAACCTGACGGTGTTCCAGGGGCAATGAAGCCACAGCAGGTGGAGAGGCCGGCTTTCCCACCTGAAGGGTCCCGATGTCCACCGCCGTCCCCTGGGGACTTGGATCTTCACCGACGACAGCCAATTGCCGGCTGTCGTCGTGAACCACCATCTCCAAGCGGTACCAGCCCGGCGGTGTGCCGACATCAATCAAAAGCTCGTAATCGTCCCTGACGATCTGACCCGGCGGCCACTGCGAGGTGGGATAGCGGCCATTGAGGGGAGCGCGATCGGCCCGCCCCCAGAGGCGATTCTCCCCGTCGAGAAGACGCAGGGAAATCCCGTAATCCTCCTCCAGCCCCCCCTTCATCCCCCCCAACTTTGGGGGGGAAAGAGGAGGGACTTTCCAATACAGGTTCAGATGCACAAACTGTCCGCCAGCGGCGGGCCTGCCCTTCAGATCATAGCCTAAAAACAGGAGCTTGTCCTCGAAGTTGGCCTCCATCGGGTGTTGGACCTCAGGCAGGGCATCGAGCACGGGCGGACTCGTCAGGAAGCAAGAGGTTTGCACTACAGAAGCATAGTTGTGAAAGCTTCGCTCATCCACTAAGAAGGCGTTCTCTTCAAGCCAGGTCTTGGGCAAAAACTCCGGGTCGCCCCAGCTCGGGGTGCCGGAGAAGGCCAACCAAATGCGTTCGTACCCGGCCATCAACTCCTCAAGCGCAGAGATAGTGTCTTCGTCGGGGCTGACCAGCCGTGGCAACCCCGTCCAGGGCAGGCCAGCGTCGGCGTAGTAATGGTAGAGCTGGGAGATATGGGGCGGGTCTACTACGATGACGTCGCCCGGCTGGGCGTGGGCCTTGAGGTACTCCCCCCAGGCCCGGTGATCGTCCTTGGCGTATTTCTCGTTGTAAAAGTACTGCTGGGTAGAGTGGGCCGAGCCAGCAATCATCAAGGCCAGACAACTGGCGAAGACCAGCGGCCACTTCTTCTTGATGGTCGCCAGCCCCACGGCCAAAATCAGATAAAAGGCGGGGCTGGCCAAAATCAGATGGCGGATATTCATATAGGCTGGTCGGACATAGGAGAGGAGATAGATTGAAAAGAGGGGTACCAACAAATAGATCAGAGCTGAAGTTGGGTATTGGGTATTCGAACGACGAAAAGCCCCCCAGACTATGGCCAGAGCTCCGACCAGGAAAACGCTCCGAAAGACCCAGTGGACGGCCAGTACCTGTTGGGCTCTGACCGATATCCCCAGGCTGAAGGAGTTGGACACATCGCGCAGAAGTTCGAGCAGGGGGATAAAGCGAAACCCGGCCATCTCCCCTTTGGGCAAGATGGAAAATCCATAATAGAGGATGGGCGCGGCGATCAATAACACCCCAAGCACTGGAATCGCCACCCGCCGCCATCTAGCCTTACGCAAAAATGACAGGAAGACCACCAGCTCCACCAGTAAGATCAAGAAGCCCAAGTAGTGGGTGCCCAGCATGGCTGCGGAGGACACGATGTAGATTGTGGTCAGTTGGAGGTTGGAGGTTGGAGGTTGGATATTGGATATTGGAGATTGGAGGTTGGAGGTTGGAGTTAGTATCTTCAACAGGGAGTAGAATGACAGCAGGCCCAGGAAAGTGAGCATGGTGTACATTCTCGCCTCGTGGGAGTACCAGAGGTATAGCGGGGAGATAGCACCGAACATGGCGGCCAACAGCCCTACTCGCCGATCATTGAAGAGATATTTGCCCACGGCGTAAAGCAGGGGCACGGTCAACACACTGAAGGCCAGGGAGGGGAAACGCAGGGCGAACTCGCTCTGGCCCGCCAATTTGACCACGAAGTGCAACAGGAGGAAGTAGAGGGGGGGGTGGTTGTCGAAAGTGATCACCTGCCTGGTGGCATCGGTGAGGACGATCTCGTTGGACAAGACGAGAGGCAAATCGTAGTTGGCCCGCTGCAGGCTCAAGCTCTCATCCCACCAGAGGCTTTGGGCCCCCAACCCACAGACCCCTCGGGCAAAGGCCAGGGCTATGAGAAGGAGCAACAAAGCGCGGTAAAGCCACTCCCGGCTGGGATGCAAAGATGAGGCGGGGGATACCTCTAATCCCCCGCTTCGATCGGTCGTCATATCAGCACTCGATTCCAGAATATCTCTCATCGTCTTTGGAAGTTTGACGTTTGAACTTTGAGCTTTGAGCTTTGAACTTTGAACTTTGAGCTTAGTCTGCTTCTCTCCACAATTGCAGGCGGAACCTGAATAGATCCCGAAAGGCCCGCAGAATAACGCGGATGTTCGCTCCGGTTTGCTCTCCTGCCAGGCGAGGAAAATGGCTTACTGGCACCTCGGTGATGCTAAACCCCTTTCTCTTGGCCCCCACCAGAAACTCCGTGTCTATCATGGCCCCTTTTGAAGTTATGGGTACCTGGGAGACAACCTCGCGCTTAAACAGCTTAAACGCGCAGTCAATGTCGCGAGAGACGTAGCCAAACAGCAGATTGACCAGCGTTGTCCAACCCCAGGCGAAGAGGCGGCGGATGAAGGGGTCCTGACGGTGGGCCCGATAACCGATCACCAGCTCAGCGGTTTCGATATAGGGCAACAGCTTCTTTACTTCGGCGACATCGTATTGGTTATCAGAACTGGTAAAGAAGATCAGTTCACGGGTGGCGGCTTGAAAACCAGAATTCAAGGCCCCGCCGTAGCCCCGATTGACTTCATGCCGCACCAGCCTGACCTGGGGATAGCTCTTCGCCAGTTCCTCGACGACCTCCGAGGTACGGTCGCGGCTGCCATCATCCACCACGATGACTTCGTAGTCAGGAGTGATGGGTTCCATCACCTCCAGCACGCTTCTAACCGCCTGGCCAACGTTCTCCTCCTCGTTGTAAGCGGGCAAGACCACTGAGATGCTTCTCTGAAACGTGAAACGTGAAACGTGATTCTTCTCCCCTCGTCCCAAAGTCTTATCCTCAATAGCTTTTGCCATTGCGCTTCCTTTCGATCAATTTTAGTTTGTCGGCTCTGGACAGACAGCGGATGGCCGCTTCTCGCTTTTGAGCCGTGCTCCTGTCGGACTGCTCCTCGCGGTACGCCAGACGCAGCGGCCGACGGCCACGGGTGTACCTGGCGCCCCGCCCGCTGTTGTGAGCCTGCAGCCGCCGCTCCAGATCCGTCGTCCAGCCAGTGTAGAGCGTGCCGTCGGCGCACTTCAGGATGTAAACGACGGCCATCGCTAGTCCTGCTCCCGCCGCTTACCCAGCCTCCCCAGGCCGAAGAACTGGCCCATGAAGCTGCCCATGCCAGGCATCTCAGTTGACTGCGCCTCCCAGTCACCCGCTTCCCTGGCTCTCAGCCATCTCATTCGAGCTATCATCGCCTCATCGAAGACCTGCTCCAATTCCTCGGCGTCTCCGGCCAGAATGGTCTCCTTTAGCTCACCCAGTTTCTCCGAACAGGCATCAATCCAGCGCACGATGTTTTCCCTGTTGACGAGACAGGCATCGCGATAGGTGCTTGGGTCGGCCGAGACGAAGCGGGTGGCGTTCTCGAAGGCGCCCCTGGCCAGCCTGCGCATCTCCCGCCAGGACGGGCTCTCGGTGGTGACGCTCAGCAAAGCGGCGGAGAGAACGAAAGGCAGGTGATCAACGCCGGCCATGAGGCCATCGTGCTCCAGAGGGTCGAGGAAGTAGGGCTTAGCGCCCAGGAGGTAAGCGAAGTCAGAGGCCAGCCGCACCGCGTCGGGAGCCGCACCTGCTGCGGGCGTGAGGCAATAAACCGCTCCCGCGAAAAGGTCAGCGCTGGCCGCGTCAATCCCCTCCGCTGTCCCTGCATTAGCAACGATGGGATCCCCGCCCACGAAGTTCACTTCCTCAGGCAGTATCTCCTCCGCCCATTCGATAACCGGCGCCTTGATGCTGGCCGTGTCGGTGATCAGGCAACCTGGCTTTAGGTAAGGGCCGATGGCCGCCAGAGTGTCCTTGATGCCTCCCACCGGGATGGCGATGACGATCAGGTCAGCGTCCTCGCAGGCGGAGACCAGGTTCCAATCAGTCTTGTCCACAGCGCCGATCTTCTTGGCCCGGTTGGCTGCGCCGCGTTCCCGGTCGTGGCCGACTACCTCGAAATCAACTTCGGCCTGGTGCAGAGCCAGCCCAATAGATCCACCAATAAAGCCCAAACCCACTATCGTAATTCGCGGTTTACTCATTTAGCCCCCCTCTGTCTAATATCCAATATCTAATATCCAAGCACTTGCTAGTTCACCCCATCGGCTTCTTGTAAAGCCGCCAGTAATTCATCCTGGCGAGTTCCGAGCGGGCTGCTGGCGGATGGCTCTTGATGGCGCCGAATCAACTCTACGGTGGTAGGCGAGCAGCCCGCCGCCTGGGCCAACTCCGCTCCCAGCTCAGGATGGTGCTGGTGGACGAAGAATGGGTAGCGCCAACTGCGCGGTTCCTCCGCAGCTAGCCGATCCAACAGCGGTGTCCTGAGCGCGCTGATCAGAACGATGAGCACCCGATGCCACAATCGCAATCGCCCACCAGTCTTGCCCACATCGTGCAAGAGGGCCGCTGCCAGCAGGTCACGGTCACGGTGCTGCTTTCTCCGCAGAGCGTAGAAAACATCCAGGCCGTGGCGTTGGTCAGATCGCGGCATCCGTTGAAAAAGCTCGACCTGGGGGGGAGTCAGGTATTCGTTTAGCCGGCCGAGCTCCCGTTTCGGCACCCAAGCCACCAGAGCCCGGCAGAACTGGCTGACCCGATACACCTACAAGCCTGTAATCAAGCGAAAGAGCAGACTATGCGGCAGCCCAAGAACCAGCCCCAGGATGCTGATGGGCAAGACCTGATCAAGGATGATCAGTAGGAAAAAAATCATGTAGCCCTGAGCTCCTATTCTGTCAAAGGCATCTGAAATCCGGTAAGCCCAGGGGGCTCGGATGGTGCTCAGGATACCCCGCAAGATACTGGCGCCATCCAACGGGGGGATCGGCAGCAAGTTAAATAGAGCTATGATGATATTGACGCTTATCACGGTAAGGAGCAAGTTCAGAAGCGACCACGACATTGTTAGACCCAGTCTGATGGGCACAGCCACCATAGCAGCCAGCACCAGATTGGAGATAGGCCCCGCTGCTGCCACCATAGCCATGCCCACCCTCGGCCCTCTGCGCAGATACAGCGGATTGACCGGCACGGGCTTCCCCCAGCCGATGCCAAACCCGGAGAGAACGCTGAACAGCATCATCATCGTGCCCATGGGATCCAGGTGAACCAACGGATTCAGGGACAGGCGTCCCTGGTATCGAGCCGTGGGATCGCCCAACTCGTTGGCCATCCAGGCATGGGCAAACTCGTGGACATCAATGGCAATGAGCAGAGAGAGCAGAAAAGCAACGATTTCCAGCAAACTACGCCCTGCGAACATCTTTCCCCCTTTCGTCATTGCGAGGCGCGCTGTTTGCGCCGAAGCAATCCCCTAGTGCGCCTGGAGATTGCTTCGCTCCGCTCGCAGTGACGAATGTAACATTGTCAAGTAAGCCGGGGTTATTATAGCACAAAACAAAGGAGGAGGCAAAGAAAGGGCTCGGATTCGTAATATCGGGCTGGATGTGCTATAATAAAATCCGGGGAGGTAACAGGCCATGCCCATGGACATCCGCTTAGGTGACGTAGTGCGATTGCGCAAGCAGCACCCCTGTGGGGGCTACGAGTGGGAGGTGGTGCGCCTGGGAGCCGACATCGGCATCAAGTGCCGCACCTGCGGCCGCCGCCTGCTGCTGCCCCGGCGCAAGTTCGAGAAGAGCGTGAAGAAGTTGGTTAGTCGGGGGTAGAGCCAGTTTCCGTGATGCCCAAAAAGCTTCTCATCCTCACGTCCGACACCGGCGGCGGGCACCGCAGCGCAGCGGAGGCCATCGCCGAGGGGCTGGAGCACATCGGGCCAGGCGAGTTCGAGGTGCAGCTCCTCGATTTCATCGCCGACTGCACTCCCTTCCCCCTGAACCACGCCGCACGGCTGTACCGACCTGCTGTCACTTACGGCGGCCCGCTGTGGGGCTGGTTCTGGCGCGTGAACGACGGCCACAGGCGGATGGCGATCCTCCTGAAGTTTTTCACCCCCTGGGCCAGAAGCAGGCTGGCACAAGTGATTCGTCGAACGAGGCCTCAGGCCGTTGTCTCTGTCCACTCCCTGAGCAACCATCTGGCGGTGCAGGCTGTGAGAGAGCTAGACCGGCCCATCCCTGTGATCACCCTGGTCACTGACTTGCGACGAGCTTACGCCTCCTGGTTCTGCCCCGGCGTGGACCTCTGTATCGTCCCCAGCGATGCCGTCCGCCAGAAGGCGCTGGCCTGTGGCTTGTCCCCTCAGAAGATCAAAGTGGTGGGGCTGCCGGTGAGCTTAGAGTTTGGACAGGGGTTGAGGGAAAAAAGCGAGCAGAAGGCAAAGTTGGGCCCGAAGCCCGACCTGCCAGCCCTGCTCGTCGTGGGGGGCGGCGAGGGGATGGGCAGGGTCCTCCCCATCGCCAGAGCTATCGCCGAGGCACACCTGCCAGCGCAACTCCTGGTGGTAGCCGGTCGCAACAGGCCGCTGAGACGGCGGCTCGAAAGGGTGGCCTGGGAGATCCCGACCACGGTCTTCGGCTTTGTGGACAACATGCCGGAGCTGATGGCCGCCTCCGAGGTCATCATCACCAAGGCCGGCCCGGCCACCATCAGCGAGGCCATCGCCTGCGGGCTGCCCATCATCATCAGCGGGGCCATCCCCTACCAGGAGGACCTCAACGCCGCCTATGTGGTGGAAAACGGCGTGGGGCAGTTGGTCGATGATCCGGGGGAGATAGTCAGCCTCTTGCGAGAATGGCTGCGGCCAGGAAACGGCGAGCTGGATCGAATGGCCAAGAATGCCCACCGCCTGGCACAACCGGAGACAACTTTGGAAGTCGCTCGCTTGATCGCGGGTCTTTGTTAGTTGTATATTGGGTATTGGAGGTTGGAGGTTGGAGGATGGAACTTCCCCCCCAGAGTTGGGGGGGATTGGGGGGGGGCTTTGATCGAGATAGAAGAAGCACGCCAGTATTACACCGACTGCGATGCGGCCCACGATTTCGACCACGTGCTGCGAGTGCTGGCCCTGGCTGAGCACATCGGCCAGGCTGAGGGGGCGGCGATGGAGACCGTGCAGGCAGCCACGCTCCTCCACGACGTGGCTCGGGCCGAGGAGGAGCGCACTGGAGCTTGCCACGCCAGGATGGGGGCCGAACGGGCCCGGCAAATCCTGGCCGACCACCCCGCCGACAAGGTCGGGGCCGTGGCCCAGGCCATCGCCTCCCACCGCTTCCGTGATGAGGTCGTCCCCCAGACGCTAGAAGCCAAAGTGCTCTACGACGCCGACAAACTGGACGCCATAGGAGCCATCGGCATCGCCCGCGCCTACGCCCTGGCCGGCAGACGAGGCCAGCGACTCTGGGCAGAGCCCCCCGCCGGCTCACTCGCCGAGTCACAGTCCACCGATTACACCCCGGTCCACGAGTTCACCTTCAAGCTCTCCCGGCTCAAGGACGCACTCTTCACTGTCACCGCCCGCCAGATAGCCGAGGAGCGCCATCGCTACCTGGTCGAGTTCTTCGCCCGCCTGAAGGAGGAAGTACGAGGAAAACGATGAGCCATAGAACAAGGATTCGGACCTCGTTGTATCCCCATGAATTCGATTGAAACCGCTTGAAAATTTTAAGGTTTGATCAGGGAAATTTTAAGGTTTCCCCCCGTTTTTTGCTTGCTTGCCTAAACGAAAGCCTGTATAATATTATCATGGTGCAACTCCTGGCGTGGGGACGCAGGAGCCTAATTGAAGAAGGCGAGGTCACTCCTTGAGCCTCCGGAGGCCTCGCCTTCTCCCCTTACTTCAAGGGCCCCACTCATCCATTCTGTCGTTCCCATGCTCACGTGGCTACTTCGCAGTCAGAAAGCCGCCCCAGCAAGTAGAAAAAAACGCGGTCTAGCTTGACAGAGCAGTCAAAAGTTGTATAATTGTCGTAGTGTCCGAACAGACAAATATATAAGGAGCCGAACGTGAGAGAGGTGCTGGATGACTATGCCGACGTGTTAGAGGCGGGGGCGCGACTCAGCATACATCCAGATTCGGTCCGAAGACTTATTCGTCAGGGAAAGATTCCCGCTTTTAAGTTCGCTAATAAGTGGCTGATTAGAAAGGACGAGCTAGAGCAATTTGCTCTTGTCTATGACTCGCGGCCTGGAAGGAAGGTCATGTTATTCTAAATCAAGGCAGCGACTACCGCAGATTTGTCTGCCAGGCCAAAGGAGATTGCTAATGGAAAAGGGGGACGAAATGTTAGACGACAGGATGACTCTACTCAATGCCAAAGAGGCAGCTCACTACCTGCGGGTGAGTCTGTTCACTTTAAGCAGGATAGAGAGGGAGGGAGGGCTAGTTCCCTTCCGCACACCTGGGGGCCATCGCAGATATAGCATGAGGATGTTGCACGACTACCTCGAAAACAGCCGCAATTCCTGGAGCCATAAGATCAATGCCGCGCAGCGCCAGCAAAGGGTGGCTAATCCCAAAGATATCGAGAGATCGCAGTTGAAGCTAGCTCAAGCCTAAGCCCCCTCCAACCAAGAGATGCAATCGTACTAGAGCATAATCTTTCTTTATGGATGGAAATACTGATCATAGCCGAGGTCTCTTGACCTCGGCTCTTTTCTTAAAAATGGATAATTTCAGCCTTCTGTGATATAATTGGTGTAAACGTTACGTGGGGGGCAGGAAACCAGGTTTTTCGTCGCTTGCGGAGTGCCAAAAACCTGGTCTCTGAGGCGATCTAGGGGAGGAGCTATGCTGAGGCGAGGCAAAGCCCGCAGTTCGAGCACAGACTACGATAAAGAGCGGGAGCACATGGTCGAGAGCCAGTTGGTGCACCGTGGCATCAAGGACAGGCGAGTGCTGGATGCCATGCGCCAGGTGCCTCGCCACCTATTCATCCCCAAGGACACACGCGACCTGGCCTACTGCGACGGGCCCCTGCCCATCGGACAAGGGCAGACTATCTCCCAACCCTACATCGTGGCCCTGATGACTGAGCTCCTGGAGCTCACAGGGCAAGAAAAGGTGCTGGAACTCGGCACGGGCTCCGGCTACCAGGCAGCCATCCTGAGTCGCCTGGTCTCTCAAGTGTACAGCGTGGAGCGCCACACCGCGCTGGCTGAGCAAGCCGAGAAAGTCTTCGCTCAACTGGGCTACGACAACATCGTGATCAGCGTGGGCGATGGCACCCTGGGCTGGCCGGAACACTCCCCCTACGAGGCCATTATCGTCACTGCCGCCGCACCAGATGTTCCGCAGCCGTTAATGGAGCAGCTAGCCGATGGGGGCCGTTTGGTGGCCCCGGTGGGAAGCCGGTGGTCCCAGGTGCTGGCCAAGGTCAAGCGTCAAGGTGAAACACTGACCAAGGAACATCTAACCGCCGTGGCCTTCGTGCCGCTAGTGGGGAAATACGGGTGGTAAAAGTAGATGATCTTCGCGCAAAATTTATGTAAAAATACTTGACATATCACCATTATTGTGCTATAATATATACATGCCCTGATAATAAATGCGACTGAGACCCATCTTGAAGCCGATTAATCACTGGGGACCTGTAGGTCGCATTTTTCGTGTGTGTGGCCTGATTGACTGACATTTTTAACATATTCAGGGTAGGCCGAAGCAGGACACAATCCACTTGCGTTTGGGTTTGGCAGCTTGACGGCGGGAGGCAATG
>SDBU01010688.1_pt1 | contig 10153 bp, 13 predicted proteins | sample 2277071 | NCBI WGS metagenome assembly SDBU01 (sample SAMN10397929, study PRJNA504765) | marine sediment metagenome | isolation source: marine sediment core GS08_GC12, 126 cmbsf | place: Arctic Ocean: Gakkel Ridge, Loki's castle | collected 2008 | reverse complement strand
GCGGTGTACTCCTCTTTAGCTGGCGAGCGGAGAATGGTGCTTATTTTGAGATGTAAAGTCATGTACTATTGTGTAATCGCCCTGAGTTTCATAACCCAGGGTGCATTCTTATGGAACCTCTGCCCCACAAGTGAACTGACTATCCAACCCTATATGTTAAACGGATTACTTGAGAGATTCTCAAAGGTCTGAAATGACACACAATCGCCGCAAAGTCCTATCCCGCAAGGGATTGAGCCGAGTCCTATGAGGAGATTCCGATTCATACATAAAAGGGGTGGATTGCCCTTCATCTCGCTTATGACGCGGGACGTAGCGCTAGCAGATAAAAAATGATGAATCGGAATCTCCTAGCGCATTTCAGCAACCATGCGGGTTTGTATTGACGGCGTTCCGGCGTTTTCTTTGAGAATTTCTCGGATTACTTGTGTTTTTCCCGCTGCGTGCATCTTGCCTCGTTGTCGGCTTGCTACTCTTCGCCACTCAACTCCGGTCACAACGGCAACTTTTCCATCCAACCGTGTTACACTCTGTGGCATAATATTTTTCTCCTCATCAATCAAACGTTCCTTAGTCTCTCAGGGATTCAATAATACAGCAACATTCTTCGCTTCGTGAAGGGAATCGAATGCACTCTGAGCTTCATCAAGCGGAACAATCTCAGTAATCATTGGCTTAACATTGACTCGTTTGTATTCCATCAACTTCAGTGCCGGAACCATTTTTTCACCCATATGAACAACTCCCTCAATCCTTACTTCTTTGGTCAACCACTTGCCAGTAGGCAGCGGTTGGGTAGCAGCATTGCCTACCAGTATTACCCTACCCTCACGCCTGACCATTTCAAAAGCTTGCCCCAGGACACCTGATGCCTGGAAACTAACGCAAACGAAGGCAATATCCGGACCAGCTTCGGTAATATCGACAATAGATTCAATGACATCAGTATCATTCGGGTTTAGAGTGATATTGGCACCCATCTCTAAAGCTACATTCAGGCGGGACGGGTTCTTATCAATGGCAATCAATGGCGCTGCGCCGGCGGCTTTAGCCGCAGCCAGCACGCAAAGACCAATATGACCCACACCAATGACAACCGCCGAATCTCCTATCCTCAACTCGGAAGAATGCACCGCCGTCACTCCGGTAGCCAACGGTTCCGTCATAGCCGCCTCCTCGTCAGAAACGACATCAGGAACTTTGAGTTGATGCCTAGCTGACCTGACGATATAGTCGGCCATCGCTCCATACCGTGGGGCATTAGAAGTGGATGACGTTGTGCCGTCATAGGGATGGCCTCTCGCCCGGCCGCCCATACTCGGAACGAAGTGGAGAGGCTTCATCCGATAATTCGCTCAACCCTCTCCTACAGTAGTAGCAATTCCCGCAAGGTAGATGTAAATCTACAACGCGGTCGCCGACCGACAATCCCGTGACTCCTTCTCCCAATGCTTCGATCCTGGCAACATGCTCATGCCCAAGTATTACTCCTCTTGTCCCGGCAAGTTGCTGTTCGGTTGCCCTATCCCAGTGAGGACCGTAGACACGCTCCACATCACTTCCACAGATGGAGCAGTAAATAACCTTCGAAAGAACCATGCCCGGCCCCGGCTCTGGTTTTGGCAGTTCCTCTATCTGAATTTTTCCCTTTCCTGCAACGGAAGCTGCTTTCATGTGGTCCCCTCCTTGTCTTGCTTCTATATCCCTTAACTTCGATGTATCTTTGCCACCACAACAGTTATATCATCGCTTTCTTCCTCATCAAAAAGGAATGAACGAACATCGGTCAAAAGTTCGTCCGTGATGTCCTGCGCGCTCTTGGTCAGGATGACGTTTGTTATGAAACAAAATATAACGTCGAATCCAGTTGACTGATGCTTTCTCAGTCCGAATTGAATAATGCTTTCTTTCGTGACTAATGCTTTCTTTCGTGACTAATGTTTCAGACGGATAACATCTCGTACCTGGTTAAGCAACTTCTTTTTGGGATGTTTTTCCATTTTCTCACCTCCGTAAAACTGGATTATTTTCTTGATTTTTTTATTTTGTTATGATAAAATTGCAATGTTATGTCAAAAGACAATTTTAATCTTATCATATTTTTGAAATCGTTTCAATAGTAAATTCTGAATATTAGAAATATACGGCAAAAATTCTGAATATTGATACTATACGGCGTTTTTGCCGTATAATAACAAGTTAGAAACAGGGAGGGATGGCACACCGTGCAAGACAAAATCGTAACAGCTGACGGCCGAGAGATTCTCATTCGCCCGATGGATAGCGCGCACATTATCAGCGAGTGCGCGCACCACAGAGGCGAAGGACGCACATCCAAAGAATTTGGCCGGTTCCACGCTGAAATCATGCGGCGATACGGAAACGCCGGCATTGTTGCCTTGTGTGAGGACGAGATCGTGGGGTTCGTCAATTTCTATCCGGTTGTCCTAAACCAAAAGATTAAAGCGCCCCTTTGCGCTGAAATCGACGAGAGTGAGCTGAAGAAGGCTTGCGACGAAATGGAATGGCCGGTGGAGCCAGGGGACACTCTTTCGATCAGCTGCGTGAACCTCGATCAGGATCTGGTCAGACAGGGGATCGGGACAAGACTCGTCCAGAAGGCAATTGAATGGGCAAGGAACAACCAATACGAGAAAGTTGAAGCCGGCGCTAACGACACTCAGTGGTGGATGCCGTGCAAGTCTTTCTATGAAAAGCTGGGGTTTCGAGTCAAAGAGACAGAAGAATTCAAGGAGCCGAGGGAGGACGGCGAGCTGCGTGCACATACCATGGAACTCCTGCTGACTGACTGATGCGTGCCATGAGCGATTTGTTTCTAACCATTCATTGGAACCGACGCTGACGCACGGTTCAATTCTGACGTTATGCCCCTGCATTGTTCAAGTTATTAATCAGGGACCTTTTTATTCAACAACGATACAACAAGGAGGTTACACAAATGAGAACAGCAACTTATGGAATGAGACTTGTTTTAGCGGCAATACTTTTGACGGGGTTGATTACTCCATTGAATCTGGGTCTGGCGAGAGCCTCGGGAGAAAGCGACGCCGGCTATGAAAACGCGATAAAGCATCTGAATGTATTAATCAAAACCAGCCCGACTTTTAAAAACGATATTGAGGCGGCTTTGAGAACACAAGACGGATGCTCATACTACTGGGACAACAAAGATATCGAATATTTTATAAATTTTTTTCAAGAATGGCTTGTTTACAACTCCCCGCCCTGGGCCGGCCCAAAATACATACAGCCATTTGATGAGCTGGCGAACTCCGAAGGCGGCGAGATTCTTTTTAACAATAACGTGTTCAGTTCCTGGTTTATTGAGTTTCTGGATGCCCGCGGCCAGTATTTGGGCACACCACAATCCCTTAGAGAAGAACTATATAAAGAATGGAACAACTTCCCCGACATTGATTTAAAACTCTACAATCCTCCCCCTTCCAAAAAAAAGAATCCTCCCCCTTCCAAAACAACTGGTGGTTATGCGTCTTTTAACGCTTTATTTTTGCGTGACCTTAAGAACCCCTTGGAGCCGGACGGCGCAGGTGATATGTCCGTTTTGGTCTCTCCCGCGAACGGCACGATTCATCAAATTTACGCCCAAGACTTGAACACCGAATTTGAAGTAAAAAGAGACGTCATAAACATTCGCCAGGCGCTTAATAACAGCCCCCACGCGGAAAAATTCATTGGTGGAAAAATGGTGGATATTCTTTTATGGTTCACGGATTACCATCACTTTCACGCGCCCATTTCCGGCACAGTTATCGAGATGAACGGATACGCGGGGTCCTACAATTATAATTTTAAAAATGTGGATTGGTATAAGGCATTAGCCAAGCATAAACGCCTTTGTTATATCATCCAATCCAAAGAGTTTGGTTTGGTCGCCATGATTCCCGTGGGATTCTGGGGCGTCGGCTCCATAGTTAGCACCGTTAAGGAAGGTGATATTGTCACGAAAGGAGACAAAATTGGACGCTTTGGCTTTGGCGGCTCCTCGATTTTACTGGTATTTGAGCCTAACGCAATCGAATTCACTATCCCGGGCATAAAAGATGAATGGAAGAAAATAAAGGCTGGAGACCGAATCGGCGTAGCGCCTAAGAAATAAACGTTTTTCCCCGGAAGGCCGGTAGCCCGCGGCGCGTCCGCGCATAATATCGGTCTTCACGGGTTCACCGCTCATCGTATCGGTTTTAGGGTCGGGGTCTGGAGGTAACTTACATGAAGCATGTAATTGACGTTATCTGTGAAAACGGCATATTCCGACCAATTCAGCCCGATACAATCGGAATCTCCGAAGGGCAACGAGTCCGCATCACCGTTGACGATGAAACGGAATCGGAAGCTCTGAAACTTGCAACTTGTGTCTACGACGGCCTTTCTGACCAAGACATTGACGATATCGAACAAATTGCACTTAATCGCAGCAATTTCTTTGGCACAAGGAGTGTTTGATGGAATCCAAGCCCGTTTTGGATACGGACATCCTTTCAGCACTGATGCGAAGAACTCCCGTCGTATTGAATCGGGCAAACAACTTCTTTTTGGGATGTTTCTCCATTTTCTCACCTCCGTAAAACTGGATTATTTTCTTGATTTTTTTATTTTGTTATGATAAAATTGCAGTGTTATTTCAAAAGACAACTTTAATTTTATCATATTTTAGAAATCGTTTCAATAGTAAATTCTGAATATTAGAAATATACGGCAAAACAAAAAGCATCATCAGGAATTATTCAAATTATGAAGATTGAAAAAATCAAGATAAAAAAGTTTAAACTTTTTAAAGACGTTGACATATTGGATTTACCCAATATGTGCGTATTTGTAGGAGCAAATGGTTCCGGTAAGTCCACTTTGTTCGATGTATTTGGTTTTTTTAGTGACGCGCTGAGAAATAATGTAAAAACAGCAATTAATCGGCGGGGTGGCTTCAAAGAGGTTATTTCAAGAGAACAATCCGGTGATATCGAATTTGAGATTAAATTTCGAAACGATCCTATTAAAGGCAGAAGACAACCGTTAATTACCTATAGTCTGTCTATTGGATTAGAAGATAAACAACCGATTATCACAAAAGAAGTATTAAGCTACAGACGAGGGCAAACCGGTAGACCGTATAAATTTTTAAATTTTAGCAAAGGGCATGGAGTTGCAATCTCAAATGAAGAAGAATATGAAATCGACAAAAAAGAATTTCAGGAACAGAGAGAGGAGCAAGTACTTGATTCTCCTGATATTTTGGCAATCAAAGGTTTAGGACAATTTCAGCGATTCAAAGCGATTGCTTCTTTTAGGAGATTACTGGAAAATTGGTACATCTCAAATTTTAATATTAGTGAAGCCAGATCAATCCAGGATGTTGGCGTCAGTGAACACTTGTCGACAACCGGAGACAATTTGGCTTTGGTTGCTCAGTACATTTATCAAAATTATCCAGAAATTTTTAATGAAATACTTGAAAAAATCAAACAAAGAGTTCCTGGCATTTCTGATGTGAAAGCCACCGAGACTGTTGATGGACGAGTTGTTCTACAATTTTTGGATGGCACTTTTAAAGATCCTTTTATTGCTCGGTATGTCTCGGACGGTACGTTAAAGATGTTTGCCTATCTCATTCTTTTATATGCCCCAACTCCCCATCCCTTGTTTTGCATTGAAGAACCTGAAAATTATCTTCATCCTGACTTACTCCTGGAATTAGCAGAAGAATTTCGGGAATATGCCAATAAAGGCGGTCAAGTTTTTATTTCCACACATTCACCGGATTTTGTCAACGCCCTAAAAATTGAGGAATTGTTTTGGCTTACTAAAGAGCAAGGGTTTACCAAAGTTAGTCGAGCCAAGGATGATACAGTCGTAAAATCGCTGTATGAAGAAGGTGAGCAACTTGGACGTTTATGGACGCAAAAATATCTGCAAGGGAGCGGGCCTTAATGAGAGTCGAATTTTTATTGGAAGAAGCTTCTATGGAGAATGTTTTGCGCAAACTACTTCCTAAAATTCTTCCTGATAGTTATGAATTGGATGTCAATTGTTTTCTGAGACCACATCAAGGTAAATCTGATTTAAAAAAGTCGATTCCCAGCAAAGTAAAGGTTTTCAGCAATTTTCATGAACCTGTCAAACTTGTCATCCTCCATGATCAAGATAGCAATGACTGCGTTGAGTTTAAAAATAATTTAACGCTATTGTGTAAACAATATGGCACCTGTCCATTTCTAATTAGGATTATTTGTCGTGAACTTGAATCTTGGTATTTAGGAGACATGGACGCAATTGAAAAAGCTTATCCTCGTTCCTTCAGAGCCAGTAAATACAAAAGAAGAAGCAAATATCGTACCCCTGATAATTTATCGGCTTCTGATGAGATGTTACGAATACTTCCAACTTTCCAGAAAGGTTTATCATCTAAGAAAATAGCCCCATTTTTATCATTGGAACGAAATATTTCAAGAAGTTTCAAGGTTTTTGTCACAGGTTTAAAGAATTTTTTAGAAGAATAGACAAAAGAATGTCTTCTAAACAAGGAGAACGAAAGACAGAATAATGGATGCTAACAATCGGGGCGTTAGGTGGAGACAGAGCAGTGAAACACTTCAATAGTAAATTCTGAATATTGATACTATACGGCGTTTTTGCCGTATAATAAGCACATCAAGGAGGAAACATGAGCATGGAAAATAAAGGTTGGCCTAGAAATCAAAGTACTGGACCAAATGGTGGATTATCCACGGGACCGGGTGGTGGAATGTCTACTGGGCCGGGTGGCGGTGCATCCACAGGTCCCGGAGGTGGAATGTCAGTTTTTGTTAAAGAACTAGAAAAAAGAGGAATGCGCCAGTACGCAGAACTTATCCGTCGGTATCTTCCCAACGTCTAATATACTTAACAAATCATTGGAGAGGGACCTCGTACCTCGGCCCCTCAATTCATCGTTATACGGATTATTCACAAGGAGATTTCATATGAATAACAAATGCAAATCACACTTAAGAAACCTGGCTGGTAAGTACACTGAATATGCCCTTGGCGATACTATGATACAGCGCAGGGAGAAATGGCGGCTTCATAACCGTATACAGGAAAAGACGTTCCCCTTTCATATAGAGGATAACGGCAGTTTTTTTCGCGATATTAGCCCCTCTCTTCAATGCGAAGATGCAGAATGCCGCGCTCTGGAAGCACGACTTCTTCATGCATTGACCGCCTACGAGAAAATCGACGATGACAGAATCATTCCTGATCGATTCGTCGTTAACTGGGTAACGACGCTCACCGGTTACTGTGATGAGGTCGTGCTCACCCGCGCCAACGACGGCTATGGAGGAACGCTTGGTTACAAAAGCAACAAACCGATTAAGGATATAGATGGTGATTTCCATAAGATAAAAAAGAGAACTCTGACTCTGGACAGAGAACTAACTGATAAACGGGCGGAATTGGCAAGAGATGTCTTCGAAGGCTTATTGCCGGTAGTTATTGGCAGAACCAGTTCTCTCTATTCTGACGGCATCACCTCGAAGGCGGTTCACTTGATGGGCATGCAGGAGCTCTATCTGCAAATGGCCACGGACCCTGAGGCAGTCCATCGCCTTCTGACATTCCTGGCTGAGGATAATTTTGCCTTGGGGCAGTGGGAGGAGGAGCAAGAACTGCTTACACTCAACAATGATGGCAACCAGGGATACTGTTCCGGAAGTTCCCAATTCTCAGATGAGATTCCGGGTCGAGAGCTCAAGGAAGGAGAGCCCATACTCTCTACAGTTCGCTATGGTTACCTTGAAGCACAGGAAGCTGCCGGCATCTCGCCGGATATGTTTGCTGAATTCCTTATGCCCCATTTTCTAAAGCTCGCAAACAAGTTCAGGTTGATGAAATTCGGCTGTTGTGAGCCGGTTCATGATTTGATGCCCCACCTGTATAAACTGAACGGTCTACGGAAAGTGAGTGTAACGCCCTGGTGCAACCAGGAGAAACTGGCAGCCATCTGCAACAAAGACATCATCTGGTCTCGAAAACCTGTCCCTCTAAAGCTCTGTGGTACTACGTTTAATCCTGATGACTTCAGATTACACCTCGAAGAAACACTTGAGGTAGGAAAAGATTATTTTGTTGAATTCATTTTTCGTGACACATGCCGCTTAACCGGCCAGATGGAACAGAGAATCGCTCACGCTTGCGATATTATCAGGGACGTTACGAATCGTCCTGAAGGGCGAAGGCAAAATACGATGAACGCATAACGAGGTATGTAAGAAAAGCCTTGATTTCGCGGTTTCCCATCTCTGAAGGATGACGTTTGTTATGAAACAAAATATAACGTCGAATCCAGTTGACATAGGCTTTCTCAGTCCGAATTGAATAATGCTTTCTTTCGTGACTAATGTTTCAGACGGATAACATCTCGTACCTGGTCAAGCAACTTCTTTTTGGGATGTTTTTCCATTTCCTCACCTCCGTAAAACTGGATTATTTTCTTGACTTTTTTATTTGGTTATGATAAAATTGCAATGTTATTTCAAAAGACAATTTTAATTTTATCATATTTTAGAAATCGTTTCAATGGTAAATTCTGAATATTAGAAATATACGGCAAAAATTCTGGTGCTATACGGCGTTTTTGCCGTATAATAACAAGTTATGTGGCTTAAAAAGTGAATAATGGCGTTTGTATTTTGTATAATGCACACCACTAAAAATGTAGAATTTGACGAAGATATTATCGTTTAGATGAAAACACGTTAAAATGGGTGATAGAATGAATGATTTCCATACTTTTCCAAATGCACCGATAACTGAGGCAATACTAGATATAAAAGCTAAGCTCCCAGATGGGGTAGGCCTCAATATATTTGATGAATTCCAAGAAAATATAAAAGACCGTTTTAAAGATCGTAAAACACAACATTCTTTTCAGGCTGAGTTTAGGTTTTCGCCTGGGAAAGATGAATCAACTCCTATTGTCCCTAAAGAGAAAATTGAAGGTTACATCTTTCACTCTAAAAATGGAAATAAAATCGTACAAGCAAGGTTAAATGGCTTCACTTTCAACAAATTACGGCCTTATGAAGACTGGAACAAGTTTCATAGCGAGGCACGTGAGCTATGGGAACTTTATAGTAAAATTACCAAACCTATTAGTGTTGATAGAATTGCACTACGTTATATAAATCGGATAGAAATACCATTACCTTTCGATGACTTCAGCGAGTATATTCTCACCAATCCTCAAATAGCTCCAGGACTTCCACAATCTTTATCTCATTTCTTAATGCGTATAGAAATTCCTAATAATGAAATCTGCGCTATTGCTATCATAACCCAAACGATGCAAAAACCGACTGAATCACATAAATTGCCATTAATTTTTGACATAGATGTTATGAAAACAGACAACTATGCTGATAAGAGTTCGGATATGTGGAACGATTTCAATCTTTTAAGGCGTTTCAAAAATGAAATCTTTTTCAATAGCATAACAGAAAAAACTAAGGAGTTATTCAAATGAAATACATTTCTCCTATGCAGCAACTTGCCGTTGTCCCTTTCGAAGAAGATGCAGGTATTGGGCAAGATTCTCAAATAATTAGAAGGCATTGGGAAAATCTTCTGACTGACTATTACAAACCGCTTTCAAGACAATGGGCCAATCCATCAATAAGATTCAGTAACCTCGAAAAAGAGTGGAAAGAATCAACGCCCATGCTTTCTTCGATAACTGAGATCGTGATGCACCCTTCATACCAACAAATCATAGGCATGGGGCCAACTGCCATTCAACTGATATTCCTATCAATGAGGCGAGAACTTGGTCATTGGTTTTGGGCTTTAAGTGCAATTACTGGTGAGAACCCTGTTCACATTGAGCATAGAGGAAAAATAAAAGAAATGACTGATGCTTGGCTTGACTGGGGACAAAAGCATTTATACTTAGAATAAGGATTGAATTATGCATACCTTTTTTCCTATGTTGCAGTCTTCTGCGTATAAAGTAACGAGTCCGGCTACCATAGAATACAATTGTATCGCTTGGGCAGCGGGGGATACCGAAACATGGTGGTGGCCTGATCCTTTTGACCAATACTTTTGGCCTTCAGGAATTCTGAGGGAAGAGACTATT
>SDBU01010687.1_pt1 | contig 10153 bp, 8 predicted proteins | sample 2277071 | NCBI WGS metagenome assembly SDBU01 (sample SAMN10397929, study PRJNA504765) | marine sediment metagenome | isolation source: marine sediment core GS08_GC12, 126 cmbsf | place: Arctic Ocean: Gakkel Ridge, Loki's castle | collected 2008 | reverse complement strand
CCATAACCCGCTAGCTCCCAGACTTTCAGCATAGAGTGGCAAGAGCGGGACGACTATTCCTGAGCCTAACATACAGGAAAATATAGAGATAGCTAAGATGGGAAAAACTCTGCTTATCATGTGGGCTTAGGATATTATAGCCTGCTATGGCTGAATCTGACAACCTGAAACAGCCCTTATCTGGATGACAGCCTTCACCTTGGACAAGCCAAAAGCAAATGTTGGTGGCAGACCTAAAAAGATTATTCCCGTTAAGCTAATTCGCAAGCTCTCCAAAGGGGGGATGAGTATTGGGGGAATTGTGCGGGAACTAAAAAGACAGGGAACTATCCTATCAGCTATGACGATTTAGAGAGTAGTATCCGGGGAAAGAAAGTGAAGTTCCATTCAAAATTGACCTGCATGGGGGTTGATATACCCTGGCTTAAATTAGCCTCAAGCATTGTCAAGTGTTTTTGGGGTTATTCTAATAGTATGGTTGAAAGAGGCTCTTTTCTATTGACAGCACAGCGAATTTGTGCTACTAATTCAAATGAATATTCCGATACGACCACAGATAGTAATCTTGCTGAGCATATGGCGACAATAAAATGGAGGGAATCTCGACCTCGATAAAGTTGTGATAGGTTATATCAAGTACTTCTGCTAAATAGGGGCCAGAAGATGCTGTACGTAAAGATAAACATGGCGGTCTTCTTTGGAGTGGGGCTGGTTCCAAAGTTGACGTATGTTCCTTTTGCGACACTCCAAGGCCCTTATTTTGTATTCATTGAAGTATGAAGCCGTAACTAAAAGGGGTGCACTGCAGTGTCAAGAGTGCGTATTATGCATTATATTAATCAATTCTTCGCTGGTATTGGCGGCGAGGAGAAAGCGGATGAACCCGTAGGCTCATTTGGAGGAGCTATTGGTCCTGGTAAACGTCTCCAAGAATTGCTGGGAGATACCGCTGAGATCATCGTTACCGCCTACTGTGGTGACGATTACTTCAGTGCGCATCATGATGATGCTCTTAAATCAATTTTAAATATTGCTCGAGCACATGATATCGGAATGGTAATTGCTGGTCCCAATTTTGCTTCTGGCAGATATGGCTTTGCCTGTATGGAGATATGTCATTCCATTAGTGCCACCCTAGGTTTGAATTGCATTACTGGAATGTACTATAAGAATCCAGCGGTTGCGATGTATAAACAATATAAGGATACAAAGGTCTTTGCCATTCCTACGACCGAAATTGTATCAGGCATGGAGGATGCCTTGGGTAAGATAACCCAGTTTGTCTCCAAACTTGCTACTGGTGTTAAAATTGGTTCGGCAGAAGACGAGAACTATATTCCAAGAGGAATACGGCACATCGAGACAACGAGCAAGAGCGGTGTAGAACGAGCCTTTGATATGATGCTGGATAGATGGGCGGGGCGTTCTTTTTCTACCGAAATTCCAGTTGAACGCCTTGAATCAATCTCTGCTGCTCCACCATTAACCACGACTGTTAACGCTACTTTGGCACTTGCTAGCACCAGCGGTGTAGTTCCCCAAGGGAATCCTGACGGTTTCAAAATGCACCGAAATACACAATGGCAAAAATACGTGATTGCTGAGCTCAATTCAATGCAGGATAGTAAATGGGATGCAATTCATGGAGGCTATAACACTGCCTTTATGAAAATGAATCCCAATTTTGGGATCCCACTTGACGTGTGTAGAGACATGGAACAAGAGGACGTGTTTGCCAGGTTAACCCCATATTTCTATGCGACCAGTGGTATAAATGCCCTAATCTCGGCAATGCAAGTCATAGGCAAAGAAATAGCAAGCGATATGGTATCTCAAGGGGTTAACGCTGCCCTATTGGTATCTACTTGAGGTTCATGTACTCGCAGCGGTGCTGTGATAGCTAGGGAAATTGACAAAGCAGGGATACCAGTTGCCCATATCACGGCCATGTCTATGATGTCCAAGCAATTTGGAGTTAACCGTGTTGTCAATGGAGTTAAGGTTCCTCATCCGTGTGGCGATCCAAACCTTCCGGCCAAAGCTGACAAAGACCTGCGGCGAGAAATTATAAAGTGCGCAATCAGCGCCATTCAAACCGAAGTGAGTTCACCTCAGATTTTCATACCAGACGTAACCTATTCTCGAGGCTAGGAGATAATGATGATACTCGAAATGGCGACCTTCCCAGTGGATGATGTCCGACTAGGTAGCCTTACTGAGTATAATGGCGGAGTCCTTGAAATCAACGAAGAAGAATTGACCACACTCGTTCTGGAGGATAAGAGAATCGCGTCAGCTGACCTGGCTGTCGTTTTCCCAGGCGATAAAACAAGGATTGTGAACCTGCGTGATGCTGTGGAGCCAAGGGTGAAGGTCTCAGGACCCAGCTGTGTTTTTCCTGGGATTTTAGGATCTGTAAAAACGGCGGGGCAAGGTAGGACACACCGCTTAAGCGGGGTTACAGTTATACCTTCGGCTCGATACCACCCCACGATTCTTGACGGGTTAGAAGCCCAGAGCCCATCTTTGCTTGATATGTGGGGGCCTGGGGCGGAGATAACACCCTTTTCCTCAACTATCAATATTGTACCCGTTCTTACACTTGTCGATGGCGTGAGCGAGATGGAAGCTCATACAGCTATTCAACTGGCTGAGCTAAAAATCGCTCATCGTCTAGCCGAGACGACTAGAAACTTAGCTCCGAAATATACTGAAGCCTTTGAACTGTGTGATGTGGATAGTTCTATGCCTCGAACAGTTTACGTACTTACCTGTTGCACTACACTTGCGCCCGACTCCCATTCTGGTACGGCTTATTATGGATTGCCTATACGTGAATCTTTACCAACCCTGATGCATCCCAACGAGTTCCTTGATGGTGCACTCACTACAGATGTGCGACGTGGAAATGGTGGGTTCATCACGACTTGGGCATGGATGAATAATCCAATTATATGGAAGTTATTAAAGGAACATGGGAAGAGCATTAATTTTCTAGGTGTAATTTTACAGAGAACTAGATTTTCCTTTGATTTTGGTAAGCAGATTACCGCGGAATGTACTTCTCAATTAGCCAAAATGCTTAAGGCGGAGACTGCCATTATCACCAGACTGACACCCGGAGGCAACAATTTCACGGACGTAATGCTAACAGTACAGTCGTTGGAACTAAAAGGCATACAGACCGTTTTCGTAACTCCTGAGTGGGGTGGCACAGAGGGAACTGAGTTGCCACTTGTTTTTTATGTACCTGAAGCAGTTGCCATGGTGAGTACGGGGAGCCATGAACGTCCTATAAGATTGCCGCAACCAGATAAAGTTATTGGCGTCGAAAGAAGCGAACTCGTGCAATGTTATGTGACTGAAGAGCCATTTTCTCCTTGGGGTGAATTGGCTAGAGACAGTTGGCGTGATATTCTTGGTGGGATTGACTGGCTTGGTGGAATGAACATTAGTTGTAGAGAGTACTGAGATACACCGCAGAATAAAGGGGATAATTGTATGAGGAGGTGGTAAATGCGAGTATGAAACTGGTGACACAGTCTGCCACGAATATATCTGTATGGGAGGAACAAATGAAAAGAAAGAACCTTTTTAGTGTCATTGTGCTAACCTCAGTATTGCTAGTATCAGCCCTAATAGCAGGTTGTGCTACACAGGCACCAGCACCTGCTCCCGCTCCGGCACCTGCACCAACGCCTGCGCCGGCTCCATCACCCGAAGTAATAGTGCTTAAAACAGTAGGATGGACGAGCATGGCCAGGCTTGAACGCCATGGTCTTCCATGGTTTAGGGACAGGATCTATGCTCAGAGTAATGGAAGACTGGTCCTGGATTACATTGGTGGACCTGAGGCAATAAAAGGTAGTGCTGAACAGTTCGAAGCGTTGAGACAAGGGATCATCGATCTTAACTTCAACTACGCCAGTAGCCATGAAGCATTGGTCCCCGAATATCATCTAACAGAACTCTGGGAACCAAAGCTAGAAGGACCGACGCCGGATCAATACGAGTTTTTGAACGAAGCTTATAAGCGAGTCGGAGTGCGTTGGTTAGGTCAAATAAAATACTATGGCCCATGGTATATATTCACAAATAAAGAGGTCCAGACAAAGGATGACCTAAAAGACATGAGAATTGCCGTTAGTGGTGCCATACATCCGTTTGTTGTTATGGGAGTCGGTGCTACGCCTGTGAAAGTGGAATCTGAGGAATTTTTCACCGCGGTGCAAGGAGGTTTGGCTGATGGTGTTACGCTTCAGGTTGAAGAATGGAAGACGGGCTTTCCTGATGTAATAAACTATGTAGTTCTTCCCGCATACAAGTCCATGTCAAACACAAGTTTATATATGAATCTAGAAACTTGGGACAGCCTATCCCCAGACTTGCAGGACTTAATCTCAAAGATTATGGTTAGCATTTACAATGATGGCATACTTCGTGACTTTGGGGCCGCCAACATTGACCTCCAAGTTTGGCTGGATGCGGGAGTCGAACCTGTACGACCATTCATTGGAACTGATGCCGAGTGGTATACTGGTATTTATGCAAATCAAATTCTTGAAAATACCAGGGAGAAAGTAAGTCCTGAGGTTTATAACACAATAATTGATCTGGGGAAGCAATAGGCCGATTGGCGATTTTAGAATGGGATTGTAACAAGTAAGTTACCATCGTGGGTGAGATACTCAGGAAAACAGTAATCGTAGCTTAGTAGGCTGTAGTTCAGTAACTACAGCCTACTAAAAGTATCAGTGGTTATGCCAATAAAAAGAAAAACACGAGGTCTATTTGACAGTATATTACGCTCACTATTTGCAGTAGCGGGTATAATACTAATTTTTGATATGCTCATTGTTACATTCGATGTGTTGATGAGATACACCCCGTTACCCACAGTACTCTGGGTAGTGGAAATCGCCGAGTACTCAATGTTGTTCATCGTTTTTCTGGGTACAGCATGGGTTCTGAAGAGAGGCGAGCATGTAAGAATAGACTTATTGGTGGATCGCCTCCATCCGCAGCCTAAAGTATTCCTTGAAATTTTCATATCCCTCACTGGCTCAGTTGTGTTCTTAACGGTCTCCTATTACGCCGCAAAACTAGGCTGGGCAGCCTATTTATCAGGAGATAGAATATATACTATGCTTGAACCCCTTAAATTCCCTTTTATGTTTACTATTTCCATAGGTAGTTTACTACTCTCTATTCAGTTCCTAAGAAATACCTACAACCGCTTTCGTACAAGAAGAACCTAACCAAGCAAAGAACGCCGATACCTACTTGGGGAAATATCGGCCTGTGAGGTAAATGTAGTATGGAATGGTGGCTATCCCTATTAATTATTTTCGGTGCGCTATTAGCCCTTATGGCCATAGGATTGCCACTTGCGGTATGTTTCATGCTTGTTGTACTGGTTGGTGGATTTTTATTAATGGGTGGGGAGAGGGGTTTAGCTCAAGTTACTTTAAGCATTTTCGGTAGTGTAGCACACTTCACGCTTTTACCACTTCCCTTGTTCATTCTTATGGGTGAAGTCATGTATCAATCCGGTATTGCTCCAGATATGATGAAATCGTTAGATATATGGCTGGGGCGTTTACCTGGCAGACTGAGTCTGCTAGCCGTCGGTAGCGGAACCATGCTTTCCTTCTTAACCGGAGCAAGCATGGCAAGTGTAGCGATACTCGGTTCGACGTTAGTACCGGAGATGCAGAAACGTGGATATAAGAGTTCAATGACGCTAGGTCCAATTCTAGGTAGCGGCGGCCTGGCGGTAATGATTCCTCCTAGTGCAATTGCCATCCTTTTCGGGGTAATTGCCGAAGTATCCATTGGCAGAATACTGATGGCCATTATTATCCCGGGACTCATAATGGCTATCCTTTACGCCGCTTATGTAATTATAAGATGTTCACTACAACCCCATCTCGCGCCAGCTTATGATATGCCCCACATCCCCATAAAACAAAAGATATTACAGACTCTAAAGCATATTGTGCCCCTGAGTGTGATCATATTTTTGGTGACAGGTGTAATCCTGTTGGGAATTGCTACTCCGACAGAGGCAGCAGCGACTGGTGCGCTTGGGACCTTTATAGTTGTTGCTGCTTATCGACGACTTACTTGGGATGTGGTAAAGAAAGCAGTTACACGCTCCACTTCAATTACAGTCATGATATTTATGATCATCTTGGGAGCAAAAGCCTTTGGTCAAATTGTTGCCTTCAGCGGCGCAAGCAAAGGATTAGTTGAAGCATTCCAGATGCTACCTGTAAGCGAAATATTCGTTTTTATAATCATGCTATGTACAGCCATTTTCTTGGGCATGTTTTTAACAACCAGTGCTGTAATGATGACTCTTATACCCCTATTTATGCCGGCTGTATACGCACTAGGTTTTGACCCAATATGGTTTGGAGCTGTATTCATTATTGCTATAGAGACAGGCTTTACAACGCCACCATACGGAGCGAACCTATTCGTGATGAAGGGGGTAGTGGCTGATGCGAAGATAGGAGACATATACCGAGCAGCTTTGCCATTCCTGTATTGTGACGTAATAGCTATTGCTCTTGTTACCGGCCTTCCAATACTGGCACTTTGGCTTCCTAACATTTTATACTAATAACCAATTGACCTGCCCCCCCCAAAAACTAATCCAGGTAAAATGTTAGCGTAGTTCGTCAGCGAAAATGGCACAGTTTCAGGGCTAAAATTAATGGATACCTTAGGGGTTGGGACAAGCTTTTCTCAAAGCACCCTCGTATCCCTATAAGAAAAAGGGGTAGACCGATTCGAACAAAGAGGTGGTGGGCGAGCTGCTTCATAAGGGTTTACCGTGGGTGTTATTGAAGAGTGTGCCTTTGACCGTGGGGAAGTTAGTCATAAGGTCAACCTTTTTGATATGAATTCTAAATATGCCAGCGTAGTGTCAATCGCCTAGGCTAAAGAGTATCTCTCCACATCGAAAAGCAAAGTTTAGGGCTACTTTTTAAAACTACAAGGCGCCTCCAGCCCAAGATGGAAGGTAAAGAGCACTGCGTTCGCAACCTGCTATCTAGGGTTTCGCATAGCGTCGCAGCCAGTCTCCATAGTCTCTAAAGGCTCTTTCAAGGTCATAGTCGGGCCGGTAGCCCAGTTCATTCTGTGCCGCAGAGATATCGAGAGGAACCATCACTGGTTTCGTGTAGTCCCACCCCGTCTCTGAGATTTCCTTAACGCTAATTTCCACTTCCGGAAAAACGCGTTTAGTGGCATCGACAACTTCTTGGAATGTATACGGCTTATCTCCGGATATGTTATAAACCCTCGATTTCAGCTCGCCGGTAAAGCATGCCAGCACGCAGGCTTTAGCCACGTCTTTGGAATAAACAAAGTTCTGTATACCCGAATAGGTGTTAGCCAGGTCATCAATTATTACTGGTCTGCCAAAAGCAGCATTCTTAACAAACATATCGGCAAAACGAGACGGTCTCCCACTGGGCGTTCCGAACCACGGGCCGAAAAGAGACCCCAGCCTGAGGGCAGCAAAATCCACGTCATAAAACTTATGATAGCTTAGCCCCAGGTACTCAGCAGTTAGCTTAGTAATGCTATAGATGGTTCGTGGCATCTGGGAAATGCATTTCATGTTGAAGTCCTCATGCGCCTCGGTAGTTGAATCCCAGACCCCGGAGCGGACCATTTGGGTACTGGTGAAAACCACCCGTTTCGCCTTGGTTAATTTGGCGGCTTCAAGAACGTTCAATGTTCCTATAATGTTCACTTTGACACCACTGTATGGTCTGGCCCTGACCCCCTTGTCCAGCAGTGCGGCGGTGTGAATGATACGCTCTACCTTTTCCCTCTTAATCGTATCTAGCAAAAACGGTAGGTCTAATATATCTCCAACAATAGCCTTCATCTGGCTGGTATCAACTGTCGCCGATAAAAACCTTGAATTGTAAGCTATATCATACAATATCGGGGTCTCGCCCCTTTCCATTAGCTGTGCCGCGACCTGTGCTCCAACCAACCCGGCTCCCGTAATTAAAACCGCCATGGTAACACCTCCTCTCCAAACTGTCCAAGACAGTAACACATTGGTCAAAATTATGTCAAGCTCTATGTAGCCGGTTGCATAAATAACCTATCCCCTTAATATTCGCCCCAGATTTGTGGTATTTGGTGCGGTTGTTGTCTATGAAAGGCCTTAACTGGGAAGGGCAATAAGTGGTAGTTTGGGGGTTGGACACAGGCATGGTGACTTGGGTAGGCTCTGCCAAGAGAAACCGGGATGCTCCGGGATAGCTGTGCCGGGATTGTGTCTGATGGCATGGTATTGGAGCTTGTGTCAACCAGGTATAACTTTTCCGAACTCACCTGTGGATTTACCCTTCCGGTCACTATTTATCTTACTCTAATCAGCCTTTTATCAGCGCTGGTCCGGCCGGTAACTTTAATCCCAGGGTTCCACTTCAATTACCGTCTTTATATGTTTCGGGTCTCGTAAAGCAAAGGCCTGCTGATAGTCTTCCAGTGGGAAGCGATTGGTAATCATCTTGCCGATTACTCCGTTAAATCGGGAGTCGACCTCCCCCAGGTCTTTCAGTGCCATCTCAAAATGGCTGCGGTTGGAGTTAACGCTGCCCACCACTACCTGGTTGTATCGCACCAGCTGGCGCACCATCTCGGCGGCATCCAGTTGAATAGTAAGGTCTCCCCGGGGAATTCCGGTCATCACATAGATGCTGCTCCGCGACATGTGGGGAATCAGCCTTACCGCTGTCTCGGCAGCACCGGAGGCCTCGAATATCATGTTCAGATTGCCTGTCGGCGTGCAGCACAGGTTTACTATCTCCTCGGGTGTCTTGTCGCGGGCATCAATGTAGCTAGCCCCCATATCTTTGACCAGGTGTACCTTGGGATGGTCCTGAGGTACTATATCGGTGGTGTAGGTATATGCATCGGCTAGCCTGAGCAGGGCAGTAGCCAGTATTCCCAGCGGCCCGGCGCCCACCACGAGCGCTGTTTTGCACCCCCCCCAATGCCTATTATTGAAACTATGCTCCGGGTGCTGGCAAGCCCAGGGGAGACGGGACTGAATTATTCTTATTTGCTCGATCCCTTTCTCAGCTATGCTCAGTGGCTCAGTGAATACCGCCAGCTCGGCCAGCTTAGGAGGTACCTTGACGATGTACTGCTCCTGGTCAACTGCGAACCTGGTAAGGAAGCCGTTCAGCTTGTGAATTCCCCGTTCTGTATATAAACCGGTCATGCACATATCGCTCTGGTTATGCAGGCACGGGTGACAAATTCCGCAGCCCCGGCGCACTGTCATTGTTACCGAGTCGCCGGGGGCAAGCGATTTTACGCCGCTCCCAACCGCCTCAACAACCCCTGCTACCTCATGTCCCATTGCCATCTCAGCGTGACCCTCGGCCATGTCATGCATTCCGTACCTGACCATGCTGAAGTCGGTGCCGTCCAAGCCCACTTCCTTTATGCGCACCAGCACCTCATCCGCCTGCTCAATCTCAGGCACAGGAAGCTCAAAAGTGTGGACACCTGGTTTTCCACGTATCATTCCTACCGCTAACATTTCAAGCCACCTCCCTTAGCGCTAATCTTCACTTGGCCTTCTTTACCGCGTGACCGCCGAACTGCTGGCGTAGGGCAGCCAGCAGTTTACCGCCAAAGGGCTGCTCCTGGCGAGAGCGGAACCTTGCTTGAAGTGACTGGGTGATAACCGGTATCGGCACGGCAAGGTCGATAGACTCATGCACTGTCCACCGGCCTTCACCGGAGTCCTCGACATAGGCCTCGATATTCTCCAGCTTCGGGTCTTCCTGTAAAGCCGATGCTGCCAAATCGAGCAACCACGAGCGCACCACGCTGCCATGACGCCAGACCTGGGCAATCCGAGGCAGGTCCAGGCCAAACTCTTGCTTTGCCTGCATCAGTTCAAACCCCTCGGCATATGCCTGCATCAACCCGTATTCAATGCCGTTATGAACCATCTTGACAAAGTGTCCTGCCCCGCTCGGGCCCACGTGGCCATAGCCTTCATTTGGAGAAGGCGCCAGCGTCTGAAAGAGAGGCTCCACCCGGTGGAAAGCGGCGATATCGCCGCCCGCCATCAGGCAGTATCCTCCCTCGAGTCCCCATATCC
>SDBU01010686.1_pt1 | contig 10153 bp, 9 predicted proteins | sample 2277071 | NCBI WGS metagenome assembly SDBU01 (sample SAMN10397929, study PRJNA504765) | marine sediment metagenome | isolation source: marine sediment core GS08_GC12, 126 cmbsf | place: Arctic Ocean: Gakkel Ridge, Loki's castle | collected 2008 | reverse complement strand
AGAAGCTGGCCGGAGTAATAAAGGATAACGGCGGTGACGTCTGGCCCAAATGCCCCGCCAAACGAATTGTGGTTGAAGGGGGTAGAGCCAGAGGGATAGCGGTGGAGAAAGACGGAAGCGACGTTGAGATAAGCGGCCGGGTGGTAATCAGCGACGTCGGTCCCAGAGCGACGGTAGTGCTGGCGGGACAGGATAACTTCAACGATGACTACATGAAGATGATGCGGCTCCGCGTCAAACCTCATCCGGTTCTTGCAATGTACGTTGCCGGCGAAAAGCCTCTCTGGCCGGAGGATGGCTCACCGGCCATCCTGATGGTGGCTGGACCCCCGAGGATGCATGCTATCGTGCCCATGAGCGCCATTGCCCCTGACCTGGCACCACCGGGGCAACAGTTTACCTACGTACAATTTCACCCGCTGTGCTCTTACCTGCCCATGAATAAAGAGGAAGAGAAGAGGCAGGCGCTCGCTGAGATGGACGAGATGTTTCCCGGCTGGGACAAGCATCTCAGAATCATCCACATGGAGGCCAAAGACATCACCGATGAAATTCCAGAAGCGCGTTCGCAGGTCGGCTCCGATATGCCGCTCAACACCCCGGTAAAGAACCTGTTCAACGTCGGCGACGGCTGCCTGTCTTTCGGTTACACGGGAAGTACCGGCGCCGCCGACGGTGCTCTCCATGTGGTTGATATGGTAAAGAAACTCCTTAAATAAGGTTGAGATAAAAAGATAGAAGGGAGACGGCAATGGACGAGAAGGAAGCCAAACAACTGGCTAAATATGGCGGGGAGATACCGTGGGGACCGCGGGAGGACAACCGGCCTAACGAGGACCGGCCGATACTGGTCCGGCCTGAGCTAGAGCATTCGGAGGTTTACAACTGGATATTCCACGGCAAGCCCCAGAATTACCGGCGCTGGTACCAGGATAAAGTTACCTGGAGGGTGCTGCCGGGCGAGGAGAAGCACCGGAGCTGCTCCCGGAGAATGGCACTGGAATGCGGCGTATTCCGCACCCTGCTGCCCGAGGTCTATGGCGACCAGGGATACCAGATACTTGACTCGGTTTATGCCAGCTTTGCCTGGATGGAATATGAGGCGGGCCGGGCAAGAGGACAGATAAAGGAGCCGGAAAAGATGGGACCGCGGCAGCTGGCGGCTTACCTGGTAACCAACTACGATGTGGAAGCCTGGTTTCCTATCGTGGTCTCGGAAGCCTCGGACGAAAGGGTCAGGATACAGCTGTTTGTCGGCGAGCCTGAGGTCTGCCCCTACGGCACCCGCTGTGGTGACTGGAGGTTCTGTTGCAACACCGGTGGATGGGAGCGGGAACTGACCAAGATGATAAATCCCAAGCTCCGTACCCGGGTCACCAAGTCGAAAAACGTCGGTGACTACTGCTGCGAGCTGACCATTGACTGGGACGACGGCAGTAACCCACCGGCCACGGTGGTAACGGAGCGGCCGGAAATAGTGAGGCCGGCGCTGGAGCAGTCCGAGACCTACAAGTGGGTGATGGAGGGCGCGCGCCAGGATGCCTCGCTGTGGCTGGACCCAATTCGCTACCGGGTGCTGGACTGGGAGGCAAAACACAAGCTCTGCGCCAAGAAGCTGGCGGCAGAAGCGGGCAGCCTGAGAACGATGATTGGTGAGCTCTTTGGTGACGAGGGCTATGACCTCATTGAAAAGAGCTACGCCAGCTTTGCCCCGGTGGAGTACGAGATTGGCCGTAGCCGGGGATTGATTAAAGACCCGGACCAGACGAGCCCGCTGGACGTAGCCAGTTACATCTCTTTCCTGTATGACATTGCCGGCCGGGGCGTCCTCTCCATTACCGAGGCTTCGGAGGAGAGCGTGAAGATACAGCATTTCCACGGCCTGCCCAAGACCTGCTACTATCTTACCCGGATGGGTGACTGGAATATGTGTGTGGCTGAGGCCGCTTTTGAGCGGGACCTGACCAAGCTGATGAACCCCAGGCTCAGGGCCCGGCGCACCAAGGGGAAGGTTTGCGGCGACTACTGCTGTGAGCTGACCATTGACCGGGACCCGGACGCTAAATAGAAGCCGGGCGACAGTAAGCGACGACGGTGGCGATTACCGTTCATTAACTGAATGTTAGTTGCCACCGTTATTTGTCTCTATCCCCAATTCAAGACACCATTGACAGCCAGCGAGTAGTCGGTATAGTATAGCCACGGTAGTCAAAACAAGAAACCACGGTCATAAACCGCGCCTGCTCCAGACTGAAGAATAACCGGAGCCTGTCCAGGAGGAAAGTGATTAATGGGAAATGAAAACGAACCCAAGAAGAAGCCTCGGGAACCGATGCCCAGAGACATGCTTGAGCAGCATATCGTTGAGTTCATAAAGTCGCACAATGCGTGCGTGTTAGCCACCACAAAGGATAACGTACCCAGAGCCACGTCAGTTGAATACGAGGCTGAAAGGACGACGCTGTTCATAATGCTTGACCCGGGCAGAACGATAGAAAACATCAGAGCCAATCCGCAGATAAGCGCCGCGATACATGACCCTTTACATGGCTGGCTGACCGTTAAGGGAATCCAGATTACCGCACCGGCAAAGCTAATAACCGACGGCGATGCTGAGTACCCCAGTGCCTGGAAAATCTTCAACCGGGCCAATGCCGGTAAAGAGGGGTGGGATGTACCCCCCAAAGGCGGCACCCTGCTCATAATTGAACCGCAGAAGATTGAGCTATTTGAAACCGCATTAAAAGATAAGGGCTACAAGATACGCCAGATTTGGGAGGCGCAAAACTAAGCCGGTTATCACAAATCACAGGTCGTGGCAATACCCAACCAAAGGAGGCGGAAAATGGTTTTTTGGAACCTAGCTACCTTAGAGTTGGAGGAGTTCAGGCCGGGTATTATGAGCCGAGCGGAAATTGGCGACGACTTGATTATGGTATGCATGGAAATAGCCCCAGGAAAGGAAGACTCCGGACACAAACATGTCTTTGACCAGTGTGGTATCATCCTAGAGGGTCAAATGGAGCTGTTCATCGGTAAAGAACGCAAGATACTCAAGCCGGGTCAGGCCTTCTTTATACCCTCCGGCGAACATCATGGTTGGAAGACCTTCGATAGCCCAGTCAAGGTTATGGATATATCACCAAAGCAAACCTGTGAATGAGCTCATTCCTAGACCAATGTATAGGATACGGTGCGCCGATGAAAATCTTTCTGGATTCTAACGTATCGGTAAAAGACGAGTTCGAGCCCGGCGAGGTAGAGCTAAGAGGACAAAATGCCACTGTGCGCCACCTGCTACAAGAGCTGGCCAGTCGTGGGGAGGCTCTCGACCTCATCAACCGCGAAAGCGGGGAAAAGGGCGATGACGTGCGGGAGATACTGGTTAACGGAAAGGACTGCTTATTGCTTGAGCAGCTGGAAACCCGGCTCAGCGATGGTGATACGGTAATGATACGGCTGTGGTTTGACCCGCTGGGTGGGGGGTAAGTAAATGATGACCTTGAATATGCAGGGGGGACAAGTCTTGACACCTTACCCTGTAATAAGGCAGTATTAGCGTATAGAATTGCTCGTCTCAACGGTCGCTTACCGCCATCAGCATCAGGCAACCGACATGCAGCTTACGGGAGGAGTCCAAGCGAATGAAGAGCTTCCGTCGTCTACCCGCCTTCGAATATCTCTCACCTTCATCACTTCAAGAGGCATGCTCTCTACTGAAGACCTATGGGGAGAGGGCAAAGGTACTGGCGGCGGGAACCGACCTGCTAATCAGCATAAGGAATAGAACGGAAACGCCATCATATTTAATCGGGCTCAGAAACATCCCCGATTTGGATTATGTTTCATACGATGCCGCTAACGGGCTAAGGATTGGTGCTTTAGCCACATTTCACGCTATAGCCAGCAGCGCGCCGGTCAGAGAGAAATTTGGCCTCCTGGCTACCGCCTGCCAGAAAGTGGGCACACCTCAAATCAGGAACATGGGCACCATTGGCGGAAATATCTGCAATGGCGGTCCGTCACAGGATACGCCCCCCTGTCTCCTCGCCCTGGAGGCAAAACTTAAACTGGTCAGTTCCGACGGCGAAAGGGTTGTTCCGATTACGGAATTCTTTACCGGCCCCTTCAAAACAGTGCTCAGGAACGATGAGCTACTCAGCGAAATCCAGATAGACAACCCGCCCCCGCGCAGTGCCGGATGTTACCAATGGCTTACCAAGAGGACTGTGGTTGATGAAACCCTGGTCGGCGTGGCCGTTCTGGTCACGCTGGGCGCAAAAGACGGGGTATGCAGGGACATACGGCTGGGGCTTGGCTCGGTGGCACCTACCGCGATGAGGGCCCGGCGGGCCGAGGAATTCCTCCGCGGTAAAGGGATTAACGACGGGCTGATTGAAGAGGCGGCCTCACTGGCCGCCAGTGAAACAAGCCCTCGTTCCCGGGCAGGCTACCGGCAGAAAATGACCGCCGTCCTGGTGAGAAGAGCCATTAAAGAAGCCTTAGAAATGGTCAAGTAGACTCAATGAGGTCAGAGGCTAGAGAGGGGAAAGCCATGAAACAACTGGTAACCTTGCGGGTAAACGGAGAAACTTATGAGCTACCAGTAGACGTCCGGCGAACCCTCCTTGAGATTCTGCGGGATGAGTTGAGCCTCACCGGAACCAAGGAAGGCTGTGACACAGGAGACTGTGGTGCCTGCACCGTCCTGCTGGATGGCGTCCCCATTGCTTCCTGCCTAACCCTGGCTGTAGAAGCTCAGGGCAAAGAGATTTCCACCATTGAGGGACTGGCCAGAGGTGGACAACTTCACCCTCTTCAGCGTGCCTTTATTGACCATGGCGCCATTCAGTGCGGTTTCTGCACCCCGGGCATAATTATGTCGGCAAAGGCGTTGCTGGACAAGAATCCTCAGCCAACAGAAGCCGAGGCAAGGGAAGCCATTTCCGGCAATTACTGCCGGTGTACCGGCTATACCAAGATTGTGGAGGCGATACTCGCCACCTCACAAGCATAAATGAGTCTGTGACGGCATAAAGCACCGAGGGGAGATGAAATGGAAGACCACAACATTGTCGGCACTAAAGTAGCCCGAACGGATTCCCTTAAGAAGGCTCTCGGCTCAGCGAAGTATGCGGGCGACATGGTCTTACCGCGAATGCTCTATGGAAAAATCCTCAGAAGCCCGCATGCCCACGCCCGGATTGTTAGCATTGATACCAGCCAGGCGGAAAAACTATCCGGAATTAAGGCGGTAGTGACGGGTAAGGACACCGCCGGGGTAAAGTGGGGAATATTTAAAGAAACCAGAGACCAGTACCTACTCGCCATAGATAAGGTTCGCTATGTCGGCGAGGAAGTAGCCGCCGTGGCCGCCGTGGATGAAGACACCGCCGAGGCGGCTCTGGACTTAATAAAAGTCGAATATGATGTACTGCCATCGGTTTTAGACCCGATTGAAGCCATAAGTGAAGGGGCACCGCCAATTCATGACCACGTCGAGCGAAACATAGGCGCCCGGGCTTTCAAGGATTTCGGCGATGTGGCAGGAGGTTTTAAAAAAGCCGACTATATCTACGAGGACAGGTTCGTCACCTCAAGGATAAGCCACGTCCAGATGGAACCCTACGCCGTGCTGGCCAGCTATGACCCCTCGGGGAAACTTGACATGTGGATACCCAATCAGTCCCCCTTCACCAAGCGAAGGTCGTTATCTAACCTGCTAAAAATGCCCCTGTCAAAAATAAGGGTGCACCATATCAATATCGGCGGTGGCTTTGGTGGCCGGTCAGACCCGTCACCGGCTGAGTTCTGCGCCGCCCTGCTCTCGATAAAAACGGAAAGGCCGGTAAGGATAACATACTCCCGGGAAGAGACTATGGCGGCAACCCGGCACAAGCACTCGGCTATAGTCAATATAAAATTAGGCGTAAAGAAGGACGGCACCCTGGTAGCCAAAGATGTTTACATTGTTCTTGACGGGGGAGCCTATATGAGCAGCGGGATAATAGCCGTCCACGTTCTCCATACCTATTCGGAAGCCGTTTACCGAATTCCAAACTACCGGTATGAGACGGTTCGCGCTTACACTAACAAAGTCCCCTGTTCCATGCAGCGAACCCACGGCAACCAGTTAAGTCTCGCCGAGGAGGTCATGATTGACCGGATAGCCCGGGACCTGGGTATCGACCCCGTGGAAATCAGATTAAGACACGCGGTGAAGGCTGGCGAAACCCTGCCCAGCCAGTCCAAGGTTACCAGCTTTGCCCTCGGTGAAACCATAGAAAAAGCCGTTGCCGCCTCCGGGTGGAAAGAAAAGCGGGGTAAGCTGGGTGATGGTCGGGGTATTGGACTGGCCTGCGGTACTTCCTTTGCTGGATTGTATCTCGGTATTCGCCTCAATTCTTCATCCTATATCAAGTTCAACGAGGACGGCAGTGCCACTCTGTTTACGGGAAACGTAGATAACGGGCAGGGGAATGAGAGCATGATGGTGCAGGTTGCCGCCGAGGAACTGGGGATACCCATGGATGATATAGCTCTGTGTTGTGCTGATAGCGAGCTTACTCCACAGGACCCCGGCAACTATCCTATGCTGGCCGCTTTTTGCTCGGCAAACGCCGTCAGGCTGGCGGCGAGCGACGCCAGCCAGCAGATTAGAAGGATAGCCGCCCGAAGGCTGGAGGTAGAGCCAAAGAATCTCGAGCTTAAAGACAGGCGGGTCTATGTTAAGGGCAACCCACAGAAAGGAATTCCTATTTCCGATATTATCCGCTTTTCTCTTCTGGAGGGGAACGCTGTTATCGGCAGAGGCTCGTTCACCCCCAAAGCCGCCAGCAAGCTGGGCTGGGCAAACTGGGCAGCGCAGAAGGTCATCGGGCAACAATGCGCCACCTACACTGACGGTACCACGGTGGTTGAGGTTGAAGTGGACAGGGAAACAGGCCAGGTGAGGGTGCTAAATATGTGGCTGGCTTACGACTGCGGCTTTGCCATAAACCCGATGGCCGTTGAGGGTCAGTGGGAAGGGGAAGCCGTCCAGATGATTGGGGAAACACTGCTCGAGAAGCATGAGTGGAACCAGAAAAACGGCGAACTGCTCACCAGCTCGTTTCTCGACTATAAAATACCAACCACCCTGGATGCACCGGAAAATATAAAGTCCATCATCGTCGAATCGGTCGACCCCAAAGGTCCCTACGGGGCAAAAGAAGCCGGCATCAATGGCGGGACGGGAGTTGGGGCGGCCATAGCCAATGCCATCTATGACGCCATCGGTGTTGAAATAAAGGAAGCGCCCGTCACCCCGGAGGCTATTCTGAGGGCGCTGGCGGAAAAAGACAAACCACCCACCTAATTGTTTATAAAATGTTTACGCCGGAAATAACTACATTTATGCCCTGTTTACATCATTGATGTTATCCTATAATCGTAAAATCAATTGGTCGTCCACTCAGGACATTAAGCCGGTAGTAGCTGCAACTGCCGGCTTAATTATTTTGGTCGGTAGCGTGTCCGGCATAAAATTGCTCGGTGCCCTTGACAGCAACTTCCGCAGATGGCAGAATTCCACAAGCCGATATATTTGGCGAAGTCTGAGTTCGCCCAAAGAGGTCAGTAAAAATGCAATACAATGATATTCTGCAAAAACTGAAAGCCTTATCCGACCCTGAAGCGGTGGCGGGTATGGCACGGTTCGGGATTAACCCGGAGAATACCTACGGAGTATCCATTCCCAACCTGAGGCAGATAGCTAAAGAAACAGGCAAGGACCACGCTCTGGCGCAGCAACTCTGGGCATCAGGCATTCATGAAGCGCGCATACTGGCCAGTATGGTCGATGACCCAGAGATGGTTACCGAAGAACAAATGGAAAGCTGGGTGCAAGACTTTGACTCATGGGACGTCTGTGACCAGTGCTGCATGAACCTTTTCGAGAAGACTGGATTTGCCTATCAGAAGGCGAACGAGTGGAGTTCAAATGATAGAGAGTTTACCAAAAGAACCGCCTTTGTCCTGATAGCCCGCCTGGCGGTCAGTGACAAGAAAGCCGATGATGACCTATTTGAGTCGTTTTTCCCACTGATAAAGAGGGAGGCCGGCGATAACCGAAACTTCGTCAAGAAAGCGGTTAACTGGGCGCTAAGGCAAATCGGAAAACGCAACCTGAATTTGAACCGGAAGGCAATTCAAGTTGCCGAAGATATTCAAAGAACGGACTCAAAAAGTGCCCGGTGGATTGCCGCCGATGCGCTACGGGAATTAACCAGCCCGGCGGTTCAAGAAAGACTACACGCTAAAAAAGGGGTATAATAGCCCTGTAAGCAGCATAAGATGAAAGCCGAGATTATTTCAATCGGAACCGAGCTCCTGCTGGGTGAAATAACTGACACCAATACACCCTTTATCGCCGGTCAGCTAGCTACGCTGGGCATAGACCTTTATTACACTGCCACGGTGGGTGACAATTATGAAAGGCTGCTGGGCGCTTTAAGGCAGGCGTGGCAGAGGTCAGACCTTGTTATCACCACCGGCGGTCTCGGGCCAACCCAGGATGATATTACCCGCGATGCCATTGCCGGACTACTGGGTGAAAGGATGACAGTAGACCCCGGTCTGAAACGGGACATTACTGACTTTTTCGTCCGGCGCGGCCTGGAAATGCCTGAGGGTAACATCAGGCAGGCTACCCTCATCCCTTCGGCAACAGCTATCATCAACCCCCTGGGCACTGCCCCGGGCTGGTGGGTAGAAAAAGAAGGACGGATACTTGCCGCTTTACCCGGTCCCCCGGGCGAGATACTACCCATGTGGCAAAAGGAGGTTTTTCCCAGGCTAGAAAAAAGGAGTGGCGCCATTATCCTTTCCCGGACCATCAAGAGCTGGGGCCTCTCCGAGGCCAAGGTGGATGAGCTGGTGGCTCCTTTCCTTTCCGCGACCAATCCCACGGTGGCTACCTACGCCAAATCAGATGGTATACACCTGCGCATTACGGCCAAAGCAGTTGACAAAGAAGCCGCCCGTAAAATAGTCTCGGAACGGGAAAGCGATATACGGGGAATACTGGGAGACCATATATGGGGGGTAGATAATGAGACACTGGAGGGAGTCGTGGGGCAGTTACTGGTTAGCCAGGGTTTGACACTGGCCGTGGCCGAGTCCTTTACCGGCGGCTTCCTAGCCTATACGCTGACCGGAGTCCCGGAGAGTTCCAGTTTCTTCAAGGGCGGTATAATCGCTACCGCCGATGATATAAAGACTGCCTGGGGACTCAAGCCAGAACTACCCTCCGGGGAAGCCGGTGCAGAGACCGCCGCCAGGATGGCATCCCTGGCGCGGGCTAAACTGGCGGCTGATATCGGTATCGGCGTAGACCTCCATAGCGAACCAGACGGCGAGACGGCGATAGGCAGGGTATCCGTCGCCATTGACACCGGGCAGGGCGGACAGAGTAAGGTGCAGAGCTACTCAGGAAGACCACGCCAGCTGGTAAGACGGGCAGTTCAGCACGCGCTCTTTGACATCAGGAATATTCTCCTCTCACAATAAAGTTCTTCTGAACTCAGCCAGAGTATCCCCCTTGATACCGCGATGAACCTCTGGGCGTGCGGAATGCAATTACAAAATTGGAATTAAGTGTAGAACTAGCTAAGGTAAAGAGCGGATTTGGTGCTTTTACTTGGGTAATTAAGGAGCCTCAATATACTGAAATAAACTATCATTTCGGAGGTGAAAATATGGAAAATCTGGGTTCTCTAGGTATCTTACTTGGTGGTCTAGGTCTCTTACTTGGTAGTTGTGGTTTTTTTTGGTGGTGTTCGCTATACTCCAAAAAGTAATACTTCTGGTATATCTCAATACCAGACTCAAATCAGACCAACTGCCCAGGTGCATTATATCCAGTGTAGATAGGCCTCTGCGGTGTGGATTACAGGTAAAGCCACGTCTGACGCTGTGACAAGAGAATTTGATGCCATATCGCTCTTGAGTTCCCAGGCCAGTATGAAGCGGCTATAGTCGTCCATCACTGTCACCAGGTAATACCAGCCCCAGCCTATAACCTTGATATGAGAACAATCGGTGGCCCAGAGCTCGTTGGCTCTTTTCGTTTTGCGGTGGTACTCCTTACCTGCCTTGAAACCCACTATCTCCG
>SDBU01010685.1_pt1 | contig 10154 bp, 6 predicted proteins | sample 2277071 | NCBI WGS metagenome assembly SDBU01 (sample SAMN10397929, study PRJNA504765) | marine sediment metagenome | isolation source: marine sediment core GS08_GC12, 126 cmbsf | place: Arctic Ocean: Gakkel Ridge, Loki's castle | collected 2008 | reverse complement strand
ACCCAAAGAAGTCCTCGAGCTGGTGGGCGAACTCGACAGGCAGGGAGTCGGCGAGGTGGTCGCCCTTATCAGCCACCCGGCGCAAGACGAGGGCGCCCCGGAAGAGCCGTCAGGCAAGAACCGGCAAGGCTGAAGGGCCCTCGCTCAAAGCTCTTCCACCGCCATCCGGTGGGAATGGCAGATAGCTATCGCGAGGGCGTCGGCGGCATCCTCCGGAATCTCCTCCGCCGTAATGTGCAGCAGCGCGCCGACCATCTGCTGAACCTGCGACTTGTCCGCCTGCCCCGTTCCCACGACGGCTTTCTTGACCTGTGCCGGGGAATACTCGGCCACCGCCAGCCTCAGGCTGGCCGCGGCCAGAAGCGCCACGCCGCGCCCCTCCCCTATCCTGAGCGCGGAGCGCACGTTCTTGCCGAAGAAGGCCGTCTCCACGGCAGCCACGTCCGGCCCGAGCCGCTCGATGACCTCCACCAGACCGTCGTAGATGGTCTTCAGGCGGGCGCTCACCGACGCCTCCCGGCTCTGCAGCACCCCGTAGTCGACCATGTGGGGTTCGCCGCCGCTACACTCGATCACCCCGTAGCCGCAGGCGCGCGTGCCGGGGTCAATACCCAGAATTCTCATACCGGCGCCCCCCCGCACGCGCCCGCGAGTTGCCTCCGCTGCCGTGGTTCCGCTTCATTTGGAATCGGACCCCGCCAGCCCCGACGAGCCCCTCAATCTCCGCCGCCAGTCGCTCCGACGCATCCACCGCCATATCACTTCCCGCCCTGCCGCGCAGCGTGTGCTCCGCGCCCACCAGATGAATGAAGACGGGAACCTTGCCCCTGTTACGCCGGAAGATCTCACTCAGTGCAGCCCACAACTCCGGACCTGATTGGTGGCAGGGCACCGTGACCACTACTGCGTCGGCGAGCCGCGCCTGCGCCTCCTCGAACGGTATGACTTCGTCCACCTGAAGGGACGCCCCCTGCCTGTGGCTCACACGGCCGGTGAAGAACAGGATCCGGCCGACCTCCAGCACCTCACGGTACCGCGCGTAAGAGCGCGGGAAAACCACGCATTCGAAGGTGTCCTTCGCGTCCAGCACTCTGAGCACCGCCATGGGGTCCTTGGCGCGCGTGGTGCGCCGCCGCACGCTCTCCACCATGCCGCCCATGACGACCTCCGTTTCTTCGGGCGTTGCCTCCAGTTGATCGCCGAAGGCGGTGCAGAAGCGCATCAGGCGGCTGCGCGCCTCCACCAGCGGGTCATGGCGGACGTACATGCCCAGCGCTTCGTTTTCCTGCTGGGCCAGTTCCTGCGGACCCAGGGGCGGGACGTCGGGCAGGTTTGCCTCCATCCGCTTCTGCGGGTCCTGCTCCTCGACCTGTCCGAACAGCGAGCGCTGCCCGATCATCCGGTTCTTTCGGGCCCGCGCGCCCACCTTCAGTGCGGCATCCAGGATGGCAAGCTGCTGCGCCCTCTCGCCCGGCAGGCCGTCGAAACAGCCCGCCTTCATCAACCCCTCCATGGCGCCCTTGGTTACCTCGTGGGAATCCACCCGTTCGCAGAAGTTGAACAGGCTCTTGAAGGGCCCTTCCTTGTCCCTGGCGGCCAGGATGGAGTCAACGGCCCGGGCGCCCACGTTCTTGACTGCACCCAGGCCGAACCGCAACTTGCCCTGCCCCACAGGCGTGAAATCCGCCCGGCTCTCGTTGATGTCCGGCGGAAGGACCTCAATGCCCAGTTGCGCGCACTCTTGCATCAACCGGACCACCTTGTCCGTGTCGCCCATCTCGCACGAAATGCTAGCTGCCATGAACTCGGTCGGATAGTGCGCCTTCAGATACGCTGTGGTGAAGGCCACAAAAGCGTAAGCGCTGCTGTGGGCCTTGTTGAAACCGTAGCCCCCGAAATGACGGATCAGTCCGAACATCCCCTCGGCGGCGTCCCTCTCCACGCCGTTGGCCACGGCGCCGTCCACGAAGTCCTTGTGCCGCTGCTCGATGATTGTCTCGTCCTTCTTACTGATGGCTTTGATCATTGTCAACGCGTTCGCCATGCTCACCCCGGCGATGGTGTTGACGATGCGCATGATCTGTTCCTGGTAGAGAAGGACACCGTAGGTCGGCTTGAGGATGGGCTCAAAGGCCGGGTGGGGGTATGTGATCTCCTGGCGGCCGTGCCTGCGGTTGATGAAATCCTCGGTCATTCCGCTCTGGAGGGGACCGGGCCGGTAGAGGCTAACCACGGCTATGAGGTCCTCGATGTTGGTGGGTTGCAGGCGACGCAGGAGGCGCTTCATACCCTCGCTGCCGAGCTGAAAGACGCCCTGGGTCAGCCCCTTCGAGATCAGCTCATAGGTCTTCCGGTCCGTCAGGTCCATCTTGTCCACGTCCAGCACCGGCGGCTCCCGGCCGCCCTCGCGGATGATCTGCACGGTCTTGTCAATGATGGTCAGGGCGCTCAGACCCAGGAAGTCGATCTTCAGCATACCCATCGCGGCTACGTCGTCCATGGCCCACTGGGTCATGATGGCCCCGTCGCTGTTCTTGCACAGGGGCATTATCTCCCACAGCGCTTGGTCCGCGATGACGACTCCGGCGGCGTGCAAGCCGGCGTGGCGCGGCAGGCCCTCCAGCTTCCTGGCGTAATCCAGAATACGCCCCACTTCCTCGTCACGGGCGGCCAGGCTTCTGAGGTCCGGCGCTTGCTCAAGACCGCTGTCGAGAGTCACCTTGGGGCCCAGCGGGATCATCTTGGCCACACGGTCCACCTTCTTCAGGTCAACGCCCAGCACGCGCCCCACGTCCCTGACGCAGTTCCTTGCCCTCAGCGTGCCGAATGTGATGATCTGCGCTGCGCTCTGCGCGCCGTATCGCTGCCGAACGTAGTCAATCACCTCCTCCCGCCGCCTCTCGCACAGATCAATGTCAATGTCCGGAGGCTCCTTCCGCTCGGGGTCCATGAACCGGCTGAACAGAAGGCCGTAGTCCATCGGGTCGATGCGTGTCATGTCCAGGGCGTGAGCGACCAGGCTTCCCGCACTGCTGCCCCGCAGACCGACGGGGATCTGTCTTTCCCGGGCGAAGCGGACGAAATCCCACACAATCAGGAAGTAGTCCACGTACCCCGTCTGCTCGACTACGCCCAGCTCGTACTCCATCCTCTCCCGCATCTCATCGCTGATCTGGCCGTAGCGCTCTTTCAGCCCCCCGGTGACCAGCGAACGCAGCAACTTCGGGTTGTCCTCCGGCGGCGTCCCCTCCTGTCGGAACGTCGGATACTTGCGCGAGGTGTCCAGCTTCACCTCACACATCTCGGCGATCCGCAGCGTGTTCTTCAAGGCGTCCGGCACGTCGGAGAACGCCTCGGCCATCTCTTGCGGACCCTTGAAGTAAATCTGGTCGGTGGCCATGCGGAAGCGGTCGGGATCGTTGAGCGTGGTGCGCGTGTTGATGCACAGCAGCACGTCGTGCCAACTCTGGTCCTGAGCGTCCAGGTAGTGGCAGTCGTTGGAGGCGACCAGGGGGATCCCCAGCTTGCCGGCCAGCTCTATGCCCGGCGCCAGCACTTCGCGCTGCTCGGGCAGTCCGTGGTCTTGAAGCTCGACAAAGAACCGTTCCGAGCCGAACAGCTCGCGCATGTCACCGAGCCATTTGGCCGCTTCATCCCGGCCCCCGGCCAGCAGCAGTTGATTCAGTCTGCTGTGCAAACAGCCGCTGAGGCAGATGAGGCCGTCGGCGCAGGCCTCCAGCAGTTCCCAATCCACCCTCGGCTTGTAATAGAACCCCTCCAGGTAGGCAAGGCTGGCCAGCTTGACCAGGTTGCTGTAGCCTGCCTGGTCGGCGGCGAGCAAAGTGAGATGGTAGAGTTTCTGCCCGCCCGCCACGCGCTCGCGGTCCCGCCGGTCGCCCAGAGTGAAATAGGCTTCATAACCGATCACGGGCTTGACGCCCTGCGCGCGCATCTCGCGGCAGAACTCGACCAGGCCGAACAGGTTCCCGTGGTCCGTCATCGCCACGGCCGGCATGCCCATCTGCGCCGCCCTCTCGGCCATCGGCCCGATGCGGCAGGCACCGTCCAGCAGGCTGTATTGAGTGTGAACGTGAAGGTGACAGAACTCAGCCAATAGACTTAATCTCCCAACCACCCAGCATGTCAACGGGCCGAACGCGCCACCGCCTCGGCCGCCCGAGCGCATTCTAATCGCGCTGTCAAACGCCGTCAAAGCGCGGCCCTCGGCAACTGCTGCGCAACCACTCCGAGACGCACTTGAAACGCGGCGCCAGCGCGACTAACATCCGGCAGTCGCCGTGAACTCAGCAACAGGCTCTCTCGCCAAAGGGTCGAGAAGATGAAGGACGCAGAGCAAGCCAGTGCTCGTTCAGATGACTTCGAGGTGCGATTCCGGCCCGTGCGGATCGGATTTGACTTCCCCGGCGCCGACCAGAAAGACGAGGCGGCCGAACGCGCGCGCAAGATGCCGCGGGGCTCCCAGCGCCTCTGGGGCATCCCGTTTGAGCTTGCGCCGGAGGAGGGCCCGTCCAGCGGACTGCTCCTTGCAGAAGGCGACGAGGCGACGATTCCGATCGCAGCGACAGCCACCCATCTCTGTTTCCTGCACTATTGGGAGGGGACTCCGGCGCCTGAGGCCGGCGATGCCGGCGGGGCGGAAGTCGGCCGGTACGTCATCCGCTACGATAGCGGCGAGAGGGCGGAGGCGCCCATCCGCACGCGGTTCGAGGTGGGCTGGCGCTCAGTGCCCTACGGGGCCTATCTGTACGCCGGCGTCGGGTATCGGGAGATCGAAACGCTCGACTTCATGAGCGACCAGGCCGGGATCGGTGGCTGGGGAAGGGCCCAGACCGACGCTTCGGGCGGCTGGGCCGCGGAGCCGTGGATATTCGCCTTCGTGAACCCGCGCCCCGAAGAAGGGATCGAGTCGGTCCTGCTGCGCGGTTCGGACGCATCCCCACTGGTCGTGCTCGGGCTCACCCTCTACACAGGGCCGGGACATCCCTTGCGGCACAACCCGAGGCGCTACTTCAAGCTCTCTCTGCCGGAAGGCGCCGCCGTTCAGTCCATGGATGTGGATCTCGGAGTCCTGGTGCGCGACGCAGGTCCGGCGTCACCGCGCGGGGATGGGTGGTTGGACGCCGTGGAAGCCGGCCTCGGCGTGCCCGTCGGCGTGGGTCTCGACGAAGACGTGCGCCTGCTGGAGATCAGCGCCGCCGACGGCGCCACGCTGACGGTGAAGACCCACAAGGACCAGGCCGACGAGGATCATCGCCTCAGCGTCGGCGAGGCCCTGCACCGGGGGGCAAGCAGCGACGGGAAAACGCGTCTGGAAGTCGTCCACCCGGGCAGAACGTGGGTGCAGGTAACCATCAAGGACGAAGAAACGGGCAGGCCCATCGCCGCGCGCGTGCACATTTCGGGTCCGGACGGCGAGTATTACGCGCCTCACGGCCATCACACGGTCATCAATGACAACTGGTTCGAGGACTACGGCGCCGACATCAAGCTGGGGCAGATGGACTACGCCTACGTGCCGGGCAGCTTCCGAACGAAACTGCCCGTGGGGGAGGTCTACGTCGAGGCCGTGAAGGGGTTCGAGTATCAGCCGCTCAGGTGCAAGGTCGCCATACGGCCCGGCCAGCGCGAGCTGGAGTTGACTCTGAAGCGGCTGGCGAACTGGCGCGCGGAAGGGGGGGTCACGGCGGACACGCACGTCCATTTCATCAGCCCCCACACGGCCTGGCTGCAGGGGCAGGCAGAAGGGCTGAACCTGATCAACCTGCTGGCCAGCCAGTGGGGGCGCCTGTTCACCAACGTCGGCGACATAACCGGCGAGATGGGAGTCGAGAAGGACGACACGCTGGTGTGGGTCGGCACGGAGAACCGCAACCACATCCTCGGGCACGTCTCCATGCTCGGCACCCACGGTGAGCCGGTTTTCCCGATGTGCTGCGGCGGACCGGGCGAGGCATACGTGGGCGACCCCGACGAGCGGACGCTGGCCGAATGGGCCGACGAATGCCGCCGCAAGGAAGGCGTCGTAGTGCGACCGCATTTCCCGGGTCCCAATATGGAGAACCCGGTGGACATCGTGCTCGGGAAGTTCGATGCGTTGGAGATTCGCAGCTACAAGGTTCCCGGCAGCGGGCCTCTCGACGAGTACAACCTGCGCGAGTACTATCGCTATCTGAACTGCGGCTACCGGGTGGCCTGCGTCGGCGGGACCGACAAGATGTCGGCCGGCATGCCCGTGGGCGGCGTGCGCACCTATGCGCATCTCGACCCCGATCGGCCCTTCAATTTCGAAAGCTGGGCCGACGCCGTCAGGCAGGGAAGGACCTTCAGCACCTCCGGCCCGTTGATCAGGCTGGAGGTCGAGGGCATGTCGCCCGGCAGCGAGATCCAGCTAACGGGCGGCAAAGGAACCGTCGAGGTGCGTGCGGCGGCGCAGTGCGCATGGCCTATGACGCGCATCGAGGTCGTCATGAACGGCCAGATCGTGGCCGACACAGTGTCCGAGGCTGGCGCCAGGAGCCTGGAGCTGCGGGAGAAGCTGGAGGTCAAAGGCTCATGCTGGATCGCCGCGCGATGCGGCAGCAACCTGCAAGCGCAGCACTGCTGGCCGATCTTCGTCGCCGGGCACACCTCGCCCGTCTACGTCGTTGTGCCGGGCACGGAGTTGTTCAGCCCCTCGGACGCCACTTACATGCTGACGCTCATAGACGGCGGGCTGACGTATCTGGACACGCTCTCCGTGCGCTACGACGAGCAGCGCCACCGGGAAATGAAGGCCATCTACGCGCACGCCCGGGACCACCTGCTCGGGCGACTGCACCAGCACGGCCAACACCACGCCCACGGCTAGCGGCCCGTTGAGAAATGTAACTCTTTCGGGCACGGCACGCCGTGCCCCTACGACAACGGTCCCCGCACAACCAGCGCGTCGTCGGCCTCGGAGTGTAGGGGCGGTTCGCGAACCGCCCTTACGACAACGGTCCCCGCACAACCGGGCGATCACGCTCCCAGCGACTGGTGCGCTTTCTTGAGCCGTTCCCGCACGGGGATGTTCTGGGGGCACTGTTCTTCGCACTGAGCGCAGTCCGTGCAGTCCTGGAAACTGCGCTCTAAGCCTCGGTACTGCGCCATGATTTGCGGCCACTCCCAGGAGATGCGCTCCCGGTATTGCAGCATCCCTATGATGCGGGGGATGTCAATTTCGGCCGGACAGGGCGTACAGTAATCGCAGCCGTAGCAGTAGCCCCTTGAGAGCCTGTCCCCAAAGGCGCACAGCTCTTCCCGCTCCTGTTCGGACATGCCCTCGAATTCCTCGACGATGGCAGCGTTCTCGGCGATCTCTTCGGGGCTTTTCGCTCCGGTGAGGATGACGGGCAGGTCGTCGTTTGCCAGCGCAAAGCGCAGGCACTCCCGCACGGTGGGATGTCGGTCCTCGTCGGTGGGTGTCAGTCCGAGCAGGCGCGAGTTGCCAAACACCTTCATGACGAACAGCCCCACGTCGTGCTCTTTGGCCGCGGGGATGGCCCACTCATCGGCCTCGCGGTTGCTGATGTTGTAGGTGATGAGCATCGCGTCGAAAAGGTCCGTCTGTATCATCTTCCTGGCCAACATCCAGTTGTGCGTGGTGGCGCCGATGAACCTTATCTTACCGGCGTCCCGGGCCTTCTGGAGCGCCTCGATGGCTCGGCCCGGCCCCAGGAGCAGATCGTAACGGGCCTGGGTGGACACGTCGTGGGACCCGTAGACGTCTATGTGATCGGTCTTCAGCCTGCGCAGGCTTTCGTCTATTGCCCTGGCCATCCCGGCCTTATCGGCGTCCTTGGTGCGCGAACTGAGGAAACACTCGTGGCGGCGCGTCTTCATCACCTGGCCGATCTTCTCCTCACTGTCGCCCCTGCCATAGCCGCTCGCCGTGTCAATGAAGTTGACGCCCAGGTCAAGGGCCTTCTGGAGCGTCGCCACGGCCTCCTTCGTGCTCACACGAGGGAGCGTCATGCCCCCGAATCCCAGACGTGAGGCCATGATGTCCGTCCGTCCCAGTCTGCGCTTCTCCATCGCGGCGAATCCTCCTACAGCGCAACGGTGGTCCCTGTCCGACCCCAGGATACCGGCACCCGTCCGTCGCCGCAAGCGAGCCCCTGCGCAGGCAGCAACGCGCGTAATGCCACACCGAGCAGTGCGGCGGCATGCCCGCCGCTTGCGGCCATTCGCAACCGTTACCTATAATGACAGGACTTGTGGACGCTCGCAGATTCCCTCGCGAAGCGAGAACGGCCCGTTATGAGTTACTTCCGACGGAACATCGATGAGATGCAGGCCTACGTGCCCGGTTTTCAGCCGAAGGAGCCGGGCTACATCAAGCTGAACACTAACGAGAACCCCTATCCCCCTGCGCCCGGGGTGGTGGAAGTCCTGCACGACGCTCCCGAGCAGATGCTGCGGAAGTACCCTGACCCGACGGCGGACGCCTTCCGACGCCAGGCCGCGCAGGTGCTCGGCACGCGCCCTGAACGCATCCTCTGCGGGAACGGCTCGGACGACCTGCTGAACATCGCCATCCGCAGCTTCTGCGGGGAAGGCGACATCGTGGCCTTCCCGAGCCCGACATACATGATTTACGAGTCGCTGGCGAGGATCCAAGGGGCAACGCCGGTGGCGGTGGACTTCCCGGAAGATTTCGCGCTTCCTCCGGCTCTCGCAACGACCGGAGCAGGGCTGACTCTGCTGAGCAATCCAAACCCTCCGAGCGGCACGTTCGTGTCCGCCGAGGAAGTGAGCCGGCTTGCGGAATCCGTGAGCGGCGTGCTGCTCGTTGACGAGGCTTACGCGGATTTCGCCGAGGACAATTGCCTGGAGCTGGTGGAGGAGCACGACAACGTAATCGTGACGCGGACGCTGTCGAAGTCTTACAGCCTGGCAGGACTGCGCTTCGGTTTCGCAGTGGCGCAGGAGCCGCTGATCGAAGGCATGATGAAAGTCAAGGACTCGTACAACGTCCACGCGCTGGGCATCGCAGCAGCGACCGCCGCAATCGCAGATCAGCAGTGGCTGAAGCAGAACGTGGAGAAGATCAAGGCCACCCGCGGGCGGCTGACGGCCGCCCTCCAGGGCATGGGATTCGCCTGCTGGCCGTCGCAGAGCAACTTCGTGTTTGCGCGGGTCCCGCGGGGCCAGGAGGCAGAGCGGATATTTCAACGGCTCTTCGAGCGCAAGATTCTGGTGCGCTACTTCAATATGCCTCGGCTCGACGATTGCCTCCGCATCTCAGTCGGCACCGATGAAGAGATAGACGTGCTGGTCGCTGCGCTCGAAGAAATCCTGGTCAGCCAAGGGCAGACCGCGGGCAGTTCCCCGACAGGAGAGCAAGAATGATGAGTGAAAACGAACGCCGGGCGGAGGTCGAACGCAAGACGCGCGAGACTGCGATTCGCGTAGCGCTCTCGCTCGACGGAACGGGCTCTGCGGAGATTTCCACCGGCATAGGCTTCCTGGATCACATGTTGGACCTGTTCGCCCGGCACGGTTTGTTCGACCTGCGCTGCCAGGCCAGCGGGGACCTGGAAGTGGACGCACATCACACGACCGAGGACGTGGGCATCGTGCTCGGGCAGGCCTTTGCAGAGGCGCTGGGCGACAAGCGCGGCATCACACGGTTCGCCGATGCGCGCGTGCCGATGGAAGACAGCCTGGCAGCCATCGCGCTGGACCTCAGCGGCCGCGGTCTGCTCAGCTACAATGTCCAGTTCCCCGCGGCAAAGGTGGGGGAGTTCGACGTTGAACTCGTCCGCGAGTTCCTGCATGCCTTCTGCGCCAACGCCGGTGTCACACTGCACGTGGACCTGGTCCGCGGCAGCAACACGCACCACGTCGCGGAGTCCATTTTCAAAGGGACGGCGCGGGCGCTGCGGGCCGCTGTGGCCATTGACCCCCGGATCGCCGGCGACATCCCCTCGACCAAGGGAGTGCTCTGAGGCCGCGGCGCCTCACTGCTTCTCAAGTACGAAGAACGTCTCACGTTCGCACTCAACCCTCGATGCGGGCCAGCCAAGCTCCGCCAGCGCGCCGTCCATCTCGCCTGCGTAGTGCGCCCGCATGCCCTTCTCCCGTCCCCCGATGGACTTCTTGGGAAAGGACAC
>SDBU01010684.1_pt1 | contig 10155 bp, 8 predicted proteins | sample 2277071 | NCBI WGS metagenome assembly SDBU01 (sample SAMN10397929, study PRJNA504765) | marine sediment metagenome | isolation source: marine sediment core GS08_GC12, 126 cmbsf | place: Arctic Ocean: Gakkel Ridge, Loki's castle | collected 2008 | reverse complement strand
CTTAGAAGACTTACCTTCTGCCTTGTTGGATTGCTCGAAGTGTAGTATTAACTTTTCCAGTTCCAGGTTTGCCATGTTGATGTCCCCCCAGTTTAGATTGACCCTTTTTACTTTAAACATATACTTGCCTCCGTTGTTTGTGAATTGTCCAGCAGACAAGCAAAGGGGGTAATACCGCTAAAATTTCTGAGGAGAATCAGGGGGTTGCTATTCGTTAAAAAAGGAAAACCACCCCGTTTCTTGGGTGGTCTTGCTTAGCTTCGGATTAGCTACGAAATGTTTGGTGTTTGGTAGGCCGTACAGGTCTCGAACCTGTGACACCCTGATTAAAAGTCAGGTGCTCTACCAACTGAGCTAACGGCCCGCGATGGAGCGGTGATGAGATTCACATCCACGGCGTCTTGCTTGGGAAGCTACCTGGAGACAAGCTAGCATTCGCTTGCCAGACCAATCGCTTGCCTCCTTTCCTAGGGGGTATTATATTGCCTTTGGGGTTTGGAGTCAATACGATAGAGGAGAAAACTCGCCCCTGGAGCTATCGTAGATTAGCGATGGGTTTTCCTTATCGGCGGATAGGAGCTACTACCTTTAGGTCATGTAGTGTCTTCTCGTAATGGCCTCCATTTTCCTAAACTGAACAGTCGTGGGAACAGGGCTTTACGAGTCTCCTCAATAACAAATAGGGCGCCACCAGCCAGGATAATGATACCCCACCACTTAATATCTAGGGGAACCGTATGGAAAGCCGCCTGGAGAAAGGGCACATAGACTACGGCTAGCTGCAACATAAAGGCTCCCGAGATAGTAATGAGCAGCCAGCGGTTACGGAAAACGCCTAACCTGAAGACAGTGTACTCATCAGAGCGAGCGTTAAAGGCCTTGACCCAGGCGAAGATAGCCATGGAGCAAAAGGCAATGGTGCGAGCCTCATCCAGACTCACCCTTTGCTGCGCCCAATAGAAAATCAAGAATATACCGAGACTCATCGGAATAGCTTGAAAGGCAATACGAAGGAGCATCCCAGGAAAGAGGAGGCCCACTGTGGGATGGCGGGGGGGTTGTTTGAGTTCATCACCAGATTTTGCCTCAAGCCCCACCGGGATAGCCGCCGCCGTATCGGAAACAAAGTTAATCCAGATAATCTGCACTGCCAGCAGTGGCGCTTGGCCCACGAAGATGATAGCCAGCATTAGTGCCGATAGTTGGCCAAGGTTGGTGCTCAGCAACATATAAATTACGTTGCGTAACCGGTTAAAGATTGCCCTGCCCTCCTCCACTGCTGCCACCACCGAGACGAAGTTATCATCAGTCAGCACCATATCAGAGGCTTCTCTAGCTACATCGGTGCCAGTGATACCCATAGCAATACCAATATCAGCCGCCTTGAGAGCGGGAGCATCATTGACTCCATCCCCAGTCATAGCAACAACATGCCCATGGCTCTTGAGCGCGTTAACTATTTTCAGCTTGTGCAGAGGGTCAATCCGGGCAAAAATCGAAATACCATCAACCTCCCTTGATAACTCCTCCTCGCTCATCGCTTCAAGCTCACCACCGGTTATCACCTTCCCTGGCGGTAGGTTGAGCTGTCCGGCAACAGACTCAGCCGTCACTTTATGGTCACCGGTAATCATCACTACCTTGATACCCGCCTGCTCACATAACTTCACCGCTTCCTTGGCCTCCTCACGAGGCGGGTCTGACATTCCCGCCAGACCGACAAAGACCAGCTTGCCTCTCACCTCCTCATCACTCAGCTCTTCCAATTCGTAAGGAAGGTCAACATAGGCACCAGCGATGACTCTCATTGCTTCTTTAGCCATAGCATTGTTGGCCTGCATGATGGCCTGGACATCGGCTTCCTCCAGAGGAACAACTCCATCCCCCTTCAAGAGATATTTACTTAGGGATAGCAATCTCTCTACCGCTCCCTTTACATATACCACCCTTCCGCCTTCCCGCCCATGCAGAGTAGCCATATACTGCTTTTCACTCTGGAAAGGGATTTCATCCAGACGGGGAGAGGTTCTCTCTAATTTTTCCTTATCCATCCCTGCTTTGGCAGCAACAACTAATAGTGCGCCTTCAGTTGGGTCTCCAAAAACGCTACAGCAGCCGTCCTCTCTCGTCAGCAGGGCTTCATTACAGAGAGTTCCTATCCTCAACAGCCGCCTCAACGGCTGTTCGTCTTCCAGACTCAGCATGTCCCCATCCCGATAAAATTTCCCCTGCGGCTCGTAGCCTTCACCGGTCACCTCGATTAAATGCTTATCAACATACAGACGTCGCACTGTCATCTCGTTTAAGGTGAGAGTGCCCGTCTTATCAGAGCAAATGACGGTAGAGGAGCCCAGGGTTTCCACCGCTACCAACCGGCGAATGATAGCATGACGACGTGCCATCATTCGCATACCCAAGGCCAGAACCACGGTGACCACTGCCGGCAGACCTTCAGGAATGGCGGAAACTGCCGCAGCAATGGCTAATAAGAGCATCTCTATCCATCCCAGCCCCTTCAACAACCCGACAACTACCAGCAAGCCACTGATTCCCAGGAAAAGGGCAATGATATACCGGCTTAGCTTACCAATGCTTTTCTGTAGAGGGGTCTCTTCCGGCTTAATTTCCTGAATGGCGGTGGCAATTTTACCTATTTCGGTTGACATGCCAGTTCTCACCACCACCGCCGCCGCTTTTCCATTGGTAACAATGGTGCCCATAAACACCAGGTTCTTTCTCTCAGCCACAGGCACCTTCCCACTGATAGCTTCGGTATGCTTATCTGCTGGCATTGACTCACCGGTGAGGGTGGCTTCATTCACCTTCAAATTGGACAGCTCAACGAGTTTGGCATCAGCCGGTACTTTATCCCCGGTTTCAAGGAGCACTACGTCCCCGGGCACTATTCTCCTGGCTGGTATTAGCTTAGCACCGCCATCACGCCTTATCTTTGCCTTGGGTACCGCCATCCGAATTAGAGCATCCATGGCCTTCTCCGCTCGCGTCTCTTGCACAAAGCCAACAACAGCATTGAGCAAGAGCACCCCCATTATTACCCCGGCATCTATGAAATGTCCGACAACAGCCGAGATGATGACCGCAATGAGGAGGACATATATGAGAGGACTGAGGAATTGCCTGAGGAAAATCAGGACGGGCGGGGTTTTCTTCCTACCCTTTAACTCATTGGCACCATATTGGAGCAGCCGCGCCTCGGCCTCAGCCTCAGTAAGCCCTGAACGCCTAGAATTAAGCGCCAACAACGCTTCATCCGAGCCAAGATTATACCATTGCTCTTCCATATTTCTTACTATACCACAATTTTATTTTTAGAGGGGATTGCTGAACCTATATTGGGCTGGATTTATCGGCTGAAGGTGACCGGAAAAGTGTTGACAAAGAAGAAATTTGAGATTATCATTTTTGTGCCCCATAACCCCGGTAAATACTGATAACTCAGTACAAGCACAGTAAGTAGCATGATTGAGGCTCTATTGTCCCGCTTCCCAACCTCACTATTAATGGCATTAAACACCCTGACCTGCTAAAAGGGAAAAAGGTGAACATACGGTAAGGAAGGAGGAAAAAATGACTTATAAGGCGAAGGATTACAATTCCCTCATCGGGATGGAAGGCTTCAGCGAAACCCTGCTCAATAATCATTTCACTCTCTACCAGGGCTATGTGACCAATACGAATAAACTAGCCGACCTGCTCACTGCTATGTTGAAAGAGGGGAAGGTCGGCACCCCGGAATACTCTGAGCTGAAACGACGTTTTGGCTTTGAGTTCAACGGTATGCGTCTCCATGAGTATTACTTTGAGAACCTGGGAGGGAAGACCCCTCGGGACAGAGCGGGTAATTTGGCTAAAAAGGTGGCTGATGCCTTTGGCAGCTATGAGGCCTGGGAACAGGATTTCAGGGCTACCGGAGCTATGCGCGGCATCGGCTGGACGATACTTTATCAGGACAATGTAACCGGCTGTCTTTTCAACCAATGGATTAATGAGCATGAGACCGGTCACCTTGCTGGTTGCATTCCCATCTTGGTAATGGATGTCTTCGAGCATGCCTTCATCACTGATTACGGGCTGAAGCGGGCTGACTACATAGAAGCTTTCTTCAGGAATATAAATTGGGACGTGGTGGAAAGGCGGCTGGTAAAAAATAGCTGAGATATGGAGGGAACAATGGACAGAGATAAAATCATTGCCTTGCTAAACCAGGACCTTGAGGGTGAGCATGGTGCCATTATTCAGTACCTGACCCATGCTTATGCTATGGGCGAAGGCGAGATGGCCTGCGAGATTGAGGCAATCGCCAGAGAGGAAATGCGCCATCTGGATTGGCTGGCTGAGACCATAGTTGAACTGGGTGGCACCCCCAGCTTGGAGCGGGGGAAAATGCGCCTGGGTGGCGAGTCGGTGGCTGACTGGATGAGAAATGATGTGCTGCTGGAAGAAGATGGCATAAACCTGTATCGGGAGCACATTAAGTCCATAGATGACCCCAGGATAAAGCGATTATTACAGCGTATCCTGTCTGACGAGGAATCACACCACGGTGATTTCCAGCACTTTGTCGACAAGGCGCGGAGGAAAGGGGTTAAGGATGTGAGGGGTAGTCGTACTGGCAGAGTGGTCCAGACTCTCAACTGGGGCATTGAGCACGAGTATACTGTTCTTCTTCAATATATGTTCCAATCATATATGACCACCAATAAAGAGGCTAAAAAGGAGCTGGAGGACCAGGCTATCAACGAGATGCAGCACCTGGGCTGGCTGGCAGAAAAGATAGTCGATATCAGCGGAAATCCAAGAATTGAGCACACCGAGGTTGACCGATCAGCCAGGACTGCTGATATGCTCCGGGCTGACATCAAAATTGAGCAGGAAGTGGCGGCGGCATATGACCGCGCTGCTAATGAGATTGAAGACCCTGACCTGAAAAAGCTCCTCCTGCGCATAAGAGACCATGAAATATACCATGCTGAGGTGTTCAATGACCTGCTGAAGGAAGAGGAAAAGTAATACGGGTAATTTTGTTCAAGCAAGTAAGACCGGTGAACTTAAAGATGGCGCACTGGACAATAGTGCGGATTATGATTATCGATGATAGGTGGCGCATATCTCTTTCAGGACACAGTGGTGGCAGAGAGGGCGCTGTGCCCGGCATACCCTTCTCCCATGCTCTATAGTGAGGATATGAAATTGATAGACATCCTGCTGTGGAACCAGCTCTTCAAGCAACCGATGCGCTTGCTGTGACGATGTTTTAGCACTGATTAATCCTAATCGCTTCGCCACTCGCAAGATATGGGTATCCACAGGGAGAGCTGGCATTCCTAGCGAGAAAAGCAGTACACAGCTTGCTGTCTTTATCCCTACCCCCGGCAGTTGCTCGAGCCAATCTCTGGCTTCAGACAGATTAAGTTGGCTCAGGAAATCGAGTTCAAGCCGACCTCTTTTTCGCTCTATTTCTTTGAGCGCTTGCTTTATGCGCACTGCCTTTACCCGTCCTAGCCCGCCATGCCTGATAGTATGTTCAATGGCACCAATATCGGCGTCAGCTACATTTCCCCATCTCCCAAAGAAGCTCAGGAGTGATACGAAAGCACCTTTCGAATTTGTGTCTGAGGTATTCTGAGAGAGGATAGTCTGGACTAAGACTGAAATCGGGTCAGAGTCGGGTTGCCACTCAGGGATACCATACTCTTCTTTCAACAGGTCAAGCATCCGTCCAATGCTCATTTCTGATTGAATCTCCACTTTTCCGCTCTTGGGACTCCGCAACTTCCCCCAAATATTGGGGAGAACACTGGAAAACCCGGAGGCCCTCCAGATGCCTATTATATACCCGATAGCGAGTTTGAGAAAAATGCAACTCAAGCTTATGGGTTAACCTTACTTTTACCTTGTTTCATGGAGATGAACATCGGGGTGGGAAGGGCAACCTTCATAGTCTGGCAAACACCGATAATTGCGTGCCAAATGTCCATATAGTTGACAATGTGTGTGACTTCTGGTAATATCTTGACGCAGCATTGATAACACATAGTAATAAGAGCGAGGCTGTCTTCCCGGGCCTAAGCTGGTCTACACGGTTCTAAGGTGAACCTGGTTCTTGTTTCAGGAGATACACAGGATGGAAGACCAGGATAAGACAAAAGAGCAACTCATAAGTGAATTGGTGGCAATGCGCCAGCGAATTGTTGAACTGGAAGCATCAGAAGCCGAGCGCAAGCGGGCCGAGGAGAGAGTACGAGGGACGGAAGCGTTAAGGGAGCTTGACCGGCTGCGGAGTGAACTGCTGGCTAATGTCTCCCACGAGCTGCGGACACCACTGGCGTCTATTAAGGGCTTTACTTCCACACTTCTTCAGCCTGATGTCAACTGGAGTGAGGATGAGCAACGAGATTTCCTTCAGTCTATTGACCAGGAGGCTGACCGGCTCACTCGGCTAATCAATGATTTGCTGGATATATCTCGCCTTGAGGCTGGGGCATTGACTTTAGAAAAGCGTAACTACCAGATTTCTGAGATACTGAACTCAGTTAGCAGCAGGCTGGCCAATCTCACCGAGCACCACCAGCTAGGGGTGAAAGTCCCTTCTGGTTTGCCTCCGGTCTTTGTTGACGAAGCGCGCATCGGGCAGGTCTTGACCAACCTGGTGGGAAACGCAACCAAGTATTCCAAGGAGGGTAGCCCAATCACAATTGAGGCACAGCTTGCTGATGACCAGATTATTGTCAGTGTCGCTGACCGAGGCGTGGGTATCCCCCCTGAATTGTTGGACCGGCTATTTGACCGCTTCTATCAGACTGAGAGTATTGTCACCGGCCGGAAAAGCGGGACTGGCCTGGGGCTTTCCATCTGCCGCGGCATTGTAGAGGCACACGGCGGGAAAATCTGGGTGGAGAGCAAGGTAGGGGAGGGCTCCAGGTTTAGCTTCAGCCTATCGGTAAGTAAAGGGGGAACGAGACATTGACTAAAATCCTGGTCATTGATGACGAGGTAAACCTGCAAAAACTGGCGAGAGTTAACCTAGCCAGCAGGGGATACCACGTCCTCATTGCCTCTGACGGTGAGGAGGGCTTAAAAGTGGCACAGCTTGAACACCCTGATTTAATTCTCCTTGACCTGATGCTGCCAGGTATGTCAGGCTGGGACGTTCTCATGGCTCTTAAGACTAACCAAAAGCTTCGGAAAATACCGGTGATTATCATTACTGCCGTAGTGCCGGAGAGTGAGGAGTATAAAATTCGCGGTATGAGAGCTGCTGGCTACCTGACCAAGCCTTTCGGTGTTGATGAATTGATGCGTCAGGTCAGGCAAGTCCTGGGAGAGTGAGGGTAAAATGCATCGCACGCGTATTCTTATTGTTGATGATGACTCAGCGATAAGAAAATTCGTCAGAGCCAACCTGGAAGCTAGGGATTACCAGACGCTTTTGGCAGTAGACGGCACTGAAGCCCTCCAGACTGTTGAGATGGAACTGCCTGACCTCGTGATTCTGGATATAATGATGCCCAGGCCAGACGGTTTTGAGGTATGCCGGAGGCTTCGTGAATGGTCACAAATCCCCATTATCATGCTCAGTGCCCGTGGTGATGAAACAGACAGGGTAAAATGCTTGAACTTTGGTGCCGATGACTATCTCACCAAACCGTTTGGAGTAGATGAGCTGATAGCCCGGGTCAGGGCAGTGCTTCGCCGCACCGAGACGGCTCCCGCCACACCTGCTCAGCCTTCCTTTACCTGCGATAACATCGAGATTAACTTTGTCGAAAGGCGGGTGACTGTGGCTGGCCGCGAGGTTAAACTGACACCCACCGAATACAAGCTCCTTCAGGAATTGGTACTTAACGCGAATAAGGTTCTTACCCACAGCATGCTGCTGGGCAAGGTCTGGGGACCAGAGTATGGAGAGGAAAGAGACTATATTCGTGTTTTCATAGGTCGTCTGCGGAAGGAGCTGGAACCCAACCCGGAAAATCCCAGGTATATCATCACTATCCCCGGCGTAGGCTATCAGTTTAGAGCTTCACCATAACGCCAAGAGCCAATAGCAAGTAAAGCTGAGAGCTAGGGTACCTGAAAAAGGTGCCCTTTTTATTTCCTCAAAATGTTTATGAATTGTTTATAAGTCCCCCATAGATTTTTATGCTCTGTTTCTCATCCTAGCTATATGCTGAGAGTGTAATAAGCAGAAGGTAATCCGGGATGAGAAAGAAATCAACTGAGCTAATGCCCCTTCTCAGCATCATGCTGGCGCTCGTCTTGACTTTGGGAATGACGAGCTATGCTCTCGCAGCACCACCGGCCCATGCCGAGAAGGTGGATGTATTGGTATCCTTCAAAGGAAAGCCTGGCCCCGCTGAGCAGGCGCTCATACACAACGCGGGCGGCAAAATAAAGCGTAACTACCATATCGTCCCGACTATTGCCGCTTCTATTCCAAAAGGTAAGCTTGACTCGCTGCGCCGCAACCCCAAGGTGACTTCTGTCGAGGAAGACATTACTGTGCAAGTCATCGAGGAGACACTCCCCTGGGGGATTGACCGGATAGATGCCGAAGTAGTGCATGGACAAGTCAAGGGGCGAGGTGTTAAGGTAGCCATCCTTGACACCGGCATTGACCTTGACCACCCTGACCTCCGGGTAGCTGGCGATGTTACCTTCGTTCCGGAGACGACCAGTGGGGATGATGACCATGGTCACGGGACAATGGTCGCTGGCGTGGTCGCCGCCCTGGACAACGACATTGGAGTCATCGGTGTTGCCCCTGAGGCAGAGCTCTACTCGGTGAAGGTTCTAAATAAGAATGGAGCCGGGGTGATGAGCCTTATACTGAGCGGCATTGAGTGGGCGGTGGACAACAATATGCAGGTGATAAATATGAGTTTTGGTGGCATTCTAAACTGGCCTTTGGCGGTACGAATAGCTCTGCAGAAAGCATATCAGGCAGGAATCGTGCTGGTAGCTGGAGCGGGCAATGCTGGTGACCAGGGTATCCTATTCTCTCCAGCAAGGTTCGAGCCAGTCATTGCCGTGGGGGCTACGGAGCAACAGGATATCAGAGCCAGCTTCTCCGGCACCGGCTCCGCTCTGGAACTAATGGCACCCGGCGTCGGCATTCCATCCACCAGCCGCGGCGGCGGTTACAGCAGTGGCAGTGGCACATCTCTTTCTACGCCACATGTTGCCGGCATGGCGGCGCTGCTGATTGCTTCTGGTGTCACCAGCAACATTGCGGTCAGGCAAATCCTTCAGGCAACCGCCGAAGATTTGGGACCCTCAGGGTGGGATGATTGGTATGGGTATGGACTGGTGAATGTCGCTGAGGCAATGAAGGTTGACAGAAACACTGAGCCCGATGACACGATACCTCCTACCACCACCATTAAGCTCAGTGGTCGGCAGGGCAGCCGAGGCTGGTATCGCTCGGATGTGACGGTAGAACTCACTGCGGCGGATAACCTTGGTGGTTCTGGAGTCGCTGAGACCCAGTATAGCCTTGATAGCGGCCAGACATGGCAGAGCTACCATGAGCCATTCACCATAACCCGCGAAGGGATGAACACCATCCTGGCTAAGTCTGACGACAATACTGGCAATGTGGAAGAGCCGTCAGTAGGTAGTGAGGTCAAAATCGACAAGACAAGCCCCGGTGTAAGTATATCAGTCGACCCCAGCCTCATCTGGCCGGCAAACCATAAAAATGTGCTGGTAGATGTTTTGGTTGCCGGCTCTGCTGATGATGGTCTATCAGGATTGGACTCGTTCCAGATGGCGATGACAGATGAATATGGTCAGGTCGAACTTGTCATTGGGCCGTATCTCCAAACACAAGTTCAGTTAGAAGCATGGAGGGACGGGCATGACCTTGACGGTCGGGTTTATGCCATCAGCATTACGGCTACTGACCGCGCCGGGAATAAAGCCACGGCGGAAGCGACTGTAGTCATTCCTCATGACCACGGCAAGAAGAAAACAAATGAGGCAAATAATGAAAGGTCTAGATAGGAAAACCCGGGAGCTACGAGTATCAAAAGAAGAGGAAGTGATTATATGGCTAGAAACAAGGGTGTGAGGGTAGCTAGATGTCCGATTGGGCAGGAGTAATGCAATCACTCCTGCTTCTTCCGTAGGGAC
>SDBU01010683.1_pt1 | contig 10155 bp, 6 predicted proteins | sample 2277071 | NCBI WGS metagenome assembly SDBU01 (sample SAMN10397929, study PRJNA504765) | marine sediment metagenome | isolation source: marine sediment core GS08_GC12, 126 cmbsf | place: Arctic Ocean: Gakkel Ridge, Loki's castle | collected 2008 | reverse complement strand
CTATACGTGTAGTTATCTTTATACGGGAAACTATTTCATCCGCTTCCTCGGTGGTAATCTTCTCTCTTTTTATCAGAGGCTCAAGATTCCTGCGTGTCCTTTCCAGGTTTCTCTCAAGGATAGACTCTTCGAGGTCATAGATAGGAATTTCGAATCCTTGCCGGGCAAGCGTCTGAGCGATACCCATCCCCATTACCCCTGCACCGATTACGCCGACTTTTTCAATAGCCATAGTCTTTCTCCTTTAAGTGCAATCTTGCTTTGAGTTAGATAAGTCATTTCTTGCCAAACGTTGTATATCCCGTTATTTATACGAAGGCGTTGAGCCCAGTCAAAGCACGTCCAATAATTAATTTGTGCATTTGAGAAGTCCCTTCCAAAATACAGGAGACTCTAACATCACGGAAATAGCGTTCTACAGGGAACTCGTCAGAATAACCATAGGAACCATGTATTTGAATGGCGTTGTTCGCCGCTTTCACGGCAATTTCTGAAGAATAATACTTCGCCATGGAAGTCTCAACGGTAGCAGGGTCACCCTTATCTTTCATAGTTGCAGCACGATATACAAGGAGACGAGCCGCAGCCGTTTCTACAGCCATATCAGCTATTAGTTCTTGTATCAACTGGAAGCTCCCGATCGGTTTGCCAAATTGCTGCCGGTTTTGAGCATAGGATACTGAGGCATCAATACAAGCCTGAGCCGCACCAACTGAGCGTGCTGCTACGCCGAGACGAGCGCTATCAAAAGCAGACAATGCTACAGCCATTCCTCTACCGACTGGTCCAAGCAAATTCGACTGAGGCACCCGGCAATCCTCTAAGATTAACTCAGCGGTATTTGATGATCTAACTCCGAATTTATTATGGATATCTTTACTGGAAAACCCTTTAGTATCTCTGTCTACAATGAAAGCGGTCAGCCCTCTGCCGCCCTTGCTTTTATCTGTTTGGGCGATAATGATAGCTAAATCGGCTACGCCACCATTACTGGACCAAGTTTTAGTACCGTTCAAAATCCATTCATCACCTTGAAGTACGGCCGAAGTATTAATGCTGGAAATATCACTTCCAACATCAGGCTCTGTCGTAGCAAAGCAAGCCAGTTTTTTACCACTGGCCATACTTGGTAAATACTTCTGTTTTTGTTCTTCAGTACCCCATTGCGAGATCGTCTTCCCACCCAGAGATAAGTGAGCGGATATAGTTAGAGCGACTCCAAGGTCAACGCGCCCAATTTCCTCAAGCATAACACAATAAGAAAGATAATCAGCTCCCCCACCTCCGTATTCTGAGGGTAAATTAAGTCCTAAAATTCCCATTTCACCTAATCTATTTATAATATCTGAGGGAAATTGTTCATCACGATTAATATCCCTCGATACAGGAGCAATCTCCTTCTCTGCAAAATCCCTTATTGTTGTACGAATCATAGCCTGCTCTTCAGTAAATTCAAAGTCCATATTTATTAAATCTCCTTTTACATTAAAGATTAATATTGGAATATTCCCGCCATGGTCTAGCGTTAAATGTCTTATTATCCTTGTTTTTTATCTTCCACTGGCACCTTATTCATACCTAAGCGATCTTCCATTTTAAACACGAATCCATATTAGACTGGGTAGTTATCTTTTCTGCCTCAGGCCATAGCCCTATATACAAAACTTCCACAATATTGAGTATCAAAGTCGCTCTTAATTTCTTTGCTACTTCCGGGTTGAAGGTTTCTGCTATCATACCTTTCATTTGTTCATGGATAGCGCCCGAAGTCACAATTAAGTCACAACTACAGTGTCAAGGCTTACCGCTCTAGTTGAACCTATGCTATTTTTAACTCTTTCTTTTTCTATTTGCGTAGTACAGTATACGGTTGAACCAGCCTAGTGTCAATAAGAGTTGCACTGCATTCTACCTCTGACAAGGCAGGTGTGAAGTACTAATCAACAAGGGGCTATCCTTGCTGTAGTCTGGAAGAAGATTGGGGTTAGCGACTGCACTTACCACCGCTCAAGCACTTTGTCCACAGTTACATCACTCCGATAATGAGTAGACCTTCTCTTCCTTGTTAATCCAGCGCTCTTTGCAATCTGGTGAACTCTCTGCTTTAAGCAACAGACAACGCTTCCTATTTTCACATAGCTCGCATTCGGATAATCAAAAGAAAGCTTAATACTTGCTGCCTTATTCGCATTTATCCCCCCAAAGTTGTTACATTCACCTCAGCAAGGCGAGGAGGTATTCTAGTGCACAGGGTTTTTGGCTATGGCCTTGATTACGGTGAGGAGAGAGATCACAGTTCGTTGTATATGAACGGGCTCTTCAGACAATACCTTAGCTACAAAAGGGTCCAATTGCCCAAGATTGCGCTCCTTTCCGGAAGGCTGGGGGGACAGATAGCCAGCAACCATCAGCAATTGACTCTCTTCAAGTTCCAGAGGCTTGGCGATTTTACGCAGGATATGACCTGAGGGGAAACGCTCTCCTCTCTCTATACGCCCCAAATGTGATTGCGATACGCCTGACCTGGCTGCCAACTCGCATAGTGTTAGCTCTGCCACAAGCCTTCGCTGCCTGAGCATTTTACCCACATCTGTATTACTCAAGTCTGTGTTCGAGCTCATTTCTTCACCGTTTTCCTTCTCGTTTCCCGAATTACCACGCCTAAAAAGAAAAGTCCCAATAGAGTCAAAGCTATAGCAAATCCAAATTCAGCCATCAACCAAAGTCTATTAGGTTCATAGAAGGATATCTCGCCCTGTCGAATTATAATAAAAAAGGTATAGGCCCATGTTCCCGCACAATGGACTAAAAATATAGAAACCACGACTAATCCGATACGTATTTTCATCGGGATACCAACCTCATATACCCTCTTTCGAAGAAGAACAAATATAAGCAGTCCCACTACTATTACACCAGTAATAATCCCACCGATCATTGTCCAGTTAAGCCCTGCTGGCTCATACCAGGGGTGATAGTTACACTCTTCTCTGGTATCATCATCTCCTTTACTAGTTGTTCCTTGACAGTCTGAGTCTGATTACAGCTATGATTACATCAAAGTATCCCTTCCAGCACTGAGGTTCGTAGTAGCATTTGCATGGATACTTGATGACTTTGCCATAGTGTATGCATTTCTCACCAGGACAGAACCTCATCGACTATGCTCCTTTTTTGCACTTCAGGTAAGATGCTTTCGTTATTTAACTCTTTGTGCCGAACTTCACAGCTTAACGAATAGAGTGAAGAGAGCATCAACCATCGCTGTCAAATATCGAGGCTAACGCCATCCTTAAATTTCACATCGCTCTTTTTGGACAATCGGAATATTGTTCTCAATGATTGTTGTCCACAAAACTCTCATTTTTAACACTCAAGACATCCGTTAGACAGGTCAAACACATGTGTAAGCATCAACGCTGCTGCTTCAGTCTTCTAGCGGCGTGTAGCAAGTGATAAAAAAGTTATCCCGTTCATCGCAGTTCCAAGAATTGACATGTTGGCGCTGACTATTTCAATAATTTAATTTTGCGGCTGGCAACGACTTTTGGCAATTCTCCGTCTAGATGATTTCAACAAACCAAAAGGATACATTTTACAGTAATATATTTGGACCCGCACCGGGAAGATAGGTTAAAAGGGGTTATTAAATCACAGCAAATAAAAACCGCCAAGACTTTCGTCCTGTCAGAAACTAGCTGAATATAGCGGCGTGGCGTTGCAGAATGCTCTTTCTATCATTGGTCATCTACCAAGAATAGCTGAAGTTGGACATTCAGAATGACCTGAGTTTCATGAGTATGTCTGCCGTAAATATGCTGCCGAGTTGGATGAAGACCTGCTTACGATGATTGAGGGCCTCATCAAGCGTCGTAGGAGTAGAAGAAGATGTGAAAGTAAAGATTGAAAAGATTCCTGAGAGGGAATCTGAGTTGTGGTCTTATATAAGTAGGGGCGATGGTGTTACCTGCCCATTGTATGGAGCTGACAAAGCTGGCCACTGTGGTAATTGGTGTTTTAATAAGAACCGAGAAATGTTCAACAGGTTGCATAGTATTCATGACACCGATTGATCGTACAAGTCTCGAACCTGTGACACTCTGATTAGACAAACTGTTTAGCAGAAGATGATACAGAAAGGTAACAATAGGCACGAAACCTAAATTGTTGAGGCAAAATGTCGGCAGATGGTGGTTGGTTATTCACCCTATTAATGTTCCTTTTTTATAGTCATAACCAAGCTACCTTCAATTATATCAATATGCTAATGCCGTGAGCCCCTAGTGTCGACGTGTATCGCAAATTGGTACTTCATGTTCTGAGTAATGGAACGCCCGGAAGACAGAATTAGTCAGACCGTGTGGTCCTTCAAAGAAGTGAGGATTAATGTATTCCCAAACGACCTGCTTGTTGGGAGTTACCTGAAATATGCGCCCAAATGCGCCTTCGGTTATCAAGGTGTTTCCGTTGCTCAGACGGCGAGCCGCGGATATGTTAGGGCTGAAGAAATTGAACATGGGGGAGTCGCGATACTCCCAGACAATTTGGTTAGACTTGGGATCCACCTCTATCACGCGAGAAAAAGGAATCCAATCATATTTCGGGAATGGACCATTATCAAAGATAAGGATATTTCCGTTATCCAACATACTGGGGTCGTGCTGTTGCGACAAGATATCACGGCCTAACTTCCACACCAGGTCACCGCTTTTCTTATCAATAATACCAACAACAGATATGTGACGGAAGCTGAACATCACCCGATCTTCTCCCAAGGGCACTACAGCGTTCCCATGAGTCCATTCGTCACGGGCGACATTGGGTGGAAGGACGTCGGTTTCAAAATCGAGATGCTCTATAGCGTGCCATTCCCAAGTACGATTGCCCACTGCATCTACCTCAACGATGACATCAGCCCACATACCGTTTCCACCACTATCGGGCACTCCGCCTTTGACCTTGGCAGCTATATCAGCGGGTACTCGCTCCACGTTCAGGTAGATTACTCCGCCAGAGGATGTGCGTCTGGCATCGTGATGATGGTAAGGGTCCCTGTGTTCCCACACTATGTTTCCTTCCCAGTCAACTTCCAGGAACACCCCACCTTTGATAATGTGCCAATGAGGCCAAAGGTCCCACGTCTCATCGTGCATTTTACCCATGTAGAACAAGTTATTATTGGGTAATAGATAACCATACAATCCAGGGGGATAGGGGAGGTTCCAGCGATGGACTACTTGCCCTTTCAAATCGATGAGGTACGCGATCCCGAGACCCATCAACGGGGTGAAAAGAACATAGCCGGAGCAGGCACGTTCCTCATCTAGAGCCACTAGGCCGGTTCGAGCCATACGTCGTCGTGTCTGTTGATCTATCACGGACAAAGCAGTTACCTCCTTTCGGTCATTCATCTATGAATTGGATTGTAGCATAGTCGGTATAATTGTTCTTTTTTTTAACCTCATATGCCTATGCCTGGACTTCAAGTGTAATTTTCAGCGGACTTTTTTATTAAAGAGAAGATTAGCCTCAAAACGAGAGATATTTACCACTTTAACTGAAGCGAAGGTATTGATTGGGTAATAGAGAAAGGAGTACAATCAGGAACATCCTCATTACTCGTTAGGTTACCAGTTACCGGCCTCCAGGGCTATTATACCGGTAACTCTAACTTAAACAGTGGTATCCTTTATTGAGGCAGGTCAAGGAATATTGGTAACCAGAAGATAATAAAAAGGGTTGTAAAATAATGGATAGCCAAATAGAAAATATAGTAAGCAAGTCAATACCTCTTAGTGAACGGGTACAGAAAGGGCTCAAAGTAATAGAGGATAGCAGGCTCCATAAAAAACCAGTTTGGGGTGAAGGACTAACCGTACTGGATGAAGAAACAGTCAAGCTTCCCCTGGTTAAACGTAAGGCTCTTGCCATAAAAAAAGTCTTTTCTGAGATGCCTATTCACATAAAAGACTATGAACTGCTGGTAGGCGATATAATTCAACATTCTGTAATGGCGCGGATGCCATTTCCGGAATATGCTACACAAGAGGAAGTAAACGCCGCAGCGAACAAATCTTCTATGGCAATATTTGGACACAATGAGGTGTACTACCCCAAATATCTAAAGCTAGGGCTGAGTGGTATTCGTGAAATTGCTGAAGACAGGCTAGCCGAAGTCAAGCGTAAGGGCATCGAACTTGAGAAAGAAACTTGGTATGAGAGTGTGCTTATTTCTCTTGATGGTTTACAAAGCCTTATTCAGAGGCACCGTGACCTGGCGTCAACACTTGCCGATAGTGAGGCTGATACAAAACGTAAAAAAGAACTATGTGAAATTGCTGGAGTTTGCCAGAATCTCGTCGAGAGGCCCCCACAGAGCTTCTATGAAGCACTTCAGGCCTACTGGTTCGAATATGTCGCCATCAACTGCACCGGGAACCCGATAGCCCTGGGCAGGTTTGACCAGAATCTCTGGCCTTTCCTCAAGCGAGACCTTGAGAATGGAACGATAACACTAGATAAAGCTCAGGAGCTAGTAGACCTGCTATGGCTGAAAATCAATGAACGATTGCAGCTTTTGGGGGTTATAACGGACCAAATTGCTGCCGGAGACATAGGTAAAATAATAGATGATAAGCTTCTGAGCAGGGGGAAGACAGGTAAGGGAGTCGATTTATTAGGCGGTAAGACCACCCAGGACAGAACTGCTATAGATGAAACAAATTATAATCAATTCTATTCTAACATGGCATTGGGTGGCTTAACTCCCGAAGGGCAAGATGGTACAAATCCATTGACCTATCTAGCCTTGAATGCTACCTACCGACTTAAGTTGGTTCAACCCGAGATGTATGTACGTATGCACAAAGAATCACCTCTTGAGTTATACGAGAAATCAGCTGACCTTATTCGTGCCGGCTTGGCTAATCCCAATATTTTCAACGATGAGGCTATTATCCCTGCTTTTCTAAAGGAAGGTATTCCGGTAGAGGATGCCAGGGAATACACAAGCGATGGCTGTTGGGAACCCCACCCTCAAGGAAAAACCTATTTTAAGTATGGTCGCATCTCAGCGATTGAATGCCTGGACAGAACACTTTCCCCAGCAAGCTGGGAAGAACTGGAAGTTCCAGGATACATAGAGGAGTTTGACCCATTTAGAAACACAAAGATTCCTGACCCGTATACATACCGCTCCTTTGGTGAGGTGATGACGACATTCAAGAGGATATTTGACACTTACATAAAGGGCTTCGTTGAGCGTGTAGTAGATGTGGTAGAAGCGATGCAGGACGGACACCTTCATCATGATATTAATCCACAGCCGCTATTTTCAGCCCTTGCAGAAGGGCCTTTGGAATCAGGTAAAGACATAACTCAAGGAGGAATGATATACACGCAATATTCGGCAGTGCTCGCAGGGTTATCTCATACCGCCGACTCGTTAGCAGTAATTAAGAAGCTTTGCTTTGAAGAAAAAGTGGTGGAGTGGACGGAATTACTGGATGCTCTCAGGAACAACTGGGAGGGCAAGGAGAGTCTAAGGCAGTTGGTTAGGACGAGGGCACCTGCATACGGTAACGACATAGATTATGTGGATGATATTGCCAGGGAGATTGTTGAGTTTTATGTAGAGAGCATAAAGAAACACAAGGCAGAAACGGGGACAGATAATATTTTCGCTCCGGGTATTGCCACTTTCGAGGGCTATGCGGCTATGGGATATATAATTGGAGCTACCCCTGATGGAAGGTTAGCCAAGGAGATGATTAGCTCCAACGCCTCTCCATCTATTGGCCGAGCGGTGAGTGGGCAAACTGCAGCGATAAATTCCTACCTAAAATTACCTCATACTGACCTACCTCTAGCCGCTCCATTAGACCTCGCCATATCAAACCGAACCGGTGTATTATCACAGGTAGAAAACCTGATCAGAGCATTTGTGGAAGGAAAGGGAAGTTTACTCACCATTAGCGTCAATGATTGCGGAACACTACGGGCGGCGCAGAAAGAGCCGGAAAAGTATCGCGACTTAAAGATACGGGTGGGTGGCTGGGAAGCTTACTTTGTTGACCTGTCACGTCCTATGCAGGATTGGCAAATTCAGAAGTGTGAACAATATTCCTGATTCACTGACCTGCCCCCGTAAAGAATATAACCTTCTAAGCCGTTATTCCTCATTTCAATTCACAATGAAGTAACCTGACTCTCATTGTTTTTGTCAGCAATAATACATCTATGGCATCTGGTTATCAATACTAAAAAGGAACATCTTTAAAGTGCTTAAGACATCGTTAAAAGACTATGGATATAGTCTGCTTTTAGTCTGTACAGTTTTGGGGTGAGGCTCAAGTTCCGATAACTCCAATTTGCAAAATGGTATAATTTATGAGGGAAGGTCACATAAGATTGGATAAAGCAAAGGAATGTCCTAACAAGTTGGTTATAGTAAAGATTAAAATACACGAGAGCAATTTAGATTACAAATCAAGTAATACCAATTAAGCTCTGTAATTATCAATCATAGAGAAATAAATTATGAAGCTGAATGGATATCATAACAAATCATATTAAGGAGAATATAACGTCACTATTTAATAAAGATGTCTATGATATTGCCATCACAGGAGCGTCTTCCGATAGAGACTGCGATATTTTTAAAATTGGAAATCCCAACTAAAATCAAGGAGATTATTACATGCATGGATACACAAACAAAGTTATCAGGGTTGATCTCTCTAAAGGGAAGGTAACTAAAGAGGAGTTAAAAGAGGACACCATCCACAATTACATCGGAGGAATCGGGATAGGGGTGCGGGTGGTCTACGATGAGGTACCTCCGGGGATTGATGCCCTTGACCCAGAGAATCGCTTGGTTTTAGCTGTCGGCCCACTGACCGGGACAGCGGTGCCAGGCTCTTGCCGATACCATCTGGTTGGAAAGTCGCCCCAGACAACTTTCACGATCTCAGTTGCTGATTCCGGCGGTTTCTTTGCACCAGAATTTAAGTTCGCTGGTTATGATGCGATGATAATACAGGGTGCCGCCGAGAAGCCGGTGTACATCTGGATTAAAGACGAGCTAGTAGAGATACGTGACGCCGCAGAGTTGTGGGGGAAGGATACCTTTGAGACTGACGATGCTATCAGAGAGATGCTGGGAGACGAGCAGATAAGGGTTGCTGCTATAGGACCCGCCGGCGAAAACTTAGTTAGATTTGCATGTATCGTAAACGACAAAGGACATGTAGCGGGGAGGGGAGGACTCGGCGCCGTAATGGGGTCAAAAAAACTAAAGGCAATCGCCGTGAGAGGAAGTGGGAAGGTCACGGTTAAGGATCGTAAAAAGCTAATAGAACTGGCTAGAGAATGGAGAGCCACTGGTGTTAAAGGTACTCTTCACAAGTGGGGTACAGGTCATAATGTGGAAGAATATTACAAAATTGGGGCTCTTCCGATAAAGAATCTCTCAACCAGCGTATTTGAATACGAGAAACTTACCGGGCAGTACATAAGAAGCACATTCAAGACGAAGCGCAAAGCCTGCTTCAATTGTTATATAAATCACGGTCAGACCGTCGAGGTTACCGAAGGGCCATACAAGGGCTTTATCGGTGAGGAACCCGAATACGAGCTTCTTGCTGGCTTTGGTTCTAACCTAGGTGTCACCGATCCTGGAGCGGTTACTGTAATGGCGGAGTGGTGTGACAGAATGGGTGTGGATGCACTCGGGGCGTCCTGGACGATAAGTATGACCATGGAAGCCTATGAAAAGGGTCTAGTTACCAAGGAAAAACTGGGGGGCCTGGACTTGAAGTGGGGAAATACTGAAGCGGTTCTTGATATTCTAGATAGAATCACACATCGCGAAGGTATAGGTGACATTCTGGCGGAAGGGCCAGCTATTGCCGCTGAACGGATAGGAGGCGAGGCCCAGAACTATGTTGTTACCACTAAAAAAAACATGTCACCCAAATGTATCGATATCAGGGGGTTGATCGGAAGGTCTCTAGCATTCGCTGTTGCCAGTTCCGGGCCCACCACTGAACACGCTCCATCACTACACGCCGGTCAGCCGGACCATGAGCTTGGCTTCCCAGAGGGCATTGATATGAGATCGCCTAATCGGCAAGCAGAGGCGGTGAGGAAGGGGGG
>SDBU01010682.1_pt1 | contig 10155 bp, 25 predicted proteins | sample 2277071 | NCBI WGS metagenome assembly SDBU01 (sample SAMN10397929, study PRJNA504765) | marine sediment metagenome | isolation source: marine sediment core GS08_GC12, 126 cmbsf | place: Arctic Ocean: Gakkel Ridge, Loki's castle | collected 2008 | reverse complement strand
TGCCCATACCTCAACCCCTTACGGTCGATGAGCAGGGTTTTTGGGATAACATACGGACGCGTAGCACCCGGAAATTCTACGACTACCTCATTAGCGGCACACACGCTAGTAACTTCAACCTTTGTGATTATGTACATTTCCGTTCCCATCATCTCCTCCTTTATTCTTGGTTCATCGCTGCACAATATCCCGCTACCCAACACGGCCAGCTCAGTAAAAGATCCTCATAGGCCTCTACGCCCTCATTGGTTTTTGCCCATTTTACATAGGCATCCCATGCATACCATTCCCCATCTTTTGGTCTTTTCATCTCATCCATTATGCATCCCCTCCTTTGGTTGGCCTGGGTAGTCCTGTTTTCGTACAAAATTATCGTTATAGGACCGGCAGGTAATTCCATCAAATTCGTCGGAAAGAGGAAGAAACCCACCAATAGGACAACAATGACGATGCTTATTTCCTTTGCAAGCAGGACAAGTATCTCGAATTTTTGCCCATCCTGCATTTTGTGGTTTGCCTGACCCATCACAAACAGGACACTTAAATTTGCCAATAATTCTTTCGCACTTCCTGCACTTTTCTCCTCCCCTATAACCTTCACCATGATTATGCATTTTATCTCCCCCCCTTTTTCGTACTTATCAATTTAAATTTTGATGCCTCACAGCACCAGGCGCAGACATTATGATCGTGTCTATTCTCACTTTCCATCGTGTAATGTTCGCGATCATGCTCACAATTCTTACATGGTTTTTCTCTTGTGCCTGACATTATCCCCCCTTTTCTATGTCGGTAAATCCATCGCCTGCATCAAAACCATCCTCATCGATGACCCAGCTATGATTAAACTCGCCCACTTGGCAAAGTGAGAGAGCACATTTAAGGCCTCTCGCATCTGTTGTTTCCGGTAAGCAAGTAATGAGCGAAATATAATACCGTTTATCAAGGTCAATCATCTTGGCACCTCATTCCATTCCTGACCGGTCGACATAGGCATCTATAGCCGACCACATCCCCCGTATAATATCATCCTCAACACCTGGACATTTCTCTGCGATTTCCTGGCAGGCGGCATCCATATTTTGGGGTTTGTTATATGCCGCTACCATTAAATAGGCAACTTCCTCTAATTCCTGGTTATCCATTTTATCCCCTTTCTGGAAACTCATTCCATTCACGTCCGTCAAGCAGGTGGCCAGACTTCTTTTTCCCTACTTTTATCATGTATTGTCCATTATATTCCGGAGGGGGAGTTTTGTAATAAAACACATCATTAACCCAAACACCTACATTCCCCCAATTCTGGTTAGTTGGCTCCCAATCCCCCCATCCCTTGAAAAAGAAAGGTATTCCCGATTCCTGACATTGATCCCGAATTGACCGTACCCAATCTGGGTGCATCGGCCTTGCACCGGGGCCGGTTTCTCCACCTACGATTACCCAATCGGGTCTTATTAGTGCCCTAAAATTACCGCTATTTTCGTGAAGATGTCTCGCCATTGTTGTTTTATATGGCCCTATGTGTGTCAAGGGTGTTTTACAGTCCATGCAATATTCTGAGTATAATCTATCAATCGGCCCCAACAACGGTTCCAAACTAACAAACCGTTTCGCCGCCGGTATCTGAGCCAGGATAGGCCAGCGCTCGTCATATCGTTGCTGGTTTTCGGCGGAGATGCCTGGGATTATGTGGTCTATTTTATCGGTACGATGTATCCAGGTTTGATAAAATTGGAGCATATTTTTTGGTCGTTTTGTTAGGGGGAAAAAGGTGTGGTGAGGCGATGCAATCATAATCTCAAATACCTTCCAAACCTGATCGAAATCAGTATCGAAACCCGTACTACACCGTAAATCATCATGAAACAAGTCACCCATCGAAGGAACAAGGATCCTTCGCGGCTTTTTCCATTTCAGGGGGTGATCAAGTTTATCCGGATGAAACGTTACCCTAAATGGATCATCCTGCGGATACCCGTATCGTCCCTTGAGACGTTGCGCCATGCGTCGGGCGTAACAGTGGGCGCACCCCTCTGAGATAGGGGTACATCCTGTCACGGGGTTCCAACTATCCGTGGCCCATTCAATTTTTGTACTCATGTCTCCTCCCATAATATTTGTCATGTTCTCGTTCCCATATATTGTAAAATCTCCATGGCAGGAATAACCCGAATATCTTGGCAAGGCGGTTGTAGCGTTTTCGGACTACGCATTTCAGGTAATACTCATACCCGTGAAAGCATCTCTCCGGATATCGTTTTCGATGATTATCACAAAGTAGATTCAGGCATTTCATTCCAATTCCCCCAATTCCACTAATGTATTCCTGAATATTTCCCTGCCGCATGATGTACAAAACTTGGCTCCAATAAAACCCCATTCTCCGTTATGCGTCACAGGTATCAGATATGATGGATCGCTATCATCATGATAGCTGACTTCGATGGCTTGCCCACAGGGGCAATATAGTGTTTCCGGTGGTGGCATGTTATTTCTCCAAAAATGGCTTTTTATAACTTCCCTTTGAAACCCTGCTCACAACGAAAGATGTGATCGCCCTGTTTTCGAGATCATTCATGGCGTCTCCGATAACGCTACGCAAAAGTCCGATATCGTCTTGAGGGTATTCATCAACGGTTTTTTCTCCGTCATTTTCGTAGATTGTTAGTCTATACATTTCATTGGTTGTTGTACTTTAGCTGCGTTTTCCATGATTCTCCTTTTTCTAGTCCCTTTTTGCTCAGGCTGGCCGGGGCGGGACGGTTTCTGAAAGGTTTGATTGCTCCTTACATCTTTTATGCTGTCCGCTAAATGCTTTTGCAACTTTCACGAAATAATCAACAGGAATAGGCGGCTCAAATTTCTGAATCGCCCCACATCTCTTACATTCTAGCATGTAGGATTTATCCCCCTGGGTGCCATCGTGAGCAATTATCCAATCAAGTGGTTTCATAATTGTTAATCCATTTCGTCAATGTCTTGACTTGTGATCTCATAACAATCAATATTTTTCATGTAATCACCAAGATATATGTGTATCCATGGCTCATTCAGTCTTGGGCACATTCCCCTTACTAGTGTATTTCCGTGCTCATCGAGGTGTTTCCACACTGGGACACTAAATTTAGCGTACCCCCATCCACCGATTACATTTTTGAAAATATATATCTTTGATTCCTTATGCACACCGAGTCTGCAAAAACCTTTTGGCAATCCTAGAAAAATAGGGCCTATACCTGATATCATTGTACCCGGACAATGGCTATCACATGCGATGTTTTCTATTGTTTTATAACAATCAGGATACGGGCCATTTACACAACCTGAACATTGATATTCCTGCACTGCTTTTTCTGGTGTCATAATTCCATCCTTTAAAAATCCCCTTTTTCGCTAAAACCATGCCGGGGATAGGGCCGGTGCTGTAAAATGATCATTCCTGATCCATTTCCTGATTCCAGGCGTCATACAGCTTTTTCTTTTGTGAGAGGCCGAGTCCATTGACGTTCGTAACACCCTGGGATTTAACTATCATATCCCACCTGACCGGGCCGAGCGAACCCTTGCAGAAATCACAAGCCCCTTCCCAGTCCCTACCTCCCCATAGGCCGCCGTTGTTCTCCCCTGAAGGTTCATCCACGTCTTGATTAGGTGCATCTGCGGCGATACCTGTGATTTCCGGGATCGGCCATGGCTCCTTTGACAACCTTCTCCACTTCGCTTTGATATCACTATATTCAACGGGTTCGATTTTGTACCATGTGGCGATATTTTCAATATTACCGATGACCATCTGACAGAAATTAGATCTGGCGGCTTTCAGGCGGCCGAATAGGGATTTTTCGTTGGGTTGTTCATCCACTGCCGAGGTCGAGCTTTGATCGTCAACGGGGGTGGCCTGCCCCTTCATGCCGTCCAACCTATCGTTGATATCCTTTTTAAGATCTTCCGGGTTTTCATCGGGTTCCGGTTCAATAGGGGTTATGGGAATGATATCAGCCTCAATATGGGATAATTGCTGTTTAAGCCCGGCTTCCACGAGGTCTTCAAGCTCAACTGCCTTGCTCAATTCAGGACTTTGCGGGATACGCTTTGCCAATCTACGGACGGCGGTTTTACACCACATGGTCCATTCTTGATCCGGATCATTCCATGGCGAATCTTTCATTTTCGCCCCGGGAGCCTTTTTCTTGACGGCCTCAATATCCACCGGGTGAACAACCTCGAAATCAAAACCCCCATGCTTGAAGTTGACGATGGCATAGGCGGCTATCAGTCGCCCCCTGTCAGTAGTTGCCGGTTTATGCTTGATATACCGTTCCGTTCCCTCCTGGTAATCGAAGACATCATTTTCATAAACCGGCTTAAAGGGAAAACTGTTGATTTGGCCGGATCTGTGAGCAAGGTCAATGAACCCTTTGTAATCCGGAATAACAACGGCCTCTTTTCCGAATGGTACAAGATGGGCAGTTCTGCCGATATCCAACCCAAGCAGGGATATTTCTATAATCCCGTTAATGAGAGATGCCGGTGTACATTGCCTCAACTTTGGTGTCCTGGTGATCATCTGATATGATACCCGCAACATCTTCTCGGCGGTGAGGTGTTTTGGCAATACGGATGCGATTGCGCCCTTGTATGACACAAGCATTTTGTAAATTGGATCGTCATTAATAGTTAGTGCTTTCTGTTCTGACATGGTTCCTCCTTTTACCTCCAATGCCCAGGTGCGGTTATATGGTTTTTCCTTACCAAATCGGCGGCATCCTGAACGATTTTATAGGACTCCTCAGACCACATACATGCCTGAGCTAAGATGTTTAAATGCCTATAAGTCTCGGGGCTTGCGCCTTCTTTTTCGAGTAATGCAATAGTTAATTTCAATGCTTCGGATCTGTAGGTCATTTTAGTTTTTTTATCTCCTTGGCGAGATCATACAACGCTCTCAGGTGAAGAAACACATCCCATGCCCCCGGAAATTCCCCATACCAATTATGAGAAAAGGACGCTATTTCTTTTCCCGTCCTCAATATCTGATATCCCCCAGTGATAGGATGCCCTGGAAAGTTTTCTTCCCACAATTTGGCATAGGCGATGATTTGGATAATGTGGTCCTCATAAACATCTTTCCCGGTTTTCCAATCGGGGATTGAGAGTTTTCCGTTTATCATGGCGACACAATCCAGGGTGCCACCGTATTGATGATCTTCCGAAACAAGAGATAGTTCTGATTCCACAGGTTCAAAATCGTTCTGCTTTTTCCAGGTAAGGAAATTGTCAAAACACTGTTCTGCCTGGGTGACCAGATCCATCGGGTGATCCGATAAATCCAATTTCTTTTTCTTGATATCCGCATCGATCATCAAGTGGGCAATGGTTCCCACCTCTGCCTCTTTCTTCTCATAAAGCGGGACTCCCTTCACGCCCTGATTGTATGCCCAATAGGTTAACGGCGCTGTCTTGATCCCCCATTGGTTGAGTACGGTAGTAACGCTTGGGACACGGTTGCTGTCTTTGTTTTTGTAAATTATCGCTGGCATAAACTACCTCTCTGTTTCTTCAATCTTATCGAGGTTATCACCTAATGGCCGATAGTATACCTCATACATGGCCCCGTCACAGCCACATGGGTCATGTTCTCTGTCCCATTTGCGGTCTGGCATGTCAATTTGTTTTGGATATACCCCGGAGGAACCGAATGTTGAAATTGCAAAACATGCTTTTTCATGATTCCAGACAACGGGCGCATCAAATATTCCGTAAGATCTAGAATGAACTCTTACAATATGACCTTCATGAATTGCATTACCACTTTTATATTTGAGTCCGGTATCTTCATTGCTTCGATCCATTTTCATCCCTTTCCGGACACCAAAAGCATTCCACGCTAATCCTCGCTACATTGACCAACCCCATCGCGGTTCCCAGTCCCTTCAATCCAGGGATGCCCCTGAATCCCTCAAGAATCCCTTCCGCTTTTGTAAGTTTATCTATTATTTTCTGTTTCATTTCAGCATCTAAATTAGTCATTGTCCGCCTCCTTCCACTCCTGATATCTCCCCCACGGGTCATACACCGCCGGCACGGTACAACCATCTTCAGTATGCCGATATTCCATCGGTTCAGCACCCTTCATTTGTAGGATATGCCCCCATGCCGGGCGGCTTTCGAGCAGCCCCCTACAATTGTTGCAGATCGTTTTTATCTTCCTCCAATCGTCTGGCATTTCTAAATTCCCCCCGTATTTGCCAAACCACTACCCATATCCCACCAATGACAATGGGGACGCTGATGTAGGGCCAAATTGTATTGATTAGATCAATCGTTTCCATCATTGCCCCTCTTCCAATGACTGGTTGCATTTGCCCACCTAATTAAACGTACCTTGTGGGCCGACCCTGCTCCATCTCCCACAACAGGCCCCTTGCATTTTGGGCATCCAGTCTCGTTGTCGCAAATGGCGAACCCACAACATGCGGTGAACATTGTAGAATTTGTCCCGGATGGGTTCAGTGGGTATATGTTAGATGGGTATTTTTCAGCTAAGTCCATGTTTTTCTTTCCTCGTTTGACAGCCAGCCGGTTTATCTATTCGGAATTCAGCCATGGAATAACCCCCTTATTACTCTAATCAGGCAGTAAATAAGGACTGCCACTATCGGGATCGAGATATAAGGCCAAACTGTGTTTATTATTTCATTCACCTTTCTCCGGGCCGCCATGGCCTGGGCAGGCCAGAAACGGTACGTAGCCACTATATCGACCATCTGCGCGGACAAGTCGATTATCTGACGCCCTTATCCATTCCGTCTCCGGGGGTTTTCCAAAAGCTGGCCGATCACAGAACCCGTCTGGTATACCATCCCTCCACATTGGTACTGAACAAAACCCCTCTCCCTTTTCATCTAATTCTTTATGTTTTGGTCCACATACTGCCATAATACCCTCCTTCCCCGCCCCGGCGCATCTCCGGAGCGGGAATTGTCCTTATAATTAAAGTGTTTTGCCCTGACCCCGCATCCCTGGCGCAACATCCGGCTAATTCTAGCCATGGCAAACCTTTTGATGCGGTCCCCATCCCCCAGGCTCTTGTGGCCGGTCAGGGCGGTGATAGAAGATTATCGTTTAAAGTTGACTTTTCAACAAGAGTAATGCGCCAGGCTCACCCTGGCATGTTACTCGCATGAGGCCAGTCGTCTCGTAAGTCAGTAGGGCTATCATCATAGTCAGGATTTGGATCGAAGCCAGAAACCTTTAATTCCTTAAAATCATCAATATCCATGTCGATATACCTACCAAATTCATCCTCAATAACAATACTTTCAATTTTAAGATTTCTCCTTGTAAGAATCACCCTATCCAGTTTTGCATTGTATTGATCCATACCAGAAGAAGGGTTAGATGTATCTGGATAAAAAAAGCATATAGGACAAAAAACCAAATCTTGTATTTTTATTCTTGTAATAACATACGGTTCCTGAATATGAAACTCTATCCAGGTATCTTCATCCCACTTACCTTCACACTTAGGACAACTGATTACCTTCATTTTATCACCTCCTTTCATTTGGATTTATGCTGGCAGACAGGATTTAAACCTGAGTCCGCAATGGATATCGACTCTTTATCTATATTCTATTATTTTTGAGAACCACGTCGATAGGCAAGTTCTACATTGCCTATAACCTCCTGTATGGATTTAAACAGCCGATATATTATTCCTGGATTATAAATTGATTCTCCTGCTAAAATAGTCTTAATTCCATTAGGTAGGTCATCTCGACGACGAATTGACTCTCTTATCGCAATTTGCACTTGTGTTAATGTTAGATCACCAGTAGATAAATCTTCTACAAGTTGATCGAATCTATTCATTTTATTCACACCTCTTTTTTTTAGTTTTTCCTGCTCCAGATACGGAGACTGTCGCCGTGGGTATTAGACGCCCCCACCACTACCAGTACTATTGAGACTAATCGTCGGCGTCCTTCTCGGCCTGCTCCTGATTGACATCATGCTGTCCATCCTCGTAACTTTCATGCCTATCACGATCGGATGTACCAGCCCAGGGATTGCCGCCCTTTCCGCCTCTGGCGTCCTCTCTACCAGCACTGTAAGCATCATCTTTTCTGTCCATAATATCACCTCCTTCCTCTTGTAAATTTTCATTTTAGCCCCTAAAACCTCTCATCCCCATCCCCTGCAGCCCATAATTCACTGTAACCACATTTTGGACATTTTATAGTTGTCCACATTCCTGTTTCGGTTACTAAAAATTCCCGCCACGGGCCATAAAAAACCTTAACAACTTTGTGTTCTTCATTAGATTCAAACCAATCAGTCCTAACCTCACTCAATTCTTTTGCTCCAAACAATCGTTTAAATTTTTTTGCACTCATTCCTTTGGATTGCTTTTTATATTCATCAAAACATTTTCCCCAACATCTGCACCTATGCGTATAACCTGCACTGTGATTAACATTATTCCTACCTTCCATTATTAATTGATCTGCATAGCCCATCATTTACCCCTCTTTTTTTGATTTGTGCTGGCAGGCCGGACTCGAACCGGCAAGTTAATGTGGAATCGAACCACTTGAACCTTTCGGGTTCCTGTCCATCCAGGGACAGCACAGAGGCATCTGTGGCGTTTACCAGTTTCACCACTGCCAGCAGGAAACAGTCATTTCTATGACTCATAAATTCCATTATATTTCTTGACCAACCGTTTCGCGGCCCTTATAGCCGACTTCTTATGGACGTACGTATCAATACTCCGCATTTCGTACTTATCAAACCTGAGGTGCACCTTATAATCAAAACCGTAAAATTCGACTTTAAAAACTAAATCTTTCTTCATGATTTCACTCCTTTTTAATTATAAAAAAGGGGGCTTTTATATGTTAACGAAAGGTATTTTCAGCCCCCTACCTAGTTTTTAAATCTGGCAATCAACCAGTTACCGGATATTATTTCGGGCAAAAGACCACCAATATAAAAGGGCGGAAGCCTCCGGCGGAGTCCGTTAGCCTCTGGCTTAGACCGTTAAGCAATTAACGAATGCCTTGATTGCCAGCCTATCAACCCCGCCCACCGTCGCCCAAGTCTGCTTACAGCGGTCTCCCGCTGACATGGGCAACAAATGGGGGAGTCGATGGGGCGCTGGCAGCGTGACAGCGGGGGTTTTCAGAACCTTCCTGAATCGGCCCATATCTCCGATGCCAGCACGATAAAATGTGCGGGTGTCAAGGACTCGAACCCTGACCTCATGGCGGCTAACCATGCGCTCGTCCACACGATAAAGCCTGCTAATGTTACACGGCCCCGGATTCCTTGGGTTCCCCTCCACCGCAGCTTTTAACTACCCTTACATTAGCACGATTCATATCAATCCTCACCCGCCCTGCCGCTCAAGGGGGCGAGGGTCGAAGGTTTTGAGGATTGGGATTCCCCAAGTTCAATACCTTTCATAGTCTCGTCACAGCAATCTTGGCAGATGGAATGGCTGACCCTGGTATCGTCCAGTGGCTCTTTTTCACCCAATTCCTTCATGCATGATCCACATATTCGTATCATTGATTAATCCTCCATCCCTGACCACTCCGAAAAATGGGCAGGAAAAAGGGGTTAAAAATTAGAAATTTTATTGATGATAAACCGGTGATCATTGCTCCTGGGAATACAGGTATCTTTTATTGCCTGCATTACTTTTTTGCCATCATCAACATTTGCTACCTGAAACGAGACAGTTTTTCCGTTATGGGTTATAATTATTGTAGGATATATTCCACCGTCTTGATGTACATTTAATTCTACTCTCATTGCATACCCCCTTAACCATCCCAATCTTCCGTGAAGGTGTAAGTGCACCGTTCACATTTCCATCCAGTTGTTTCGGACCCCGCCATTTGGCATTCGGGATCTCCCCAGTGACGCCTATAGAGGCATATGGATCTATGTCCGAATAATTCACAGAATAATCTTCTTAGGGTTTTTTCAAACCATTTGTATGTGGTGGGGTTCAACTTTAATCCTCTATCCCCGGTTGTATTTCTGATATTTCGGTAAAATAAGCCCACCTGCTGATATATCCCCCCGGGGAGTCGCCGTGGACAAGGTAATGATTTTTCCATCGTCCATCCCGGCCCACCCGTT
>SDBU01010681.1_pt1 | contig 10156 bp, 11 predicted proteins | sample 2277071 | NCBI WGS metagenome assembly SDBU01 (sample SAMN10397929, study PRJNA504765) | marine sediment metagenome | isolation source: marine sediment core GS08_GC12, 126 cmbsf | place: Arctic Ocean: Gakkel Ridge, Loki's castle | collected 2008 | reverse complement strand
CCTGCTTATTCCGAGTTCATTTGTGATATCATTAACTTCCAGGTTATCGATTACTTTTTTATTAATGAGAGCGATAAAGTTTCGTTTTTTTGCGGATAAGGTTTTGTAATTCATTGTATTGTTATGTTATATTATTATTTTATTATATAATGTTAGTTTATTTAAGAACATTTATAATATAATACATTTTTTGAGGGAAGTCAAGGAAAATTTTAAAGGATTGTAAATTAGATTTGGAATTGGAATTGGTTTTTTGGTTATTTAAGTATGGGAATGAGGATATTTTGCTTGACTTTTAAATGTTTAAATTGTAGGTTGTTATTGAGTTAACACTATTTTAATTTTGAATGTTAACTGTCAAATTTTTAAGTTAGTTAATAGATAGCTTCTCAAGAACAACCATCATGGATGCTAAAGAAATATATCTAGCTAAGATGAAGGAAATATCTGAACGGTTAATTGCCTGTTCGGATTATCTAGAGCAAAACAAAATAGATGACATGTTCTATAGTCTAGAGTCATCCATTCTTCAGTTACGAAAAGCCCTTGAGTGCATGGCATTAGCTTCGATAGCTCCGAATCATGATGATTACGCCAATTTTCGCGCCCAGGCAGATAAGAATCCTGACTATAAGCGTGATTACAATGGAACGAAGATAGTCAAGGCATTAAAGAAGATTAATAAAGATTTTTTTCCGGTACCACTTACCAAAGCAACAAGAATTGAAGGTGTATGGCACTTTGGGCGCAAAACTGAAGGCTATTTAAGCTGTAATAAATTCGAATCCACTTATGACAGGCTAGGCACATTATTGCATGCTGATAATCCATGGGGTTTTAAAAAAGGTTTTAGTAACTTGGCAAAGGATATACCTCAAATAATTGAAAAAACTAAGGCACTATTGGTATTGCATATGACCGTAATTCGTTCTCCAACCTTTACTGGGGTATGGATTGTTGAAGTTCCATTCAGTGAACAGCCGCCTAAAGTAATTGTTGGGCAAGCAGACGGCGAATTTGTTGTACAGTAATAAATAAAAAAGGGAATATATATGGAAGTAAATCATTCACTCTATATTATTCCAATTCACAAGAAGGCAAGAATACGATCAGTACAGGAAATAACTGCTAATCGTATTATCGACCTACCAAGCAGTCCAGGTATCTATGCGTTTTGGTGGATAGGAGATCGGGAAACGCTCCTCAACGCAAACCGAAAAATGGTACTAAAGGGACCCGGCGGTAAACGAGTAGAAATCGAACTTCTGGACTGGTGGCCGGCCGATCTTCTTTTCCCGTGCCTCTATGTAGGAAAAACAACAAACTTAAAACAACGTTTTTCCTTGCACATAAAGCGAGGATTGAAAACCCGCCTTCACCAAATTTCAATGTCCGGTGAAAAGGTGAAACCAAAAACGACATCGTGCCAGCTCAGATATGGGATTGAACATGTATTCAACGGCGAACAGAATCCGCTGCTACTTATAGAAAAAAACGTAGGATTCAGCTTTGAAACTCAAGGACCTGCTAACGACGTAGTAGAACGCTTCTACCTTGAAGATAAACTAATAGGCCTATGGCGGCCATGGTTTAACGTGGATTCAGAGAGATGAAGTAAATTAATGATGGTTTTATTATTACCGCTTTTTTTACGACAAAAATCAAAAAACTTTTAAAGAGGAGAATATTATGGCAACAGCATCAGTCGTAAATGAAATATTTGAAGCGTTACCGCATATTAAAAAAGTGGGCGCTAAACATATATGGTTTGATTTTGATGATGAAGCAGATGTTCTTTACGTAAGTTTAGAACGCCCGCAAAGAGGTACTGATACAGATATTTTGGAAGACGGCACTTTTCTGCGTCTTAGAGGCAAGAAAGTAGTGGGTCTGACGATTACCAACGTGAGTAAGAAATTCAAATAATAGTAATAATTAAAAGCTGCCTTTTTGTGATTTTAAGATTAACCACAAAGGTTACAAAGAAGGCACAGAGGCACAGAGGCACAAAGGCACAGAGTTAAAGAGAATTTTAGAAGAATAAATGATTAAGCCTAAATCCCGAAGGGGCGGGATAAGTGCCTAAAAGTTGTGGTTGGAAATAAAGGCACAGAGGGACTTGTGTTATATTTCATAATTTCTTACAAACCAATAAATTATATGAAATAAAAGGTTTTGTTTTTTATTGACATTCGTAAATTTTTATATTATATTTTTTAAAGAAAAAAATATTAAAATTTAAGAAACCGGATTGCTGAATATTAAAGGGATGGAAATATTCTTAATCCGGTTTTTTTTGGTTTTATAATAAAGGAATAAACTTGACTTTTATAATATAATATGGTAGTATATTAAAAAAAGCAAGTTAGCACACTTTCAAAGTTTTGGCAGAATAAAGAATGGAAGCATATTTTAAAGAAACAGGGATTAGGCTGTACTTAGGAGATGTTGTTGAAATTTTGAAGCAACTCCCAAGTAAATGTATAGATTTAATATTTGCTGATCCGCCTTATAATTTATCAAATGACGGTTTTACCTGTCATGCAGGTAAGCGAGTTAGTGTAAATAAAGGAAAATGGGACAAAAGCAAAGGTATAGAAGAAGATTTTAATTTTTATTACAGATGGATTGAGGCGTGTAAGGGGGTTTTGAAACCTAACGGGTCATTATGGATATCAGGTACTTATCATTCCATCTACGCATGTGGTTTTGCTCTTCAAAAACAAGGATGGCACATAATAAATGATATTTGTTGGTATAAACCTAATGCAGCGCCTAATCTTTCTTGCCGAATGTTTACAGCCAGCCATGAAACTTTACTTTGGGTACGAAAAGACAAAAAAACAAAACACAAATTCAATTATGATGTAATTAAAAATGGTGACTGGAGTGAGGATTTCATAAAAAAACCAGGAAAGCAAATGAGAAGTATTTGGGCAATAAACACTCCTAAAAACGGAGAAAAAAAATATGGCAAGCATCCGACACAAAAGCCTGAAGCTCTTTTAGAACGTATTATTTTAGCCAGCAGCAATGAAAGCGACATCGTGCTCGATCCGTTTTGTGGAAGCGCTACAACAGGAGTGGCGGCATTAAGATATAATCGCAAATTTGTTGGTATAGAACTGGAACGGGAATATTTTGATAAATATGCTATTCCAAGGCTGAAAGACGAGATTATGAATAATAAATTATTTTCGAATAACAAAGTCCGGGAAAAAGAAAGTGAATATGGCTTATTACCATAATGTAGGAAAAATTAGGAATGGACAGAAAAGAAGCTGTAGAGAAATTACAGCAGCTTATAGGTAAAGAACTTCATGAATTAGCTTATGAGTATGGAGTTACTATATATAGAAGCGGAAAGGTTAATAAAGGTTGGGCTGGTCACGTATTTGAGCGGTTTTTAAAATTGCCAATAAATTCCGCACAATCTCCTAATTTTGGGTCTTGGGAGCTAAAATCAGTTCCTTTGAAATATCTCAAAAGTGGAAAACTTGCATTCAAAGAGACTATGGCTATTACGATGATTGATCCTGTCAATGTATGTCAAAAAGAATTTAAAGAAAGTCATCTGTTGGCAAAACTAAAAAAAGCCGTTGTTGTCGCAAGAATAGTTGGGGATACTATAAATGACCCAAGTTATATTCATTCTATTGTTGAATTTGATTTGCACGGTGATTTGTACGAAGCAGTAAAAGTAGACTATGATCTTGTCAGGGATGCTTTACTTGATTCTTCTCGAGGATTTGATTCATTAACAGGTGCAATGGGTATTTATATCCAGCCCAGAACAAAAGGTGCAGGTCATGGTTCTACATCGAGAGCTTTTTATGCAAGACCAAAGTTTCTCAAAGAATTTATCAAAATATAATTCTAACAAAGCGCTTCACTTGACCGCTATTCTGCTGGCGCTTTATAGCGGTAGGTGAGCTTGGATGTTATGCCGAAAATTTTTGAAGCAGTTAATAAATGAAAAGAATTCCATATGGCTAAATTTATTGAGGTATGTAAAAATTTTATTATTGGAAATAATTTTAATACTGCCAGTATTATTAGTGTTCTTTTTATTTGCTATATGGTTTATTTTGCAATTGCTTTAACATATTATATATGTAAGGGGAATAAACACGAATATAAAAGCGATATGTGTGAGGAACGGAAATATAAAAGCGTATATGCCTTTTTAGATTTGATTACATCTTTAGGTTTTATTCTTATTGTTTTTATTGCTACTTTATTAGGAATTGTTATTATACTTTTTTTGTGTAGTATTCACCCAGGACCGCCAAAGGAAATGATTTTTTGATTTCTTCATTATGTACGGGTGTTTCGGGGACATAATACTTTTTTCCTGACAACATAGTTTGAAAATTATACATTTTCGTATTGCACGTTTGTCAAGAGTATTGGACGCATGCTTTCACACAAAAAAACAGGGAAAAAAACAAAAAAATAAAAACAAATAAGTATTTTGTCCTTAAATTTAGATTTTGGTTATCATAAGGTTTCGATGTCTTTTAAAATATGTTGTCTTTTTGCAATAAAGTAAGGATAACTTTTGCTTGCTACTCATAAAATCCTTTAATTTAGGTAACTTAAAAAAATGAAAGGAAAAATATGGACATTTTTACACAGCTAGTTATAATTGTAGGAAACATTGCACCACAAAGAGTTCAGATGAAAGGAAGTGGATTCCTAATTAGTAAAAATGGATTGATTTCTACAACTAGACACATAATTGGTAACGACGATAGCAATTTGGTGATCCTAGCACCTCATATCAATAATATCAATGATTATCAAGATTTAGCAGATACAAGTTGTACTCCAATAAAAGCAAAAATAAAAGAAGTAGATCCATTAAAAGATATAGCTATTATAAAAGCAGATATTAACTATGATGGCACTATACCAGAAATAGGAAGTTTTGATGATAATAATGTAGGTGAAGAAGTAGGCATTTTTGGCTTTCCGCATTCTGTTGAAGGCAGAAGATGCTTGACCTATCAAAAAGCAGAAATTGGTGCTAAAGTTATATTGGAATCATCTGGTATTAAATCAAAACACGCTGTTATAAATATTCAATCTAGACCAGGACAATCTGGTTCTCTAATATTCTCTCCTAGAACCGAAAAGATATGTGGTATGCTTATGGGAGCTTGGATTCCTCCAGGTGGTATGGGAATTTCTCTCGGCGGTATAAGTCCTAGAGAATTACACCAAACCACTCATTGTATAAGTGCTGAATATATTAAGGAGATGATGTAAATGAATGTTAATATACCATCTGGAAATTTAGAAGATTGGATTAATGAATTAAAACTATATCAGAAAAATTCCATTCAGAAACTGTTATTGAATAATACACCAGAAAAGGTTGCTGAAATTTATATTACTTCTACAGGACCTCAACATACAATCCCATTTGGCGGAGAGCGAGATACAAAACCCTTTTGGGATAGATTTAGAGAAGAATTTAGAAAATTTATTTGCGATGATAATGCTTATTTTGAAGAAAAGTTGAGACTTTCAAAAGAATCAACTGTCACAAGAACTATGTATATATCAGCAATTTCAGCAGCATTAGGTGCAACAATTGGATTTTCAGCTACATTACTTGCTCCTACAGTTGCTATTTTATTAAGCATTGTAGTAAAAATGGGAATAAATGCATATTGTAAAGTTGGTTAACCATTACCCTCTCGATTAATCTGTGTAAACTATTCATATTTATTTATTTTCATGTTGCATTTTTGTCTTTTTTTATAATAATAATTTCAATATTATTGCACGCATTCTTTCATCAAAAAAACGGGGAAGAAAAGTAAAAAATAAAAAGAAATAAGTATTGTCTTCCTAATTACCCAATTATAATCCATTTAAAATTAGTCTAAGAGGAATATTCTTCAATCTATCTTTTGTGACTTTATAATATTCTTCTGAGATTTCTATTGTTACATAGTTTCTACCAAATTTATTTGCAACAAAAGCAGTAGTTCCTGTTCCGGCAAATGGGTCTAATATCAAATCTCCTTCATTGGAGCTAACCTTTATTATTCTTTCTAAAACAGATTCGGGCATTTGACAGGGATGCTTCCCTATTCTTTCTTTGAAAGTTCCACAAACTCTTGAAAACTTCCATACATCATCGGGTAATTTCCCTTTAGGATTAGCCCTTTTATCATTATAGGTTGTCTGTCTGGCAGATGGGACTCTCACACTATCATCATTAAAAGTAAAATTATCTTTTCCTTTTGAAAAATATAATAAATGAGTGTGTGACCTGTTAAATTTTTTTCTCTGATTCTGACCAAAAGTATAATACCAAATTATCCAATTTCTAAAAAAGAAACTGGTTTGTTTTAATATTAAATTTATTTCTGCTGCAAATTCATCTCCAATAGCAATATAAATAGAACCATTATTTTTTAACAATCTATAACATTCATTTATCCATTTTTTTGACCAATCATAATATTCTTCATAAGGCAAATTATCATTATAATTATCATACTTTATACCAATATTAAACGGTGGGTCGGCGAAAACTAAATCTATCGATTCATCAGGGAATTTCTTCATTATTTTTAAACAATCCCCTAAATATATTTTATTTACTTCCATATTATTACATTATTATTAAAAATATTTATTCAATTTTAAATTGAATAATACAAAATTTAATTGCCTTAGTTTTTTCTAAATATTCGAAAAATTTTATTGGTGAAAATTTAAACTGTAATTGATTTCCGGGATGATTCAAATCTGTTTTAGGAATGGATATATGTGAGCCATCTCCCCCTTTCCTCTGCATTGTTATAAAATCACCAAGTTTTATTATTCCTTTAGATGAAAAACTTATTTTGTTTTTAATGTTATGAATTAAAAAATCAACAACATCTTCCATCTTATATAAATATAACTTGTATTTAATCCGGTCATTTATTATAAATAGTTTTAAATTATTTTCACTATGTGTAAAAATTTCATTTATTATCTCATTAATATGTTCCAGAAAGAATTTTTTTACTTTTTCCTCATCACTTGATAATATAAACCGTTCGCTTCGATTTTGAGATTTCCGAAAAATTGCATCTTTTAATATCTTGTAAATATCATCAGATATATTAATAGTTTCTCTCCATTTTTGTAACCAACGTCTATCTAAATGATGAAAACTTGTTAATGAAGTTGTCTTTATACTTGCACCAATTTTTATTCCTTTTCCTTCTATATAAATATCAATTTTTACTTCGTTTTTACTTGCTTTAATATTACCCTTAATATTAAATCCAAGATTTTTTAAACATCGTTTTATTAGGTTGTTAAATTGGTTATCTGTATTAATTAATTCAATTATTATTCTTTCACTATACAATCCGATCAAAGCCGCTTTTTGACCTCTTTGCATATATTCATACATATACAGCAACCTTTCAATACTTTTTACTAATTGCAAATAATGTTTAAATCTGCTTTTAAATTTAGCTATATAATTATACATATTATCTCCCAAAAAATCCATCAAAAAATAAAATTATTTAATTTTATTCTGAAGTATCAAAATTCGGGGGACATAATACTTATATCTTGACAATATTCTTAGGAAATCATACATTATGCATTTTCAAAACATATCGGAACGATTTTGCGGGAAATAGCGTATTGAAACCTCACGTTTAAAAAATTGGGATTACGGTTCAAGGGGAAATTATTTTGTCACAATTTGGGTTAAAAACCGTGAATGCGTTTTTGGAAATTTTGATTATAACAAAATGATATTATCAGAAACCGGTAAAATCGCAGAAAAAGTGTGTTGGTGACAACACCAACACACAGCTTTGACCAGAGAGTTAAAATTCCTGCCCATTTTCCATTCGTAAAATTGGATGAATTTATCATAATGGCAAATCATATTTATGGAATAATTTTAATCGATACTCATAGAGACGCTGCATGCAACGTCTCTACGAGTCAGGGGTTAATGGGATTTAGCGTTCTTGTTAATCCCTCGATAAATCGAGGGGTACATAGAATAATATCCTTACAGTTATTGTTAATAACATTGTACGAAAAAAGAATTTTTGCAAAAGTTAATATTAATAACCCACAGCCGCACCTGTCTCACTTCGAGGGTCAGCTCCACCTTCAAATAAGCCGCTTTCGGCATCTATAATAATTCCGTGTGCATCGCCAATGTTTCTTACACTGAGTTCATGCCCAAGCAGGTTTAACTTTTTAATCGTTTCTTCCGAAAAAGCATTCTGTTCGTGCTGGATTTTATCGGGATACCATTGATGATGAAATCGCGGAGCTGACACTGCTTCCTGAATTGTCATATCATGGTCGATAACGTTCATAATGCACTGTAAAACAGTCGTGATGATTGTTGAACCGCCCGGTGTTCCGATTACCATAAAATTCTTACCATTTTTTGTAACGATAGTCGGTGTCATAGAACTCAGCATTCGTTTATTCGGTTCAATTTTATTAGCGTCGCTTCCTAAAAGTCCATAAATATTCGGTGTACCGGGCTTAGAGCTGAAATCATCCATTTCATTATTTAACAGAAATCCTGCACCTTCGACAACCAGATAACTTCCGTACCCGCCGTTTAACGTAGTGGTTACTGCTACTGCCATACCATCCTTATCTACTATCGAGAAATGCGTTGTCTCCCCGCTCTCGTCTTTTAACTTTGTTACATCTCCATAAGTTATTTGATTACTCGGAGTTGCCTTTAGCGGGTCAATATCTTTTGCTCTCATATCAGCATATTCCTTAGAAATAAGTTTATTCACCGGAATATCGACAAAGTCCCGGTCGCCAAGAAACTCTGCCCGGTCGGCATACACTCTTCGTTCGGCTTCTACCACTAAATGAACAGTTTCAGGAGTATTCCAACCCGAAGTTCCGATATCGTACCGTTCTAATATGTTCAGAAGTTGAATTAAACAGATTCCACCCGAACTGGCAGGCGCCATAGAAACAATACCGTATTTTCTATACCTGCCTGTCACAGGAAGGCGTTCTACTGCCTGATAACCGGCAAGGTCAGTATGCGTAATTAATCCACCGTGTTGTTCCATCGTTCTCACAATCAGGTCTGCCACTTCTCCTTTATAAAATCCATCATATCCTTTTTCTGCAATAGCTTTTAATGTTTTTGCAAGGTCTTTTTGTACAAAAAGTTCCCCCTTTTCATAAGGATTTCCACCAGGTTTATTAAAAACAGCATCCGTCGATTGAAACTGTTTAAACCGCTCACCTCCCAGGGCATAGTTAAGCACCCAGCCATTTTCTGCAAGTTTTATTGCAGGTTGAATAACCTCTTTCCTGCTCATTGTACCATATTTTTCGAGCGCATACATCGTTCCTGCAACAGTACCGGGAACCCCCACGGCAAGAGCACCAACCGTGCTTAATTTATCAATCACATTTCCCTGTTCATCAAGATACATCCCGGGGAATGCTTTTCCGGGAGCTTTTTCACGGTAATCAATTGTCGCAGCTTCACTATTTGATTTTCGTATAACCATAAATCCGCCGCCCCCAATATTTCCGGCTGAGGGATGAACAACTGCAAGTGCATAAGATACGGCTACTGCCGCATCGACGGCATTGCCTCCCTTTTTCAGAATATCCGTGCCAACCTGAGATGCAATTCGCTGCGTACTCACAACTACGCCATTCTTAAAAATCTCTTCCGGATGTTTTGCTTTGGAACAGGCAGTAATTATCAAAAATGTGCAGAAAAAACATATAATAAATATTGCGTTTCTTTTTTCAGTTTTGTTTTCCATTAAATAACTCCTTTGTATTATTAAACCCTCATGCTCATTTTGAGCACCACGAATTATGAAAATACTTGATTTTTCTCTGTTGGTGACAACACCAACAGAGAGCTAATAATAAATATTGCGTTTCTTTTTTCAGTTTTGTTTTCCATTAAATAACTCCTTTGTATATTAAACGCTCATGCTCTTTTTAGAGCACCACGAATTATGAAAATACTTGATTTTTCTCTGTTGGTGACAACACCAACAGAGAGCTAAATATTAAGTCCCGTAGGGACGATATGTTTATAGAATTAATGTTCATAAAAAAGATATTAGCCCCGTAGGGGCGATATGTTTATAAACCTAATACTTAT
>SDBU01010680.1_pt1 | contig 10157 bp, 10 predicted proteins | sample 2277071 | NCBI WGS metagenome assembly SDBU01 (sample SAMN10397929, study PRJNA504765) | marine sediment metagenome | isolation source: marine sediment core GS08_GC12, 126 cmbsf | place: Arctic Ocean: Gakkel Ridge, Loki's castle | collected 2008 | reverse complement strand
ACTGGAGCTAGAGAGATAAGTAAGTAACATCTGACATTTGATAAGACCTTAGCAACATAGCTTGTAGATCATTGAAGCGTAAACTTTTGCGGCCGTCATGAGATCCTCAACTCTCACGGACTGTTCGCTCTATGGGCTGGACGAACGTCTCCAGGTTTCCCACCTTGTTAGAATGTTTTTTATCCATCCCCTTTCACAATCCCTCGGCGGGAGTCACATTACAGCCCCGCGAGATAATCACGGTTGACTTCCTTATAGACTATGTAGGATGATCCATCCCAGCCAGTGGCATGAAAGGTTTGCGGGCAATAAGGCGCCATGTAGATATGGTCACCCTTCTGCACTTCTATGAAATCGCCGTTCAGAAAGTAAAGCCCCCGTCCGGTAAGCATATAGAGACCATGCTCCATGATATGGGATTCCACGAAACTGAAATAGGTTCCTGGTTCGAAGAGCAGCAGGTTGACTGCCATGTCGAACCCAAGTTCGTCATCGTAGGGGATCAGATGGCGTTCATAGTATGTATCCTCGGGGATCGGTTCCACATCTTTTTCATTGGCAATGATAGGATCGGGGATACCAATCCCTTCGCGTTGCACATATTTTCTCCGCAGCCAGACGGCACGTGTTTGCGTCTCGCCGGTGTTTTTTAGACTGTACGGCATATTCGGTGGCAGCCAGAAGAAACCCCCTTCGGCCATCTTGTGCTTCTTCCCCTCGACCTCAAGCCCGAATTGACCCTCAAGCACGAATAGAAATGCCTCCAACCCGTCATCGATCACCCCGCGAGTTCTACCGTTCGGCTGTACTTGGAGTTCATGCTCGGTGAATTTCGCCCCAAGGGCTGGGGTCGTCAGCACCTGCACAACGGCACCTTCAAAAGTAGGCAGTGTGCTTGGCACACGGTTTCCCCTGGGAAGAAAGGTATAAATCCCGGGTTTATGTATCGCTCGACTACGAGAGGTGATATCCCCCGCCTCGACATTGATCGGTTTTTCCATCATTCCGTTCTCCTTCACGTATATTTTAATTCTTCATTTTCCGAAACGAGATCATGCCAACGCAGTCCTAGCAACGCCATGAACTGCGCTCCCTCCACCAATTGCTGCACCGGGACGTGTTCATTTGCCGCGTGTGCCAGCGCTGGGTCTCCCGGGCCGAAATGGATTATGGGGATCCCATCGTCGGCAAACCAACGCCCATCGCTCGTTTGCACATACCCAATCAGGGGGCGCTCTTCGTCCACTAGATCAGCGAGGGCAATCTTTGTAGCTTGGACAAAGGGTTCCTGAGGATCGGTATCCACATTTTGCGCGATATCTCCCTCCGAATGCAACCTATAGCGAAGTGGTTCAACCTCCGCTGAAAATCGATCCAGAATTGCTCCTATCTCTTCCAGGGCTTGCGCGCGGGTCTCGCCGGGAATCAACCGGCGGTCCAACTCCACGATACACATCTCAGGGACAACGTTCCACTGGGTGCCCCCCTCGATCCTGCCGATATTGAGCGTGGGTGCAGGTAGATAAGGATGCCTTCGGTCTTGCAACTGGGGGCTGAGCAGCTCAAAAAGGTATGCGAGCGACCGGCAGGCTTTCAGGACGGCGTTCTCGCCTTCCCAGGGAGTTGCACCATGTGCGCTCTTGCCATAGACGGTCAAATCGATAGCACAAGCGACCCTCTCGGCTACAGAAATCCGATTGTTGGTTTGCTCGCCAATCACAAGATAATCCGCGGTGAGAGCCCCTTCGTCGTGCAGCCAGCGTGTGCCTAACTCTCCTCCTGACTCCTCGTCCGCCACGACCGCCAGCATGATCCTGCCCCTGTGGATCGCTTCTGATCGAGCAAGCGCAATAAATGCAGCCAATTGCACAGTGACACTTCCCTTGTCGTCCCCCGCTCCACGCCCATACACAGCATCTCCGCTCAAGATGCCTTCAAAGGGCGGATGTGTCCAGAGGGCGAGGTCGCCTGCAGGGACCGTATCGATGTGGGCATGGAAAAGGAGCACAGGACCAGAATTGGCCTCGCCAATGTCGGCCACCAGACTCTGTCGGACGGGGTCCTTGGCGAAACGTTTGCTACTGATCCCTGCACGCGCGAGCTCCTGCTCCACGACTGTAATCGCCGCGCGTGTATCCCCGAGGGGAAAGTCGCTGCGAGCCTGAATGAGATCCTGGAGGATTCGGATCAGATCTACCTCTTGGATAGACCCGATGGTCTCCTTCTCAAACGGATTCAGCATGGATCCCTCCGCCAAGCGAAGGGCAACCGATCAACAAACGCCCGCATCTCGGCCATCGAGTTTGAGAGTACCTTCTTTGGAGGAAGCAGCCATAGCCTGGCTCCACCGGGTTTGAATTTGCGCATTACTCAACTTGCAGCAGCCTCTTTATGTCCTTACTCAAGGATACGATAGGTCGTTCGAACCCACCCATTGATGCACCCGATGCGCTGGGTCTCGATTTTCCTGTCATTAACCTTATCCACCGATTATGATGTCGCGGTGAGGTCGAACTCCTCTTCGAATCTGGAGAGCGGCAGCTTCTTAATAAACCAGTTCTTCTCGCCGGTCATGATAAATTTGGCGATATCCCTCCCAATTGTCGGAGCCTCGATGACGCCGTTTCCACCCTCACCAATCGCAAGGACATAGCCCTCCACGGGTGTTTCACCGAGGATGGGCATAAAATCGGGCGGTTCCGCCCGGAACCCGACCCAATCGTTCACGACCGATGAATTGAGCAGACGTGGGTATCGCAGCATCAGTTCATCCGTCAAGAAATCCCAGAAATACGTATCGGTGCCACCGGTCATCGGCAGTTCATCCGGATCCCAGATGCCAGCATGTTTAGGATCGTCCAAATCCATGGTTAGGTGAGCTTTGCAGATAAAAACGTTTCCCTTTTCCTTGCGTGCATAGAAGCGCGGGTACTTCAAAACGGGAAACTCATAGCCGAGCGGCTCGGCAGGTTCGAGGATGAAGACCTCGGCTTTCGTGTGCCAAATTGGGAGCTCAAGTCCTACCTTGCGTCCCAGAAAACGCGTCCAGGGGCCCGAAGCATCCACGAGTACATCCACATCGAAGTGTCCCTCGGAGGTTTCAACCCCGGTGACTTTCCCGTTTGACATGGAGACGTCCTTGACTTCGGTTCCGATCAACACTTCGGCGCCGCGCTCACGCGCGATCCGCACCAACGTGTTGGAAATCCTGGTTGCGTCGAAAAAGCCATCATCCGGCGAATACGCTGCACCCAAAATCCCTTCGAGTTCGAGGTCGGGGATAATCGAGCGGATCTTGTCTTTATCGCGCCAATATTCTGCCCGATACCCCGATGCCACGGTTAGATCCACGACCTGCAGGACATACATCTCGTACTCATCAAATGGCGCCACTGTGAGTGTTCCGGTTTGTTCGAACCCAGTGGATCCGGGATATTGCTTCTCCAGATCCGTATAGAAATCGAAACCGAACAGCCGCACCGACCAGTATTCATGAGGCATTGAATCGTCAATGAGACAATGCGTGCCGGCGGACTTAGCCGTTGTGCCAGAGCCAATCGTATTCTTCTCAAAAAGTACAATCTCTACATCCTCGAATTCGCTGAGATGATAGGCGATAGAGCAACCAACTATTCCGCCACCCACAATGCCCACACGTATTTTTGCCATTTCTAGAAAATCCTCCCTACGTAGTTTTTCAATGCGAAAATATTCACCCTACAACCTCGGACGACAACCATCGTGCCATGCCGATTTATTGCGATCGGCTCTCAAGGCTCCCGCACTTGCTCAAAGGTGATCACCCTCTTTTCTCAAGTGCTTCAATCAAGGCTGGGACAATGGCATACAAATCGCCGACGATCCCAAAATCGGATTGAGGAAAAATCCCTGCATCGGCATCGTTGTTGATCGCCACAATAATCCCCGCATCGCGAAGACCGACCATGTGCTGAATCGCCCCGGCCACGCCGATGGATAGACAAAGGCTCGGGGCGACGCGTTTCCCCGATAAGCCGATGAAATCCGGCAACCACTCTCGCTCGGAAGAGATTGGGCGCGTGCATGCTATTTGACCGCCGAGCCTCTCCGCAAGCTGCTCGATCAGCTTCACATCCTCACGGTCTGCGAGGCCTTGACCAAAATCTACGATAACCTCCGCCCGCTCGAGGCCACGGTCAAAAACCTCCTTCGGCCGGATTTCCATTACCTCCACTGACGGCGGATCCAATGCCACACAGAGATTCACGACCTCGGCCGCGTGATCAGAGATCTTTTCCAGTTGGGGCGATTGGAGGACAATCGTTGAGAACACCGGCATTTGGCTAATGGAGAAAGTCGCCTCGCCGCGGCCGCTGAGAACCATACCCTTGACCGTCAATCCCGACCCGGACCGTTCCACACCGGTCAGATCATTGATGCAGCTGGCTTTCAACCTTTGAGCTGCGCGAGCGGTGATATCTAATCCCTGTAAGCTCCCCTCGACCAGTACCAGGGTCGGCTGAAGCTCTCCTATGGCTTGCATGAGGGCGTCTGCATAGGTCTCTGTATTTACACTCGCCAGCAGTGGATCGGAGACGACGTATACTTTTTCGGCACCGAAACGACCCAGAGTCTCGAGCCCTTCCTCGCGAGTGCCTCCGAATATCACGATCCCAAGCGAAGCCCCCAGTGACTCCGCGTGTGCATGGGCCTTCGTCAGAAGTTCACCCCGGATCGTCTGATCGATGGGAAAACACAGAACTAATCCGGTAGCCTCACCCATGGTTTAATACCTCTTCCTCTTCGAGTAACGCGATCAGCTGCTCCGCTGCCTCTTGGGGGGACATGCCTTTCAATACAATCTGCTTCCGCTCCACCTTAATTCCCTGCATCCCAATCCGCTGCGCGCCGGAGGAAGCCTGGAGCTCCTCCAAACTTACACCCAGATCAGCCTCAACCGACCATACCTCGACGGGCTTGTCCTTGGCTTTCAAAACCTGTATGAGTGTTGGCTTCGCAGGATTATTGATCTCCTCAGTGACCGAGATGACCGCTGGCAAGACCGCCTTGAGGGATTCTGACCGGTTCGCCACATTCCGATCAACGAGTACAAATTCATCGTCTACCTCAAGCCGATTAACAAAAGCCATATGAGGCATCTTAAGGCGCTCGGCAAGCCTTGGCACAAATTGGTAACTGGCACCATCGATGCTCGCCTCTCCACAGATGATCAGGTCAAATCCGCCAAGTTTTTCCACCACGCGAGCGATGGCCTCTACAGACATCATCGTATCCGCCTCACCATCCAATGGGTCCACAATTACAATGGCCTTATCAGCGCCCATCGCCATGGCTTCCTTTAACCCATCCTTCGCGGACTCGGGGCCGAAGACCAGAATGTCTACTTCGTTCCCCTGCGCCTCACCCAGGCGCGCCGCTTCCACCAGCGCGTTGTAATCATAGTCGCCGAACTTTCGGGGCACATTCCCCATGCGCAGCGTTAGTGTCTCGGCATCGACTTTGATCTCGTTTACATCGAGACCGTATTTGAGACAGACCGCTATTTTCATTTTATTCCATCCCGTCGAGCGAATGTATGTTCATCATCCATACTGGTAAACAATCCCATACCCACCCCGTGGGTTACGCCAGTCCACCCAGCGGGATCCCTCCGCGTTGCATGCAATTGAACAGGCCCCGCATTCCAGGCAGTTCTCGTGGCGTATCACGATACGGTCTTCTCTCAGCACGTACACTTCTGCGGGGCACACCACCAAACATACCTTATTCTGACAATCGGTACAGCGTTCTTCAACCACCGAGATGTGGCTGCGCTCGTCGATCTCGTATTTATTCAACCCCAGCAAGTCGTCGAGAGAATGTGTTCTCATGTTCATAGTGCTCTTCCAATCGACCATAGATCCTGGGCCATCTTGGCAATCCCAACTTTGTCCTGGATTCTCTTGAGCGCTTTGTGCCTTAACGGTTTCGAAGGTTCGGAATCCACCGCGTAGATCGCCTCGAAGATTTCGCAAACGAGCTCCGGATAGGCCTCGACAAAACGGGGGTTTTCCACCAGCCGGTTTGCTTTGCAAAACGTACGCATATCTTTCAGCACGAAGCTGGACTCTAATTTGGTGCGGTACGAAGACAGTCCAGCCTCCGAGAAATCACCCTGTGCTGTGGCTTCAAGATAAGCTTCCCCCGCGAGCGCACCTGATTCGATCGCCAGATCGATCCCGCGAAACGTGAACAGGTTGTTTACTAGCAAACCCGCCGCACTCCCGACCACCATGAGCCCGCTTCGAGATACTACGGGAATGCTCTCGAGCGAGCCTTCGTGCACGGTTGCAGCGGAATACTCAATAAGATCTCCTTCTCGTATCAATCGAGCGATGTAGGGATGCTGACGGTAGCGCTCGAGAAGCGCGTGGGGGTGCTCATCGCCTGCAGCGAGATCAGGCAAACGGATCACCATCCCCAGCGACAAGGTGTCTTTGTTGGTGTAAAGGAAGCCGCCCGCTTCGCGCCCCTCCGTCCCGCCTACCAGGGTAATTGCGGTGCCCTCCCCGGGCTCGAGGTTGAAACGCGCTTCGACTTGTTCCTCAGATAATTGGATAACCTCTTTGATCCCCAACGCGAGATGGCCAGGCTCGATTCGCGAGCGGAGACCTGCTTGTTCCAATAAGAGCGATTTTGCACCTTCTGCATCGATGACCACATTGGAGCGCAGTTCATCAGGACCCGCCCGGATGCCGATTACGCAGTCGCCTTCAAAAAGAAGCTCGTCTACTGTGATGCTTGTAACCAGCGTCGCGCCGGCTGTTTCCGCCTGGCGAGCCAGCCAGCCATCGAACTTCGCCCGATGGACGGTATATGCGTTGGGCATGCCGTCGTCCCCACCGACATAGCCCTGGCTATCGATGCTCACCGCGGACTGATTTCCCAGGAAAACCAGCCTATGACCGCGGATCGCCCGCTCAACTGGCGCCTGCTCCCAAAAGCCGGGAAACACACGATTTACGACACGGCTGAATACCAGCGCGCCGCTGATGTTCTTGCTCCCCGGGTAGGGTCCGCGCTCTATCAGCAGGACCGATGCACCGCCTTTTGCGGTCACATATGCCGCAGCAGAACCGGCCGGTCCGGCACCAACGACAATAACGTCAAACTTTTCCAACTAACACTCCTGCCATTGCCTCCATTTCCCCCGACGGTCGACGCATACGCTCACCCTGGAAAAGTGTGTGGATCAGAACTCGGAACCACCGCGGCACACGCAAACCAGGTCGCTCAAGGGATAATGGCCGCCATGACACCCTTCTGTGCATGAAGCCGATTCTCGGCCTCATCAAAGGCTGTCACCCCCCACGGTCCATCGAGGACCTCGTTGGAAACCTCGAAGCCCCGTTCACAAGGAAGACAATGCATGTAGCGCGCGTCCGGCTTGGCCAACTTCATGCGCTTCTCGTCAGCGATCCATCCCCTATACTTGCTGAAGAGCTTGGCCATCTCCTCGTGCTTGGGTTCTTTTTCGACCGGGGGGAGTAGATCCAGCGCAGTGTAGTTCTTGGCATACAGGATGTCAGCGCCTTCACAGGCATCCTCCATGTTGTCGACAACCTCATAAGAGCCGCCGTACATCTCAAGATTCACTTTGATGGCCTGCTCGATCTCCGGATCGATGCGCAACTCGGGCGGGTGTGCAAATACGATGTCCGGGCCGAAGTAACTCGCGGCGTACATAAAGTCGTGATGCGGCGCGATTGGTTTCTTCGTGCTCGGGGAATACGTCCAACTCACAGCCAATTTGCGCCCGCGAAAATCTCGCCCGAAGAGTTCACGCAACGCCATCGCATCGGCCATCCCCTGGCAGGGGTGGTATATGTTGTCCTCCATGTTAATGACCGGGACTTCGGACCACTTGGCAAACTCCTGAATGATGCGCAGCCCCTTATCGTATTCCCAGCCAACGACGTCTCCCAGGATCCGGATGGAAATCGCGTCGCCCATGCGTGAAAGCACGCGTGCGACATCTGCGATGCGTTCGGTCTTGTATGCAGTTTCCTCACCTTCAAGTGCAGGCAGTCGTGCCGAGGAGGGCTCAAGGAAATTCGCGTGCCCGCCCAATTGGAAGATGCCAGCTTCGAAACTGTTACGCGTGCGCAACGAGGGGTTGAAGAACATCATGAAGAGCGTCCGCCCTGGCAGAATGTCCTGGTGCAGCCGGCGCATGGTGTTGTCCGCTTTTAGCTGCAGGCCAAGATCGAGCATGGTTTCGATTTCGGCTTTATTGAAATCTCTCAACGTGATGAAATCGCGTCCTTTCAGTCCTTCAGTAATCATGTGTAGCTCCTTCTTTCCCGTTTTTCAAGTGATTATTAATCTGAACCAACTGATAAAAGCTGCCGTGCTAACCTCGTCCAGATAAACGCAGATCTCTTATCACAGCCGACTGATGTGCACCCGTATCGCTGTTTCGGCTGCATCCGGGTCACCGTCTTTTATTGCTTTCAGAATCGCCCCATGTTCGCAGGTGCTGGGCTCGATTTTCTCTCCAGCCCAATGGTTCGCTCTGGAATAGGCGGGAACGATAAGGGGCACAATCTCGTGGGCAATATCCTTTCCGCACGCCTCGCTGATTGCAATGTGGAACTCTACATCAAACTCAGCGAGCTAATCAATGTCTGGACCACCAGGCGAGGTCTTTAATTCCGAGTCTTGTTGATCAACAATGTGCTCCAGCTTAGCAATTAGCTCATCTATGGGATTTCACGCGTCTCGCCTATTAGATATAGAACGCCCTAGAGATCGTTTGGCGCATCTCTCAGTTGTTGCCGCCCCGCCGATGTGGGAGTTGATTGTCTCGCAATTGTTTGCTGCGGCTTTCACTATCTTTAGCTCCGAGTGTCAGCTTATGGCCCACCCGAACAACGCCCTCGTCCCGCTCACGGACTCCTTCCTAAACAAAGATTGTCTGACAATCAGACAATTATAGCTTATAACATAGCACGCACAAGGCCGGGGCACCTGTAATATCTAGCACATTTCGAGGTGACAATAGTACGGAACTCCATTCCCGACTCGCTTGGTCTCGAATAATGAGAAACAGAGGGATGATAAGGTGACGTATCATTTCGGTATTGTGAGGTGAATGGTGAGGATTCCGCCAACGGCAATGAAGGAATCGACCTCGACACGCACTTGGCGCCCTTGAAGCGGGCAATGTCCTAGCCTTGGCGGGCCAATGAAGGGCCTGAGACGAACAGACAAACGATGCCTTTGGCATATTTAGTTAGGCCCGGAGACGATCAGCTACCCCACCCAGCGCTGGGAGATAGCCTTACGCTTCCTGTTTCGCGTCAAGTGTCGTCCTATCTTCCTCGCGACCCAATCTCTCGCACAAGAAAAGCGCCGACGCAAGTGTCCGATCCGGAAGTAGTTTACCCAACCCTGCAGAATCGGGTCTTGCCTACACCCAACAGTTCCTGAACCTGAGCTCTGCTCATTTTCCCCCGGTTGTAGCTTTGAAGGAGATCTCCATCTGTTCATCGATAATGCGTCTGTGAAGATGATCCGTTGATTCCTCCTTTTTGAAAGGAGAAATCTAAGGAGGAAAGTAGTCTCTGCCGTTATCTCAGGTGTCCACTTTTAAAATTTACATGGTTCACCTTTCAGGTTAAAACAGTTCGCTTTTGAATTTCAAATCACACAAATTCAAAAAGGAGGTCCGCAATCGGTCGACGCCAGACAGTCGGTAACACCGCGTAGACAGCAGAGCAACACCTCCACAACTCGAGCGTGGGCATGGGAGATTGAAAACGTCCGACGGCATGCATTGGATACTCGATCTCACGATGAGATGAGAGATGTCAAGTCTGACGGGTTGAAGGGAGAGATCGTATCAAACACCCTAGCTTTCATATGAGAAAAGGAGGAGAGACCTATCGTACAAGTCGAATTTGCTTCTCGCTGCTAAGTATCTATCCGTAGTAGCGTCCTTGGCATGGAGCCGCCGCAGGATGTCCCGCTCATTTCCGTCTCGGCGATTATGCAGACTACCCCGGAAGAAGTCTATTAAGGAAGAGTTGAGGAGGTGAAAAGCTGAAGGGAGTTGATCAAAGAAAGGACGTTCCAAAGAAGGCGAGTGGAGAATTTGCATACGATATGTGTATAAT
>SDBU01010679.1_pt1 | contig 10158 bp, 17 predicted proteins | sample 2277071 | NCBI WGS metagenome assembly SDBU01 (sample SAMN10397929, study PRJNA504765) | marine sediment metagenome | isolation source: marine sediment core GS08_GC12, 126 cmbsf | place: Arctic Ocean: Gakkel Ridge, Loki's castle | collected 2008 | reverse complement strand
CCCGCACAGGACGGCTTGCCTCGTCCAACCCAAACTTGCAGAACCTTGCTGGCAAAGACCCGCAGTCGAACGCGGGCTTTGTGCGCCGGGCTTTCCGTTCTCGTCCTGGCTTCACCACGTATAGCATCGATTACAAAGCCATTGAACTTCGCCTGGCCATCTACTTATCAGGCGATGAGGCAGGGATAGCTTCACTAGAAGCGGGCATCGATCTTCATGTAGCCACGGCCCAGATCATTCTTGGTAAGCTGAAGATCAGTAAGGCTGAGAGGGCTATTGGCAAGACCATCAACTTCGCAGTCATCTATGGCATGGGTGCCGAATCCCTGTCGAAGAAGATCAACGTTACCCTGGAGAGGGCTGAGGGCTTCCTTCGTGATTACTTCAACCATTACAAAGGGATTGCTAGGTTACGTGGTCAGGTTATTGCAGCGGCAAAGCGCACCGGGGTAGTGAAGATGTCATCTGGTCGCGCTCTGTTTGTAGGCAGGGGTGGAAGCTACAAGGCGTTCAACTATCGTATTCAGGGCGAGGCGGCTGAAATCTGTAAGGCAGCTATGCTGGCGGTAGCAAAGGTTCTGGGGGGAACTGGTGGTGCACTGCTGCTACAGGTTCACGATGAACTTGTGGTGGAACTACCAACAGGACGAAACGTGATAGCCCTACGTAAGAAGGTTGTCCATGTAATGTGTAACGTACCCAGCCCAGGTCAGTTAGCTGTTGACGTAGAACGATGGAATGGGAACTGGGCCAACAAAACTACTCTGGCCGGGGCAGCATAGGAGGGATAGATGTACGAGAAAAGTCGCGCGTTGTTTGAGGAAACGGCTAGTCTCTACAGACAGGGAGCGTCGTTGGGTGATCTGGCCAAGCACTACGGTATAACACGACAGGCTATCGCCAGTCGTCTGGACGTTGTAGGGTGCGATAGACGACTAGGAGGTCGTCCGGGCTTTTACATATCGAAAGAGCGGGCGCTTGAACTACAGAAGCGTCACGATGATGGGGAAACGTGTACGGAAATCGCCGCTGACACAGGACTGAATGGCAGTTTGGTAAGCAAGGCCATCCACAGGATTGGTGGTACGGTTCACAGGAGAATGCATCACCACTCTGGATATGCAAGTCGTCGAACGTCCAAACGACGTAGCGCGTCTATTGTGAAGATGTATCTGGATGGTAGGACTATTGACTACATCAAGATGCACGCGAATACTACTACCATCACCATCTATAGAGTTCTCAGGCGAAACGACGTACCCATGCGCAGTCCACGAGCGCGTGGTGTTCCGTCGGAAGAGGTTGACGCGGTAGAGGTGTTGCACGAGAAAGGTTTCAGCGCCCCTGAAATAGCCGGAAAACTTAGCCTGACCATTGGACAGGTGAACCATCGTAGGTACCTCTTTAGGGTGAGGAGGGCTGACCATGCCATGCCCGGTGTGTGATGGAGCGGGAGAATTGTGGCACACGCCTTCCTACGTTTGCCATCATTACGGAGTGGTGGAGGGTACACGTATGAATAGGGTAATAGAGAGGAAGGTGAGCATTCGACTGGAATGCACTCAGTTAGAACTTCGAGAGGATGGTAGGTGGGTAGAGGGACAGACCATACGAGTTGAAGGAGAGGCAGGAGAACTTAGCATAGAGCAGGATGAGCCTACAGGTTCACTCGCTCCTCAAAGAGCTACGCGTTTGGTAGTGCCTACATTTCGATTCACCAATGGAAATGTAGGGTGCCTGGAGTTAACCTGCTCAGACGAAATATCCTTTGTGCTAGAAAATGGTAAAGAGGATCAGGTATGGAAGACATAACCACACCAGTCATCATTTTCACTCGTCCTCTGTGCCATGACTGTCAGCTTGTAAAAGAGGCGTTGGGCATTGAAGGAACTGACGTTCGCCAGGAGACAGACCTTGCTACAGTATTCCTTCTTCCAACAACGAACCAGCCCAACAACGATGAAGAGGTGGATGCGTACACGGAGTTAGACTGCTGGGTTGAGGAGCACTTTACCTATCCCGTAGCCGTACGAACAGCCGACCGTGCTGTATTCCAGGGCAAGGATGCTATTCTTGCTGCACTATGTGAGGAGGAAGATCATGGCAAGACGTAAAGGAAAGCGGCGTAATCCGCCCGAGCCTGTGCCGCCGAGGGAAGAGGAGAACACTGCCCCTGTCACCTTCGAGGCCAGCCTGTTGGCTGCTGCCCATGACATGGTGGAGAAGTTCAATGTCTTCAACATGGCATTGGACGCTGCACATGAGAGCGCCAAGCTGGTGCAATCGACGCAAACATTCTACCCAGCCAGCCACTTCCCCATTCTCCGTAACTACGCGGGAAAGTTGGGTAATGCGTTGAAGATCGTCAGTCGGCTTCTGGACGAGAACCTTTCAGGGAGGAGATGGGACAGTGGTCAAGTGGAAGACGAAGCTGGGAAGGAAGACGACGGGAAAGATTCTCAGTGAGTGGTGGCGTTGGCTGCTCCTCAAGGTTCAGGTAGTGCCTCGATCCGATCATGTGGTTGATAAGCGACATGTTCCAATGGGACAACGATAAAAGGGCCATCAAGTATGTGAGTGAAATGATAGGTCGTCAGATTGAGGATAAGCTATACCACGGCAATCTTTGGAGGAGTAAACGCGATGCACAAGTCCAAGGAATACCAACACTGCCAGGGGTGCCCTCTCCAGGGGAACACCAAGGTTGGAACAGACGGTGACCCTGATGGACCCATCTGTTTCGTCGGGAGGAATCCGGGCGCAGTCGAGAAGATGCGTGGTCTTCCCTTTGTAGGTCCAGCAGGTATTCGACTGGACAAGGTCATTGCTGACCTGAAGCTGGAGAGGGAGGACGTATTCATTACCAACATGGTAAAATGTTGGACACCTAACGACGCAGAACCTCCGAATGAAGCAGTGGAGCGATGCTGGGGTTACCTGACCTTTGAGTTGCATCGAGCCAAAGGCATTGTGGTCGCGCTGGGTAGGTCATGCCAAAAGGCCCTGACCGAGCGTGAGGTACCTCACTTCAGCATGATCCACCCATCGGCAGCAATCAGGAGGGGTCTGTACGAAGCCGTTCTGCGACGTGACACCCGACTACTGAAGAAGGAGCTAGCAGTATGGCGAAGAAGAAAGTCACGGGCCAAAGGTGGAAAGCGGTCTGCGAAGAGCTAAAGGCTGGGCAGTTTGTCCTTAATGAACTGTTCCCCATAGTAGCTGCATGCTACGTAACAAGACTTTGGCCAGGAGAGCCCCTATGGATGATGGCTGTGTCGCCTCCAGGAAGTGGGAAGACGTGCACAGTCGAACTGTTCTCGGCATTAACTGATGTAGAGCTTGTGTCCAGCGTCACACCAGCAGGATTGATCTCTGGCTGGGGTGGCGAGGCTATTGACCCTTCGCTGTTCGCTCGGTTGAAGGGAAAACTCCTCATAGCCAAGGACTTTGGCACTCTACTGTCGTCAGCCTGGGAGACAGTGAACTCATGCTTCGGCCTACTCCGCGAGGCGTACGATGGTCATGTTAGGAAGACCTTTGGCAACAATATCACGAGGGAGTACTGGAACCTTCACTTCAACTTCGTGGCCGCGACAACAGAGGCAGGTGAGTCGAACCAAACCCTTCGCACCCAACTTGGTGAACGTTTCCTACGCTTCAACAACGTGCCCGTAACGCTGCCATCACCTCCACCCGTTATACACGATGGACTGAGGGGATGCGTAGCTGCCTGGATGCAAGAGGTTGAGACCCTCGAACCTCCACGGGTGCTGGCTGAGGAGCATAGGTTCATAGCTATGCTGGCAAAGGTGACAGCCAAACTGCGGACAGAAGTGCTTCACGCTGGGTACTCGAAGGAGATCAGTGAGATACCTGGGTTTGAGGGGTCGGCTCGGTTGGAGAAGCAGATCACTAAGATGCATCAGGGGCTTACCTTAGTCTTCGACGGCAACCCTGCCACCATACGAATGCTATGCATTCACGCGTGCATGTCTGCCATCAGACCGTCAAGAATGTTGGTGGTTCAAGCTGTCAGGAAAGCCCCCCTTAAGCTGTCCGCAGTTGAGCTTGCCGACAGTCTGAGGTTAGGATACGCCACTGTCCGTGTTCTGCTCAACGACATGTACGCCCTCAGGCTGATGGAACGTGAGCAGCAGGGCTTCCCTAAGAAGTTCAAGTGGAAGGTGGTGGATGGGTTCAACAGAGAGTTGAATGTTCTTGGCATAGAAAGGGGAAAGAAGTAATGAAATGGTTCATCACTCCAATATGTGGTGGCGGGATTCACTTTGAGGTCGACCATGGTGGGAAGCACATCGAAATCGACATGGATGACGGTGAGCCTATACCATTTTGACTGACGATGGCAGTCAGCCCATGTGGTGTCAGGCGTTTCCTGCAAAAGACTGCGAGTACCCTAACGCTGCTGGGGTACACGCCATAGTGAAAGCGCTACAATGGGCGGAGGGGTGGGTAGAGCGTGATGAGATATTGAAAGGACCGGATGATGAGTGAAAGCTCCTCTGAAGTTCAGCGATGTGTCCTTCGTGGGTCAACCTTCCCTGTCAAGGATCGTCTATCATCCTACGGCTTCCTCTGGCATCCAGAGAGACGGGTGTGGTTCTCTGAGTGGAACTGTCCCGATGATCTCGTGACTAGAATGGTCAAAAGGCTCGCTGACGTAGAGATTTCGTGGGAGCCCATCAACAACGTAAGCTGGCATGACGAACTATCCTTTCTATGACGGAGGTGTGGCATGTTCAGCACAGTGATTGAGGTAGTGGTGGCGTTTCTGCTATTCTCTGCGGTAGTGTTGATTTTGGTATCTGCCATCAAAGGGATGTCCGTAACACCCGAACACGCCAAGGCGGAGTTGAGAGACCTTCACCGCTTCCTCGTCAGGTGCAAAAAGCACATTAAGGCTCAGTGTGCGGGGGATACGTGCGAGGAAGAGTCCGCAGAGGTCGTTGACGACATTAACGCGTGGCTCGATATGATCAGAAGGGCTCACGGCCCAGAAGGAGACGACGATGCCTGACGAGATCAGGGTGCTGTCTATCCAGGACAGAGAAGACGATCTGAATAGCCCCCAGTATGTAGTTAACGAGGGCGAAGCCGTTCATTACATCCCGCACTCGCGACTCCGTTGCTGGGAGGCGACAGTGGGGTCGCTAAACGATGAGGCCACGGCGACTCACTGTCAATTGCTGAAACAAAAGGTTGACAAAAGGGCTGACCGCGCGCGGATCAAGAAGTTAGAAGGCGAAAACACGCAACTACTGGCTAAGGTAGGCGACCTTATGCCGGGATGCTAAGGGTCGGTTCACAAAATGAAGGAGTTCAGCCATGCTCAGAGTAACCGTCGAAATGATTCCGTTTGGAATTGAGAACCATCCACGGAGGAGGATTCTGCGAGAGTGCGACATATCCAATGAGGGAGGGTCAAACTGTATAGCTGACTACAGTGCTAAGTTCTACTGCTGTCGTGTTCACCAGAGTAGTGAGACTGGCTGGCGTAAGGTGCGATCTAAGTGGCGGACTGCGAAGATATTTAACGGGCCTCGTAAACAACGCAGTGCATGGAGGCTTGTTCACGAGGCGATAGGTAACGTCTTAGGTCTGGTGAACGGTAGACAGCGAGTTGAGGAGTTGGAAGTAGCCCTACGTTCTGTAGTGACGGAAGCTAAGGAGTTGGAGACGGAAATGGTAGCGAGGTCATACTCTCCTACGCCTGAGGGGAATAATGAAGTGATAGCCCAGGCTGAGAAAGTGCTGAATGCTAAACCAAGGAGGATGACATGATCGATGGTAGCAGATCAATAAAGAGCACGCCAGAGTCAGTGATACGTGAAGAATTCATGGACCCAAACGAGCCAAAGACTGAGCGGGAGTGGTGGGCGGCACACCACATAACTGCGTTAGAGACAGAGCGAACAGACCTGCGTAGAAGGTACCTCGGTGTTCTTGGTCTGCTACCTGAGTGCTCTGTCCATGTTACCGAAGAATGCCGTGAGTGCATAGAGCAGGCTTTCGCCCATGCCTGTGATGCTGACGGCACCCTAACATGGCGTAGAATACTTAACCGCATTGAAATCGAAGTAGTCGTTTTGGAGGATGGAGGCCCACAATGAGTTACGGAGACCCCATAGTCTTTCTGGATGATTCCATGTCCCCATGGTTGTGTCTATTGATAGATAACAAGTGGTGGCTATGCTACTGGTGTAATGACAACTGGGTGCTGTCGAGAACCGCCAGCAACATTGAAGTCGAGCGTTGGAGAGCACGACAGCTTCCTCCAGATCAGGCTGTCCTCTACGAAGATATAACTGAGACCACGCAACAGAAGTTATGGAAGGAGTGAAGGATGAACATTCCATACCGACCAAGACAGTACCTTACCATTGGAGGGTTTTGGGCACCGGAGAATCCCAAGGTACTGGGCAGCAGAATCACAGTCTGTCGCCCTCAACCAGGACCATGCCCACTCGGTTGTAAAGAGTGCTACTTCAACGACGGTAGGTACTACGAAGAGGTAGACGTAGCCCACATACCCCATCCTGAGTGGGTGCGTCAGGAAGAGAAGATCGTCAGGATGAATGATGGAAATGATAGCGCGGTTAACAAACACCTTGTCACCGGCGTTGCTACCTTATATGACGATGTCTTCTTCAATACAAGTGGTCCTGACATAAACTTCCCCGGTCCTGTAGTTCTAACTGAACTTGCACGCGATAATGCATTGTGGCTTATGGACAAACGGGCCGTGCAAAGGCTCATGTTCGTCCGTGTGCTGGTGTGCGCTTGGGAGATGCCACATGTTGACCGAGTGATTCGCCACTATACCGACAACGGCATTCCAGTAGTTCTGACATTCATGCGGTACCATCAGATTGCCTCGATACCTATGCATTATCAACTTCAGTACACCAGGAAGAAACATGTAAGTAACGAGTACTGGGACATTAGCCGTAAGGCGTGGGATGTTTGCGTAGCTAGAGCAAAGCATGCCTCACATGACCCCGACCTAGTCCAAACCTGTGGCACACCAGATAGCAGCGCATGCTACCAATGTGGCAACTGCGTTCGATATTACGAAGACTGGCGTGAGAAGTATCCTGTCCGTGTGGCCGAAAACATGAAGGGGTCTGGTTATGAAGTTTGAGTATCAATGGAAGAACCTGTCTGCCGCTTCGGTTGATGTAGTCATAAAGGCCAACGACCTGATAGCAGAGTACGCATCGCAGGGTTTCACACTTACATTGCGTCAACTTTACTACCAATTCGTAGCCCGTGGACTAATTGAGAACACCCAACGCAGCTACACACGAATAGGTAGAATCGTGAATGACGCTCGCCTTGCCGGTCTGATCGACTGGAACGCCATCGAGGATCGCACACGCTTCATGCGAAGTATCTCCTCGTGGGACAAGCCAAGTGAGATTGTCGATGCCTGTGCAGAGCAGTTCAAGCTCGACCTGTGGAGAGATCAGCACTATCAACCTGAGGTGTGGATTGAGAAGGATGCGTTAATAGGTGTGATAGCTGGCGTGTGTCAGAAACTTCGCATCCCCCACTTCTCGTGCAGAGGCTATGTATCACAAAGTGCAATGTGGCGTGCTGCGATGCGAATGTCTGGGATCATTGACGAGGGCAAGGCGCCGGTTATTCTGTACTTCGGGGACCACGATCCATCTGGCATTGACATGACACGGGATGTGTCCGAGCGCCTACACATGTTTGCTGGCCGACACGTAACAGTCGTAGCCGCCCACCGCGAGCTATCCGTAAACAGACTGGCGTTGAACATGGATCAGGTCGAGGAGTTTAATCCTCCTCCGAACTTCGCCAAGTTGACCGACACTCGGTGTAGAGACTACGTTGCTGAATACGGAACGGACTCTTGGGAGTTGGATGCTCTACCTCCACAGGTCATAGCCAGTTTGATAGAGCAGCATGTGAGTAAGCTGATCGACAGGGAGAAGTGGGAAGCGGTAGAGGAAGAAGAGGCGTGTGGACGAAGACGGCTTGGTGAGGTAGCATTAGACCTTGCAGATGAAGGAGGGTAGGATGAGTATTCCAAACGCACTGATGACTAGAGAGCAGGCTGCCATTTGGGCTATTCGTACAGGACACGCGGTGGCTCATGTATCCTGGGCGGCTGGCTCGGCGGTAAAGTGGACGAAGGGCGAGTTAGTTGGTAGTACCGAAGACGCCCACTTCCATCGGTACGTTGAGGGGTACTTCTCTGCAAGTGCCTGTTGGTTGTGTCAAAACGTCACCGGGCACCCTGCATTACGTAAGGACGATGACGGTAAGTACATCGCATCACCAGATCGCTTTGGCATGTACAGGTGCAATGCATGCTTCCGTCCATTAAGTCAACCCACTGATACACACTGAAATCTTCACCCATCGAAGTGGAAGGTTCACCTTCCAGGCTATAGAATGGAGGGGCTGTGGATTGGTGTGGCAACTGTTACTATCCCGACGCCACCCTCATCGCTACCACAGCAAACCAACTTGCCAGACCTGCGGAAAAGTAGGCCCCAGTTTTGCCGAAAACTCTAAGGGGTATGTAGGGCGGAAAAACTAACCTACCCCTGGCTAACGGACAATGGAGGAAATTCATGCTATGGCGTAGAGGAAAAACCTATGCGGCGAAGTGCTATCAGTGCAGCACTCCATTACGAATTAACGCCGAGGAGGTGGACGACAGAAAGTACGCCTGTCCAGTGTGCAACGCTTTTGGTATGCCATTACCGGGTACGATAGTATTACGCAATGAAGACCGTGTTGCTGCGTTACGAAAGGTAGACGTTCGTAACGTGCAGAGGGACCGGAAAGAATCTGACCGGCATCATCGACTGGTAGATCGTGAAGAACGATTGAAGAAGAATGAAGAACGATTGAAGAAGAATGAAGCAATGGCGTTAATAGCTAAGGCGGAGCAGATAACTGACGATGAGAAGACCATGACTACTATGCACGTAGAAGACGGAGTGTACCTGGAGGGGTGCGTAGGAGGGGTCAGCATTCTTGGGTGCGTTATAGCACTTGTGTACCTGTCGGCGGGGCACATTATAACATTCGGCGGTCTGGTAGTGGGCAGTCTACTTCTTACCATGTGGTCAGCTTCCCTAGCTAGCTTACGAAGTAGAGCACGTATAAAGTACCGTGCTTGTCGGGCTATTTGTAATGCTTGTTGGACAGTCGATACGTACTCTGTTCCGCGTGGAACCAGTCTAGGCATGTTGAATATCGAGGTGGCCAAACAACATAGATGCCGAACTTGCGGTGGAACATTGTCGGGTGCCACGACAATATCGAAAACAGGCCGTAGCGGTGGTTGGTGGTTTATCGCATGGTGGTGATACATAGATGTAAGTGTCCCTACCCCACAACCCACGACTTAGACGTTCGGTCCGCTGGCGCGGCCCGGCCCCCATACACCATCCTGAATGTCATAGGTGCATCTACGATCACCTGAGGTCGGACTGGGGTAGTCGGATCAATCCACTCCTCATTCCGCCCCTCAACGTAAGTAGGCCGTATCTTGTCCTGCCTACTGGTCAGTAGAAAGTTCATGGCCCTGATGTGAAGCTCAGGTGTTGGTTCATCCACTGTGATGCTCAACCACTCAGCTATCGTCCCGGCCCTTCTCTCTCTCTTGCCATGCCAGAACTTCCTGATGGATGCTCGAATGGCTAGCCTCCAATCCGGCTTGACTCCTTTGATGTGGAAGAATAGGGGAGTTCTGCTCGCACGCACCTTGACGTTGAGGCTAGACAGGGTAGCCACAGACCCGTTCATTCCCCAGGATAGGTTTGGGCAGGCTTGCCGATCCACGTAGACATGACACTTATCATGGTGGTGAAGACGCTGTGTGCTATGCTCCAAATCCCCCCACAGTTCTGCCAGACCCAGGTAGTGGGCGGGAGTGCCACTGTCTACGAGAGCATTCACCCTGTCCATTTGATACTCACAGAACACATCATCAGCGTCAATGAAGAACAGATGCCGATCCTCAGGCTCAAGCTGGTCTACAAGCACCTGCCTAGCCCTTCCCCAGCCAGCCTGAGGCGGCCTCAGAGTGGACCAAGTCAGTTTTTGGGGGTAAAGGGCCTGCCAGTAGTCCAACACCCCCCTGGTGCAGTCTACGGA
>SDBU01010678.1_pt1 | contig 10158 bp, 12 predicted proteins | sample 2277071 | NCBI WGS metagenome assembly SDBU01 (sample SAMN10397929, study PRJNA504765) | marine sediment metagenome | isolation source: marine sediment core GS08_GC12, 126 cmbsf | place: Arctic Ocean: Gakkel Ridge, Loki's castle | collected 2008 | reverse complement strand
TGCTCTATGACTTTCATACTCATACCTCTCTCAGCGACGGCGCTCTATCACCGATGGAACTAATCAGGCGTGCCCTGGTCAATGGCTATCAGGCTATCGCCCTTACGGACCATGTTGGCACCGACTCACTAAACCGCATAATCCAGGAGACAGCCGAAGCATGCGCCATGGCCCGCTCCCACTGGGATATCCTCGCCATCCCCGGTATAGAGCTTACTCATATTCCCGCCCAGGCAATCGCCGAAACAGCCAGAAAGGCCAAACAGCTGGGGGCACGCATCGTCGTGGTTCATGGTGAAACAATCATCGAGCCTGTTGAAAAAGGAACCAACCTGGCTGCACTTCAAAGCCCTCACGTTGACATTTTAGCCCACCCCGGCCTTCTATCTCCAGAAGAGGCCAAACTGGCTGCGACAAATGGCATCTTCCTGGAGATTAGCGCCAGAAAAGGTCACTGCCTGACCAACGGACACGTCGCCTATCTCGCACAGCAAGCAGGAGCTAAACTCCTGCTGAATTCTGACGCTCACAGGGAACATGATTTACTTACTGAACCTCTCGCTGATTCCGTTACACGCGGCACAGGTTTAGATACTGCCACTTGCAATGAAGTCCTCACTATAAATCCCCAAGCACTGCTCAAGCGTTTACCTTCCAACTATTGAGACAACCATTTAACCAGGTGACCATGCTCTCAACTCCGGGGAAATCAGCTGCCGATTAATTCTTACCAATCCTAAATACTTTAGTCCCGCACGTCGGGCAGACCCCTCGCGTAGCCGGTCTCTTATTTTTAAGCTCAACACGTTCGGGGTTCTTTATCTCTACTTTCTTCCTGCATTTAAAACAATATGCCTGCACTTTTTGCCACCTCCTTTTTATTTAGCACGAGAACACCCCATCCTATTATACATAGGCTGTCAACACTCTTTAATATATTATTTGCCAGAACCGGAATTCAATTATCGAAAAACCTTTTCCGGTTGCCACTGCCCCGTTTCAGAATTGAAACGCAACACACCCAGGAAGCACCCATCATTGGTATAGGCACGACAATAATTCTCACGGGAAGACCAGGTTGGAGGGTATTGTTCAGGGTAACTAATGGGGCGTCCGTTCTTTATAGCCTGAGAGTTACTATCATCGACAACCACAGCCGTCAAGTGTGAAAGCACAATATCTATGGGATAAACGAAGTGTTGCCAATAACCACAGCGAAAGGCATTCTCAAGCTGAGGCACGGAAACAGCATCCTCTATATCAAAAACACCACACCTCAAGCGGACAAGGCTCTTTAAATGAGCTCCACAGCCCATAACCTGACCTAAATCATCAGCCAGCGAGCGGATATAGGTGCCCTTACCACAAACTACCTCTACAGTTACCACGGGCGGCTGCCAGTCTAAAAGTTCTAAACTATGAATTTTTGCCTGCCTGCTTTTCCTCTCGACCGTGATGCCGGCCCGCGCCAGTTTATAAAGCGGCCTGCCATGATATTTCACGGCACTATACATCGGAGGAATCTGCTGAATCAAACCACAAAAAGCAGCCAATGCCGCCTCCAATTTTTCCCGTGTGATTCCGGAAGGGTCCCCCCTGTAAGTAATTTTACCGCTGGCATCATACGTATCCGTGGCTACACCCAATTCAATCTGAGCCCGATAAGCCTTGGTAGCATCTACCAGGAACTCGGTAATCCGTGTCCCCTGTCCGAGACAAACAGGCAAAACGCCCGTAGCCGCAGGGTCAAGAGTACCGGCATGTCCAACGCGCCGCTCTCCTGACAGCCGCTTCACCAGAGCTACAATGCTGAAAGAAGTCCTGCCCTCAGGCTTATCGATATTTAGTATTCCATCCATAGTCAATCACCATGCGTCTCAGGAATGCTATCGGCACTAACCTCGTCAATTAACTGCAAAAGTTGAGCTCCCCGCTCAATGGAATTATCCCACTGAAAGCTTATTTCAGGAATACGCCGTATTTTCAAACGCCTTGACAGCTCATTACGGAAGAAACCCGAAGCGGCAGTTAATACACTCAGAGTCTCCTGCTTTTCTTCCTCACTGCCCATATGGCTTACGAATACCTTGGCAGATTTCAGATCAGACGTAATGGAAACCTCAGTCACAGCAACAAAATTGCTGAGTCTCGGGTCTTTGACTTGGCGCTGAAGCAACTCACTAATCTCCTGGCGGATTAGATTGTTCAGTCGCTCAATACGATGAGCCATGCTTATTACCTCTTAGCCGACTTTTTCGCTTCTGTAGAACTCTAATGCATCGTCAACTTGAAAGTCGCCAAAATCCTTGACGCCCACACCACACTCATAGCCAGAGGCTACTTCTTTAGCATCATCCTTAAAACGCTTCAGACTGCTAACAACGGACTCACATACCATTTCTTTCCCACGCCACACCCTAACCGAGACGCCGCGAGTTACTTTGCCTTCAGTGATATAGGCACCAGCAACGATTTCCTTTTTGCCGCTGGTGAAAACAGCCCGTACCTCGGCTCGCCCCTCAATAACCTCAACGTAGGAAGGCTCCAGCATACCTTTTAGCGCCTTCTCCACGTCATCCACCAGGTTATATATGACATCATAATTACGGATGTCTACGTGCTCTACATCAGCCGATCGCCGAGCTCCAGCCTCAACACCTGTGTTGAAACCAATAATGAGCCCTTTAGAAGCAACGGCTAACATCACATCACTCTCAGTGATATTACCACTACCCGTATGAATAACCCTGACTTTAACCTCCCCTGTTCCCAACTTCCCTAAAGAAGTTCTTATCGGTTCAATACTGCCCTGAACATCGGCTTTGAGAATAACATTGAGCTCTTTTACCTGACCGGCACTTATCTGGGCAAACAGATTATCAAGTCTCAGCGAAGACTTCGATTGCGTCTCTTCCTGACGCTTTTGTATTAAGGCACGAGCCTGGTGCTCCCCATCCACGACAATTAAATTATCCCCCAGTTGAGGCACTTTACTTAAGCCAAGAAGTACAACTGGAGTGGCTGGCTCAGCCTTTCTCACCCGCTTACCCGTGTCATTAAACATAGCCCTTATCCTGCCCCATATGGTACCAACTACTACTGTATCACCAAGTCTTAAAGTTCCTGTTTGAACCAATACTGTAGCCAGTGGGCCTTTAGTCTTATCCATCTCAGCCTCGATAACCACCCCTGCTGCCGGTTGAGCCGGGTTCGCCATAAGGTTCTCTACCTCAGCCACGACCAGAAGGTTTTCCAGCAACTCTGATATGCCTGTCTTCTCTTTAGCCGAAATCGAAACACAGACGACATCGCCACCCCACTCCTCAATGAGCAAATCGGCATCGGACAGCTGTTTTTTAACCTGTTCCTGGTTAGCCTCAGGCTTATCAATCTTATTGATAGCCACCACAATAGGCACACCGGCCGCCCGGGCATGGTCTATAGCCTCCAAAGTCTGCGGCATTATCCCATCATCAGCGGCCACCACCAGAATAGTAATATCGGTTACCTGAGCTCCACGAGCTCGCATCGCAGTGAAAGCTTCATGACCCGGGGTATCCAGGAAAGTAATTTTTTGTCCGTTGACTTCCACCTGATAGGCACCAATATGCTGAGTAATACCCCCGGCTTCGGTATCCATCACATTAGCCTGCCGAATAGCATCAAGTAATCTGGTTTTTCCATGATTAACATGCCCCATGATAGTAACTACTGCGGGCCGTGGCCGCAAGCTACCAGCTTCCTCCGCTGAGAACTGCGGTCTCTTAATCTCACCGATACCACTGCGAGCCGCGCCGGGCATCATTTGCGCCTCATAACCAAAGCCGGCAACCACAGCAGATGCTGCTTCATAACCAATGACCTGGTTAATATTAGCCATAATGCCATTTCGCATCAGTTGTTTAATGACGTCTATGGCGCTGACCTGCAGAATGTCAGCCAGTTGCCTCACACTTAAGGAATGGGGAATCTTAATCAAATTTGCTTTCTCTGATGAAGAATCACCGTTAACCTTCTTGACTGAAGCCTTCTTGACTGAAGCCTTTTTGACTGAAGCCTTTTTAGTTTCACCAGATTTACTTGTTCTTACCACTAACCGACCTCTTGTGAAAAGTCTCTTCCGTATCTATCGAGCAGTTCCCTGTTATCCCGGGTGAGGGTAGTCCGCAAAGCATACTCCAGCCGCCTGCCCTTCAGCCCAATCTCCCAACAGTCCTGCGCCTGGCATAAATAAGCACCGCGCCCTGCCCTTTTCCCGCCTGTATCAACTTCTATACTTCCATCGGAAATACGCACCAGGCGAATTAGCTCACGCTTGGCCCTCACCCGGCGACACGCAACACAAGCTCGCTGGGGTATATGCTTAACCAAAACCTGGTTTCTAATACTCTTCTTCCTCAACGTTTTCTTCTTCCACGCTATGGCGATGTTTCCGAACCTTGCCGCCGGCCTCGCTTGTTTCCCGGTCATGAGTACCTTTCTTCTTCTTCCTTGTTTTAACTCCAGGCTTTGGAGGCTTAGAAACCAGAATATCTTCAGCAAACCGAAGTTGAGGTTTGTCCTCTGCTACCTGTGGTTCAACTTCCAGCGGGATAAGTTCAGTGTCCAGAGCAAGCAAAGGCTCAGCCTCCTCACCCTCGGCAGGCAATTCAGCTGTCTCAGGAATAACCGGTACCTCAGCGGGAAGCTCCTCACCGAGCAGAGCTTCCTCACCGGCCTCTTCCATAGTCTCGGGCAGAGGCTCCATTTCCGCCACCCTCTCTGCCTCAGCATTCGAGGCACTCTTAATATCAATTCGCCACCCCGTTAGCTTGGCTGCAAGTCTAACATTCTGGCCTTCTTTACCAATAGCCAATGAAAGTTGCCTATCAGGGACAACCACCGTAGCTATCCCCTCTTCTTCATTCAACCTGACATCCAGTACCTGGGCCGGGCTGAGAGCATTAGCAACAAAGGCAGTGGGAATTGGGTCCCACATAACGACATCCAGCTTTTCACCATTTAGCTCATGCAGGATGTTCTGTATCCTTATACCGCGCAATCCAACACAGGAACCAACAGGGTCAATGCCTTCCTGGCCTGTGGCAACAGCTACCTTACTCCGATAACCAGCTTCACGAGCAATTGCTTTTAACTCTACAGTTCCATTAAAAACTTCAGGAACTTCCAGCTCAAAAAGTCGGCGGAGTAAATTTGGGTGGGACCGTGATACTATGACCCGTGGGCCTTTGCTCGTGCGGACTACCTCCAAAAGGTAAACCCTGAGCCTCTGCCCCACCCGATATCTCTCATTGTATACTTGCTCCCCGGCAGGCAGCACTGCCTCAGTCCTACCTAAATCGACAAACATCTGCTTAGGCTCAATACGCTGCACCACGCCAGTGACAATATCGCCTTCTCTATTAACGTATTCCTCAAAAATAGCGCTATGCTCTGCTTCATGAAGTCGCTGCAAAATAACCTGTTTTGCCGTTTGGGCAGCAATACGCCCGGCATTAGGCGGCGTAGCCTCTACCTCGATAACGTCATCGATTTGCGCATCCTTCCTAATCCTGCGTGCTTCATCCAGGGACATCTCATGGCGGGGATCCGAAGGTTGCTCAACCACCGTCTTCTCAGCCCATACTCCAACTCTGCCTGTATTAGAATCAAGCTTGACGGAAATATTCTGGTGAGGTGCAAAATCTTCCTTCCTGAAAGCCGAAACCAGCGCTGCTTCTACGGCACTGATAACCACTTCCTTAGGCAAGTTCTTCTCAGCCGCAAGTTGAGTTATAGCGACCAGAAACTCGCTCTTCATTGTCGGACCGAGACCTCCACTTCTATTATTTCGACAAGTAACAAAAAAGTGGGCGAAACCCACTTACCCACTTACTCTTTACTCTCTTCTACTGCAGCAAGTATACCATAAGCAAAGCCAAGATGCAATATTCACACCAAGGTATTTCTGAACGAAGCACTCAACTCGTCGGTACCGAGCAGTGACATTTGATTATTGGCACTCCCTTTCCCCCTCCTGCTCACGTGTGGTAGTAGAAGAAAATCTTTTTTATTCAGCTATAAAAAACCTAGAAAGAAGAAGGAGAGTGCTAAATACAATGAAATTAATAAGTTTGGCAATATGTTCTCTGGGTCTTTGGGTGGTTTTGAATTCGTTCCTCGGTCCCGCCTCAATCTGGGAAGACATAGTCTTCGGGGCTATAACTGCTGTCCTGGCCTTTATTGCGATGTTCCAGATTAAAGATTAGTCTTTGGATTAGCATTACAGCACTAATAAAACCCTGCATAATATTCGCAGAAAATATCGGGGAACCGCTGCCTTGGCTTAAATAACATAACAATGAACATGCCAGACGGGTTGCAAAGTATAGCAATATGTGGTATTATACATAGTTAAACTAGGTATTACTCGAGCGTTAAGCGAGGTAACTTAAATGCCGCATAAAAAGGATTTAACCAAAGGCAGTATTGATTCTCTGCTCCTATGTTTGATAGCTCAGCAGCCGATGTACGGCTACCAGATTATTAAAGACCTCGATAGCAAAAGCCTGGGCTACTTCAAATTTAAGGAGGGTACTCTTTACCCCGCCCTCCACCGTTTAGAAAGAGCAGGCTTAATCCTTGGCAAGTGGCAGATGCTTCCAAGCGGACAGCAGCGCAAGTATTATCATATTTGTGCCAAAGGTCTCTCTACTCTGGCAGAGAGACAAGAACAATGGCAAGACTTTACTATTGCGATGAACCTTATTATTCAACCCGCGCGCGCTTAATATGGTGTAGGGAAATGACTACTGTACTAAGTCATTACCTGGATAGTGTTAGAGATAGCCTGAGGCTTGACCTCTCATCCGAGATGGAAGTTCTCAGTGAGTTGCGTGCCCACATCGAGGATAAGTTTCAGGAGCTCAGGGAAGCCGGGCTGTCTGAAGAGGAAGCAGCTAACGCCTGTATCAAGTTTCTCGGTTCAGCCAGGTTGGTAGCCCGCCAGATATATGAGGCTCATAGCCAGGGTAACTGGAGACAGGCACTATTAGCCTCTATGCCTCACCTGCTTTTCGCATTGTTGTTTGCTCTGAACTGGTGGCAGGGTGTCGGTTCGCTGCTAATACTGCTCGGCTTAGTCCTTGGAATGACAATCTACGGATGGTGGCACGGTACACCTACCTGGCTTTTCCCATGGGTGGGGTACTCTTTGCTACCGGTGGCAGCGGCCGGTCTCCTGTTAGTTTATCTTCCCAAAGGGTGGGCGTGGGTAGCAGTAGTTATCTATATTCCACTGGCTTTATGGTTATTATACTCTATTACTGTCCGGACTATAAAGAGAGATTGGTTATTTAGTACCCTGATGCTGCTCCCCGTACCAGTTATCATAGGGTGGTTTTTGGCTGTAGAGCAAGAAGGTAGATTCTCCGAGCTTAGTTTCGAACAAATACGCAATTTTGCTCCCTGGATTGGTCTGAGCTTCCTGGCTTTAGCTGCGGCTGTTGCTACTTTTATCCGCTTGAGGCAACGCCGACTAAAGATAGGAGTACTACTTGTATCAGGGCTCCTGCTCCTGATTATGATGACCTTTTATGCTGAGGGAAGGCTCGGACTGCCGGCGCTCCTGGTCCTGATGCTGGTAATGCTGGGACTCTTCCTGACTCCGGCATTGCTGGAGCGCAGAATGAAGCGCAGCAGGCGGCCTGACCTGACCAGCGAGACCTCAGTCGCTGAAGGAAGGAGCACAGGAGGGGGTTTCTGAAGCAACAGGTAGCCATTGTAACCGACAGCCTGGCCTGCCTCACGAGAGAATTAGTCGACCAATACGGGATACAGATTGTGCCCGTTAACTTTTATGCCGGAGGCAAGGTATATAAGGACTGGGTGGATATAACCCCCTCTAAAGCCTACGAGCTATTTCTGGAAGACCCAGATTCTTTCAAGACCTCCGCAACCTCGCCTGAAGACTTCCTGCAAGCCTATCGCAAAGCAAGCAAGCAAGCCGAAAATATCCTTTGCATCACGTGCTCATCTAAGATTAGCGCAATCCATGAAATAGCCCTGGTAATAAAAGAACAAGTCAAGAGTGAACTCCCACAGACCTCTATAGAGGTGCTGGACTCCCAGACGGTTACCGCAGCCGAGGGTTTTGTTGCTCTGGCGGCAGCCCGGGCAGCGGCGGATGGCGAGAGCCTGGCAGAAGTAGTCAAAGCAGCTGAAAAAATAAACGACAAGGTCGAAATGGTTATCCTCCTGGATACAATCCGTCATGTTTATCGGTCAGGACGCATACCTAAGGTGGCAGCACAGGCAGGGGCTATGCTAAATATCAGGCCAATACTCACCTCTTCCCGTGGGCTTATCCGTTTCTTAGGTGCAGTCAGAAACAGGGAGCGTGGAATAGACCGAATCCTCAAGATAATGAGGGATAAAGTGGGACAAAGCCCGGTGCACGTGGCTGTGATGCATGCCTATGCTCCGGATGAAGCGGAAAGCCTAAAGGAGAGGGTTGCCGCTGAATTCAATTGCGCTGAACTATGGCTTACCGAATTTAGCCCGGTAATGGGCTATGCCACCGGTATCGGAACCATTGGCTTTGGCTTCTACCCAGAAGATTAGAGGAAGTCAGTCCTTTATGACTAACAAGGTAGCTATAGTTACCGACACCACTGCCTGTATTCCACAGGAGCAGGTAGAGAATTATGGCATCGAAGCAGTGCCGGTAGAATTTATTTTTGGGGAAAAGTCCTACCGGGACGGGATTGACATTACCCCCGCTGAGTTTTATACAATGCTCAGGCAGGCAGAGAAGCTCCCCACTACCTCAACTATTACACCCACTCCCAGCCTCGAGGCCTATCATAAAGCCAGCCGGAGGGCTTCCAGCATTCTTTGTATCACCCCACCATCCAGGCTCAGCGGGATGTTTAACTCAGCACGGCTAGCCATGGAGACGGCAAAGGAGACTCTGCCCCACGCGGTCATAGAGGTTCTTGATTGCGGCACGGCGGCGGCAGCCCAGGGACTTGTTGTTCTGGCAGCAGCCAGGGCGGCTACTTCAGGGAAAAACCTGACCGGGGTAGTCGAGGTTACCAGGCGTGTGATGGGACAGATATATCTACTGGGTGCGCTGGATACACTCAATTATTTGGCCAAAGGAGGGCGCGTGCCCAAAGCAGCCGCCTTTGCCGGTTCGATATTCCGGATTAAGCCTATTTTCACGATTAAGGATGGTGAGGCTTATCCGGTCACAAATGCCAGAACCAATCCCGGTGCAACAAAACGCATCCTGGAGTTGATGGAGCAGAAGATAGTTAAGGGGCAGCCGCTTCATGTAGCCGTAATGCACGCGGATGCCCTGGACAGGACAAAGGAACTTGAGAGTGAGATTTCCTCCCGGTTCGATTGTACCGAGCTATTTATCACCGAGTTTACTCCGGTAATGGGGGTTCACACCGGGCCCGGAGTGATTGGCGCAGCCTTCTACTGTGAAGAATGAATCACTTTCACAGAGAACTTTTATGATTTGGGCTTAGCATTCTAAACTCGGCTTATTCATCTTGACTAAATTATAGCGTACCGCTCAAGCAATTCTCAAGTGTTTTTAGGGTTATTTTTGAAAATAGTTGTAAAATAGTACATTTTAGTATTGACTAGTGTTGTATTGTAGTTTATTATGTAGTGGGATTAGGGGAAAGTGGGTATATCCCACTTGGTAAACAATCCCATCCATGTAGGGAGAGTAAAATGGAAACTATAATAAAGGATACAGACTTAACAAGGGTAGATGGTAGCGTAAAACCAGATACTAGAAAGCGGGTAGTTCTACCCGCTGCCCTAGTGCAGAAAGACATTATGTACCATATATACTATAACAGCATTGGGCAAATTCTACTAGACCCCCAAGTAACTATACCCGCATCAGAGTTATGGGTGTTTGAGAATAAGGATATTTTGGCTTCAATAGATAAGGGCATGGCAGAATCATCTAACGGGCAAGTAATAAAACGCAACTCATTTGCTAGATATGTGAAAAATGCGCCGTGAATTACGCTTTACGGATACTGCAGATGAAAAATTAACCTATCTTGAGAATACCCCTGCCCTAAAAGGGGTTCTTAAACAGGTCAGGAAAACATTAGGATACCTAGAAACAAACCTTCAAGCCAAGTCTCT
>SDBU01010677.1_pt1 | contig 10159 bp, 10 predicted proteins | sample 2277071 | NCBI WGS metagenome assembly SDBU01 (sample SAMN10397929, study PRJNA504765) | marine sediment metagenome | isolation source: marine sediment core GS08_GC12, 126 cmbsf | place: Arctic Ocean: Gakkel Ridge, Loki's castle | collected 2008 | reverse complement strand
CTCCCAAAAGTGACCCTGTTTTCTTAACCACCCCGCCAGAGAACAGGGCAACAACGAAAACGAAAAGAAAATCAATCCAGGAAAGAAACCCGATGAGTAGAACAGCAAATAGCCGGCTAACATAGATAATCCCCCACCACCGAAATGCCTCCACCACAGTGCTTTGAAGAATTCATGAAGTCAAGTAAATATTCTTAAATCTCTATTGACAAAAATGTGTTTTGGTATCAACATAGGCTGCCCCTAGTTTTTCCTTATGCTAAAATGAGTGCCTAAAGACACTTTTAGCTAAGGTAAAATCAGGCATTTTCTATCATTCTCTCCCGCCTTTACCCAATCCCAAATTACACTACCGCAAGCAACCTTTAAAAATTCTTTTAAAAAAAGGTAGATTTTTGTGGAAAGGGTATTGACAAAAGTATATTTTTATGCTATATTAGTGTCAAATGACACGAAAGTTTTTAGGCTAATAAGCCGGAGGCGAACAATGATTGTTACGATTAGCACAATTACTACAGTTACTACTGTTGCGGCTATGGGTATTACTGCTGCGCTAAGCATAGCGGCGGTAGTCGGTCTAATATTATTTCTAACCACAAGAGAATTAGCCAACGCCAGTAACTCCAGCACTTCCTTGCGTATAGCCAAGTTTTCCAGTATTGGCATCCTGCCCCTGCTGATGGCATTCATCATTATAATTGCCGTAAAAATCGCTGAGATTATAGCCTAGAAAACGAAGGGCATTACTAAGAATAACAATATATTAGTGATACCATGAGCCAGGGTCACTCCCAAAAGTGACCCTGTTTTCTTAACCACCCCGCCAAAGAACATGGAAACAGCGAAGACGAAAAGAATATCAAGCCAGGAAAGAAACCCCATGTGTAGAACAGCAAATAGCAGGCTAACATAGACTATCCCCCACCACTGAAATGCCGCCACCGCAGTGCGCTGAAGTACCCCACGAAAGATAACCTCCTCCACAAACCCGGTGGTCACCAGCAGAATTAATGCCGGCAGCCATATTTTCGGCCAGGTAAGCTCAGCCACCATAGCCTCTGGCGCCAGGATAAGATACTCAGCTATCCCAAACAGGAATCCAGTCAATGCCACCACTAGCTGAACCGGGAACATTCTAAAGTTAAACCCGATATCCTCCATCCTGTAGCCCAGAGTACGTACGACTGCAAAAGCTGCCACTAGTAGTGGGGCGTAGATGATCGGATACCACCATAGCTGAGGAATATTGACTAGAGGCATAGACAGGCTAAGTATTCTTACTAAAGGCACCAGTGCCAGTGATAAGACCAGCTGCCGGTGGCGGTCCTTGCCAGCAAAACCTAGAGCCGAGTGCAGCAATACCGCAATCAATATTACGATGTGGCACACTATCCCTAATACCGGCATATAGAAGATAGTAATCACCTCGGCTAGGGTAATCGCCACTAGATAGACTATAGCTACTATCATCAGTAGTTACATCCCCAACTCGGAATGGGTGCGGAGAAACCTCAGCAAATTATCGCGGGTAATAAGTCCAATAACCCCATCCTCACTTATCACCGGCATCTGGTTTATTTCACTCTCATCCATCTGTTCCAATATGCTTAGAGCATCCTGGTCAGGACGGGCCATCCCTAGTTTGCCAATCGGCGTCATTATCTCTCTTACCTGAGTTACACTCCAATCCTGCTGGGGAATAGATTTAATATTATGTAATACCAAAACCCCCTCTAGCCTGCCTTTATCAGCTACCAAGAAACACTGGCTTCCGCTGGTGAAAATGTATCCTTGGACCAGCTGATTAACCGTAACATTTGGCGGAATTACCGGGCAGTCAGAGAGCATCACCTGGGAAGCAGAGAATCCATGGAGAGCCCCACGCCGTTGAACCTGACGGTAACTAGCTAAGGCAGCATTTGCCAGAAACCAACCAATGAAGGCTAGCCACAAACCGCTAAACCAGTCCCAACCAAATGGGCGCAGGAAAACTATTAAAATACCGCCTAGAATGAACAGGTAGCCAATGCCTTGCCCTACCCGCGTGGCAACTTGAGTGGAGCGCCTATAGTTACCCGTAACTCGCCATAAGAGGGAACGGAAGACACGCCCGCCATCTAGAGGGAAACCTGGAATCAGATTAAATGCAGCCAGCATTAGATTTACATAAGCCAGCCAAAAAGCCATAGCCGCTAAAGGCTCAACTACGCTCTGGATAAAAAACCAAAGCAGACCAAATAAGCCGCCAATTACCAGGCTACAGACGGGACCAGCCGCTGCCATTAATAGCTCAGCCTTGGCTTTGGTTGCCTCCCTGGTCATCAGAGAGATGCCACCAAAAATAAACAGGGTTATGCTTTTTACCGGGATACCGTTGGCTCTACCGACAAGGCTATGGGCTAATTCATGGGCAACTACCGAAGCAAAAAATAACAGGCTGGTGATTATGCCTATAACCCAATACAGCGCCAATGGCCAATCAGGGTAGCTAACAGGGAAGACTTGCCACGAAAATGAGGTAGTTATCAGGACAAATACTATGAACCAGGTATAATGCAATCTAAACTGTATGCCAAATAAATTACCTAAATTAAACGCATTACCCATCTTCAATTACCAAGATTGTTTAGCTAGGAGACCTAAAATAAGTGAGGCTACCTATCTTACACGACCCGCTAGCACCTGGTGGCTGAGATGCCCAAGTACTTTTCCACTAATTCCATAGCACAAAACTCTCCACACATACTACACGCTGACCCGGCAGAAGCATGCTCAGCGTGAACTCGGCGAGAGCGTTCCGGGTCTAAGGAGAGCCTGGCTTGCTCTTTCCAGTCAAGTCTCTTGCGCGCCTCAGACATCTTTCTATCCCACTCGCCAGCATCCTTTACTCCTTTAGCTATATCAGCGGCATGGGCAGCAATACGCGAGGCTATCACCCCCTGCTTCACATCCTCAAGGGTAGGCAGGGAAAGATGCTCTGATGGCGTCACATAGCATAGAAAATCAGCGCCAGCCGCGGCCGCAATGGCACCACCGATAGCTCCAGTAATATGGTCGTAGCCGGCAGCAATATCAGTCACCAGCGGGCCAAGAACATAGAAAGGGGCCCCTTTGCAGATAGCCTTCTGCAAATGAACATTAGTCTCAATCTGGTCCAGGGGTAAGTGCCCCGGGCCCTCGACTATCACCTGAACTCCAGCTTGCTGAGCTTTTTGCACCAGCTCGCCTAAAGTGAGCAACTCCTCAACTTGAGCCCGGTCGGTAGCATCAGCCAGACTGCCCGGACGCAACCCATCACCAAGGCTCAGCGTTACATCAAACTCTCTGGCTATTTCGAGTAAACGGTCATAGTACTCGTAAAGTGGATTTTCGCGCTCATTGTAGAGTATCCAGCCGATTAGAAAAGCCCCCCCTCGAGATACCACGTCAGTTACTCTTCCCTGCTGCTTAAGCCGGGTAATAACCGACTGAGTTACACCGCAATGCACCGTTATGAAATCGATGCCGTCCCGGGCATGTTCTTCAATCACGGCAAACAAATCATCAACGGTCATTTTGACTATGCTCCCGTGCTCACTTATAGCCTCAATCCCCGCTTGGTAAATTGGTACCGTTCCTATAGGTAAAGAGCTAGCCGCAATAATAGCTCGCCGAATAGTCGCTATATCACCGCCAGTTGATAAATCCATAACCGTATCTGTCCCCGCGTCACTAGCCACTCGCAGCTTTGCCAGCTCAGTATCAACGCTGTCAAAGTCAGAAGATGTCCCGATATTGGCATTGACCTTAGTACGCAACCCGTGGCCGATACCAAAAGGAACAAGATTGGTATGATTGGTATTAGCCGGGATTACTATTGTTCCCCGAGCCACGCCCTCCCGTATAAACTCAGCCTCCACACTCTCATGTTGAGCCACTTGCCTCATTTGTGTCGAAATAGTACCTTCCCTGGCTAATTCTAGTTGAGTCATTATCCACCTCCACAAAAATAAAACCAAGGGCTTCGGTGGTTATTACTGGACCCTTGGTCTGACTCACTGCCGCTTCCCTACGCTCGCATTATCGAGATCAGGTTTACAGGGTTGGCATCAAACCACCTCTCAGCCTTTGAGCACCCCCAGCGGTCAACCTATTAAATTTATATATAATATAGCACAAGAGAGCCCAAAATGCAATGCACCCTATGATGAGATTGTTTGTCAACTCTACCTCCCGTGAGCACCTGTGAAAATCTTTCCACAGAACACCGGCTGACAAGGGAAAATACTATGCTCTGCGTATTTACTGTTTATCGATTTACTCTTCTGTTTTCTAGAGCTGCTTAGACATCGTTCCATCGGTAGCGTATAATTCTGGTGGCTCATGAAGGAGGATTTATAAGTTGCCCCCCAAAAATAGACCATGGTTTAAGTTCTGGCCAGAAAATGTGCCACAACATATAGATTACCCGGAGATACCACTGTTCCAGCTATTGACAGCCACGGCTAATCGGTATCCCAACAATACTGCTTTTCTTTGCCAGGAGTTGGGAATAAGTTATCGAGAACTAGACACAATAACAAGCCAATTAGCCTCAGCTCTGATAACCCTCGGCATAAAAAAGAGAGACCGGGTGCTAATTTTCCTTCCCAATAATCTACAGTTTATTATCGGGTACTACGCGATAATAAAAACCGGTGCCATCATTGTTCCCACCAATCCACTGTATACGAAGTTCGAACTCTGGCAACGGATTAGTGATTTAAAGGCTAATATGATAATAACCAATAAGAAGCTTTACCCTGTAGTTAGAGAAATGGAAAGTAAGACCAGAGTGAGAATCTTGTTGATGCCTGATGATAAGGAAGTTATTGATACATCCTGGGTAGAGAAGCTCTCGGTGGGTAAGCCCTCAGTTCCAGCTCAGGTTGAAATAAAGCCGAAAGAAGACGTAGTTACCATCCTTTATACCGGAGGAACAACGGGGGGGCCAAAAGGAGTAATGCTTACCCACTATAACTTGGTGGCTAATGCGATACAAAATGCTGTCTGGTTTGAGTGGAGCCAGCGAAATGTGGTCATAGGGCTTCTTCCTTTTTACCATACCTGGGGCGGGTGCACCTGTATTAATTCACCTGTCTACGCCGGTGCCCGGGTTATCATTATACCGCACTTCAACATTGAGGAACTGCTCATGACCATAGAAAAGGAGCAGGCGACAGTGTTATACGGTGCGGCGTCTTTATTCACTATACTATTGAATTCACCAATAATAAATAAGTATGACCTTTCATCCTTACGCTATGTTAAAGCTGGAGCCATGCCCATTCCATTTGAACTCAAAGAAAGGTGGGAGAAACTGACCGGGGTCAAGATGGTTTTAGGCTATGGCCTCACCGAGGCTTCCCCAGAAACCCATAACAGCCCACCCTCCCGGGTGAAGGCAGGGGCTATAGGAATACCCAATATAGATACTGACGCACGAATCGTTGACATGGAAACTGGCACAGTTACCTTGCCCCCAGGTGAAGTAGGCGAACTGGTGATTAAAGGTCCTCAGGTTATGAAGGGGTACTGGAGAGATTCTTCGGAAACTAAGGCAATCTTACAGCGTGGCTGGCTCTATACTGGGGACCTAGCTACGATGGATGAAGATGGCTACTTTCGGATTGTTGACCGCAAGAAAGAGACAATAAAGTATAAAGGCTATACTATTGCGCCGGCTGAACTTGAAGATACCCTCTATATGCTACCAGCGGTAAAAGAATGTGCTGTAGTGGGTAAGCCAGCTCCGATTGTCGGGGAAATACCAAAGGCTTTCATAGTGTTAAAGGAAGGATATCAGCTAGGTGAGGAGGAAATAATCAAATTCTGTGAGGAAAAGCTGGCTCCCTATAAGAAGATCCGGGAAGTCCAGTTTGTAGAAGAGATACCAAAGACACCAGTAGGCAAGGTATTGAGAAGAGTGCTGAGAAATAGAGAGCCATTTACCTCACCCCCTTTAGACTTAATTTGGTGACCCCATCCCCCTTTATCCCCCTTCCCCTTATCAAGGGGAAGGGGGAGCACTTAAGAAGAGGGGCTTCGCCCCTCTTAGACACCCCGTTAACTTAATCTCTCCAAAGGAGAGGAGTATGTTGTTGTGTAAGAGAGGCTTCGCCTCTCTTTGACTTTTCTCTAGTATTGAGTAGTAATCAGGAATCTTAGGAGACGATCTCTTTAAAGAAAAGTTCATAGCTATGGGGAGTTTTAGAGGGGCGTTAGCCCCTCTCCAAAAACCTTCCCCTTCCCCTTGTCAAGGGGAAGGGGATACAGGGGATGGGGTTAATATATAATCTCAATTATTACTCTAGTTAGAAGCAACAATGATATAATTGAAGTACTACTTAGACAATAAGATGAGGGCACAAGTAACCTTTGATTTACTAAACACGAAAGACACAGGTCTAGTCGGAGCTGTCGGTGAGACTATCGCTTGGCAATATTTGCATAAAAACGGAATAATTGCCGTCAGCTTTGGCTTAGGTCGTCCATGGTTCATAGGTAAGACAGAGAATGATGAAGTGAAATCGTCTTTTGACCGCTTCCTTAAACATACGTGGCTTACAAAGCGACAATTGGATTACCTAGTCAATTTACAGGAAAAGGGACCTAGAAGATGGGATTTTATAGCTATAAGAGCTAGAGACATAGGTAAAAAACGAAAAAAGATGTATCTAGTTGAAGTGAAGGTCAATCGTAAAAGGAAAAGCCGTCATGACCTCCGAGGCTCAATGAAAGGGAAAATTCCAGAAGACCTAGAAAAGGCAAAGTCACTGGGATTTGTGCCTCTATTGCTCATTGTCAACCTGCTTGGCAATTGGGAATTTGAAGTTACCTCTAGGGAATTGTAATTCGCACACATATAAATCTTTGCACCGCTTAAACAATATCGATATGGAAAAGCTTGAATCTGGAGCGATAAAATTAGGACTAGAGCTTAGCCCAAAGCAGCTTGAGCAGTTCCACATCTATTATGAAGAGCTTATAGATTGGAACCGCCGGGTAAACCTCACCGCTATAACCGACTATGAAGAAGTGCAAATAAAACATTTCCTTGATTCACTCACCGTGACTCTGGCTTTAAAGACGGCAGGTAGTGAAAGCTTCCGCCTTATCGATATTGGCACCGGGGCAGGCTTACCCGGAATACCGCTTAAAATTTTATTGCCCAATATAAAGCTGGTGCTGCTTGATGCTACTGCCAAAAAAGCCGCCTTTTTACATCACCTTAAGCACAAGCTGGGACTGGATAATGTTGAAATCATAGTCGGTCGGGCTGAGGATGTTGCCCATCAAAACCAGTACCGAGAAAAGTTTGATATGGTGCTCTCCCGAGCGGTTGCCCCCTTACCTACCCTTGTTGAATTAACCTTACCCTTCTGCGCTATTGGTGGCAGCTTCATTGCCCAGAAGAAGGGGACTACTGATTTAGAAATAAGCCAGGCCGCTAAGGCGATTAGCCTATTGGGGGGTAACTTACAAGAAGTAAAAAGGGTTGACCTGGAAGAATTTACCGATGAGCGCTGGTTAATAATAATCGATAAGGTATTACCCACACCCCAACAATACCCCCGCCGCCCAGGGATGCCAAAGAAAAGACCGATTATTTAATAAAGTATTTAGGAAAGACGAAGCGCCCATGTTCAAGATTTTTCCTTCTCGGATTTCTTGATATGTTGGGCGGCATTTTTCACATTACAGTTTCAGGTAGACTATGGGCTTTGCACATTGTTTTCCACGAGTCTGGGTCAACTGGATGACCGAGACCGTCATATAATCTTGAATAAGCGTCCCATCCGTTGTAATATCCTTTTAGAATTTCCAGAAACGAAATATCGTTAAATGACTTGAGCGCAATCTTTTTTGGGTGAACAATTGGATTCCTGTACTTCCTGTATATATCGTTGTGGTATTTCAAGAATGTACCTGTATCTTGCTTCAGCTCTCCCAGTGCCCCTTTCCATTTCGACTTAAAGCTGCTCTTATCTACGTTTGAAAGCGCTGGTTCTCTTTCCATGCTGTCGTTTATCAATGCTTCCATCATTGCCTGAAACATCATAATACTCGCCGAAGAAATTCTAAACATATCTGTCGTTAAATATTGGTTCCGTCCCGTCACCTGCAAATAAGCAGATTTCCCCCATGGTAATGATTCGAGCTTTTCCGAATTGCTTGCATACTCGTTCTCTATGTCATAGGCAATCTTCAGAAGCCGAAACGCGCTATGACCATGATGAAATGCCACGTCCCAGGTGTTTACCGTATTGAAGTTGAATCTTCGCATACCCCTATTCTACCATTTCTGCATCTGGCATCAAATAAATCATTTTACAGGGTGTTTAAGAGGGGCGTTAGCCCCTCTTTTCAATATCCTTCCCCCTCTCCTTAACAAGGAGAGGGGGATAAAGGGGGTGAGGTTGATAAACAACCTAAACAAGAGTAGAATATTTATAATACTTATGAAAAGTTATGGGCTTGGAGCAGGGTAAGGAGGAGAAGATGGAAAGTGGCACATGGAAGGTTAAGACCGGGCTGGCTCAGATGCTAAAGGGCGGGGTGATTATGGATGTAATCAACGCCGAGCAGGCTAAGATTGCTGAGGAGGCTGGTGCCTGCGCGGTGATGGCACTGGAGAGAGTCCCGGCAGATATCCGAGCTGAAGGTGGTGTGGCTCGCATGGCTGACCCAACCGTAATTCAGGCCATCATGAAAACTGTTTCTATACCGGTAATGGCTAAGTGCCGAATTGGTCATTTTGTCGAAGCTCAAGCCCTGCAAGCCCTTGGTGTAGATTACCTAGATGAATCTGAAGTGCTTACCCCGGCTGATGAAAGCCACCATATCTGGAAGCATGACTTTAAGGTTCCCTTTGTCTGCGGCTGCCGTGACCTGGGTGAAGCCCTGCGCCGTATTGGTGAAGGGGCAGCGATGATTAGAACTAAAGGTGAAGCCGGCACCGGCAATATTGTCGAAGCGGTCAGGCATATGCGGGCGGTAATGGATGGCATCCGCAAACTGGTAAACACGCCTCAGGAGGAGCTGATGACCCAGGCTAAGGAAATGGGGGCACCCTTTGAACTGGTAGAGGAGATACACAAAATCGGAAAACTGCCGGTAGTTAATTTTGCGGCTGGCGGTGTGGCTACCCCGGCTGATGCTGCCCTGATGATGCAGTTAGGGGCAGATGGCGTCTTTGTCGGCTCAGGTATATTCAAAGCCAGCAATCCCGAGACCAGAGCCAAAGCTATTGTCAAAGCCACTACCCATTTTGAAGACCCTGAGATTATTGCTGAGGTCTCCAAAAACCTGGGAGAAGCCATGCCCGGGTTAGATATAAAGCAAATTCCCACCGAGGAACTGCTGGCATCAAGGGGATGGTAATATGAAAATTGGTGTCCTTGCCTTGCAGGGAGCCTTTGCCGAGCATATTGCTATATTGCACCGACTGGAAGTAGAAGCTGTGCCCATCCGTTTGCCCCAAGAGCTCGTAGGTTTGGACGGGCTAATCATTCCCGGGGGAGAAAGCACCTCCATTGGCAGGTTGATGCTAGATTACAACCTGACGAGCGAAATAAGAAATCTAGCCACCAGTGGACTGCCAATATTTGGGACCTGCGCCGGCATGATACTTATAGCGGAGAAGGTTCCAGATTCTTACCCGGAACCACTGGGGGTAATGGCAATAACTGTTAAGCGTAATGCCTTTGGCCGGCAAAGGGAAAGCTTCGAAACCAAGCTATCGATACCAGTGCTGGGAGAAAAGCCCTTTCCCGGCGTATTTATCCGCGCCCCGGTAATCGAGCAGGCAAACGGTAAAGTAGAAATACTAGCCAGGTTAGCTGATGACACTACCGTCGCTGCCAGGCAAGGGAAGCTACTAGCTTCGGTTTTCCACCCTGAGCTGACCGATGACTTGAGATTTCACCAATACTTTCTAGATATTGTGGCCGGGCACCGGTAAATAAACATTCAGGGGGAGCTTTTGCAAAAGGTAATCACCGATGACCTGGATGCTTTGCTTGACATTTTACCACCGCATGTTCACCAGCCACTATGCCAGCAGGAAGACATCAGTGAACTGTTAGAAGTAGTCCTTGACCTGGGCCGCCCTCCTGAAGCCCGCTTTCCCCGGCACGAA